>Ga0209863_10000101_pt1 | contig 51779 bp, 46 predicted proteins | sample OrgsoiDNA2013046_FD_185796 | JGI IMG/M metagenome (GOLD analysis project Ga0209863, IMG submission 185796) | Permafrost soil microbial communities from the Arctic, to analyse light accelerated degradation of dissolved organic matter (DOM) -... | ecosystem: Environmental > Terrestrial > Soil >...
GAGAGAGAGGGATTCGAACCCCCGGAAGTTTGACCTTCAACGGTTTTCAAGACCGCCGCAATAGACCACTCTGCCATCTCTCCGGGCGCAAAATTAGGGTTTGGGGACTTATGGCAAAATATAATTGCGGATTTCCCTGGTATTACTCAACGCCTAACGCCCGTTGGGAAACGGTCAACGCCTGCCTGCCGGCAGGCAGCGGTCAACGAAATATTCAAACGACCGCTACGGCTTCTTCCCCATAAAGCATGTCCCGGAAAGAAAGTGAAGGAGACGGAATGAAATCGCCGAGGCCCAGCTGATCCCATTTTTTATCGACGGCGTCGATCGTTTTTTCATCGGCCACGATGATATTGGGCCAGTCGCGGTGAAAATTATCCAGGGCTTCGGTTTTTGTCGTTCCGTCCAGCCCCATACAGGCATGTATCTTGCCTCCTCTACTTCCTTCAAATAAAAAGGAATCGCGTTTCGGGTCCAGGTTATTACAAAATCGCCAGAGTGCCACGGGTAAATTGGATGGATCTATATTTTCATCTACATATAAAATCATTTTCACACCGGACAAAGAGAAAATTTTTTCCGCAAAAGAAGCATGTAATTCGCGTACCTGTCCTTTGCGAATTTTCGAAACGGATACGATGAGACAGGGGATTTCTCTTTCCAGCAATTGCCGGTTCACTGCTTTTATTTCCGGAAATGCATCCAGCCAGTCTGAGTCCGGTAAAAACATATCGCCTGCCATTTCATATCGTTCGTCTTTTTCTTCTTCAAATTTCATGGTTCCATCGATACACATTTTTCCTCCAAATCCCAGTTTACTGCAACTATGATCCAGCACATCCATCGGACCCTGCGCAAAAGCGATATCCGTTGCCGGATTCAGGTTTTTGAAAACATATTTCGCCAGCGATAAATAATCGGTGATCGAAACACCCTCATCCACCAGCACCAGGATTTTATTGAACATCATCTGTCCTGCACCCCACATGGCACTCATCACTTTTTGCGCATGTCCGGCAAATGTTTTATGGATCTGCGCAATCACGAGATTGTGGAATACACCTTCCACCGGCATTTCCATATCCACGATCTCAGGGATCATCATCATCTTCATCGGCGCTAAAAATATCCTTTCCGTCGCCTTCCCCAGCCAGGCATCTTCCTGCGGTGGAATGCCGACGATCGTTGCAGGGTAAACGGCATTTTTCCTATGTGTAATACCCGTGACGTGAAAGGACGGGTACCAGTCCGGCAGGGAATAATATCCGGTATGATCGCCGAAGGGTCCTTCCCAAACGGGCGCTTCCATGGGATCCACATATCCTTCGATAATGATATCCGCATCCGCCGGCACTTCCAGTTCTGGTTGTGTGAGACAACGCACGAGTCCGACTTTTTTCTTCCGTAAAAATCCTGCGAGCATGTATTCATCCACGTTATCCGGTAAAGGAGCGGTCGCCGCATAGGCATATACCGGGTCTCCGCCAAGTGCAACAGCCACGGGCATGCGCTTATTCAGTTTCCTGTAGGCTTCAAAATGACGGGCGCTCACTTTATGCTTGTGCCAGTGCATACCGGTGAGGCGATCGCCCATCAGCTGCATGCGGTACATACCAACATTACGTATACCCGTTTCGGGATCTTTTGTATGAATAACAGGCAGCGTAATAAACGGACCACCGTCTTTTGGCCAGCAGGTGATGATGGGTAATTTTTTCAGATCGGGATTTGCCAGTACCACTTCCTGACAGGCGCCTTTTCCACGGATCACTTTCGGCATCCAGGCAGCGAACTGGGTCAGTTTGGGAAGTATCCGGAGTTTATCCAGTATGGATTCTTTCGGACCCGCCAGCAATTTAAAGAGGGTTTCGATTTCTTTGCTGATATCATCAAGCCGTGTAACGCCGAGGGCAATGCACATTCGTTTTTCACTGCCATAGGCATTCATCAGGACCGGAAAATCATAACCGGTATTTTCAAAAAGAAGGGCTTTGTTCCGGGAAGCTGTTTTGCTGATCCGGTCGGTGATCTCAGCAATTTCCAGCCGGGGATCCACATAATTTTTTATCCGTATCAGTTCGCCCGCCGATTCCAATGCGCCCAGGAAATCACCTAAATGAGTAAATGCCATCTGATCGTTTAGGCGGCAAAATTACTCAACTATTTTCATTGTACATTGATGGGGCAATCGGTTCTTCCCCTTCCGTAATAACTGTCCGTTCTGGACATCAGTGCAACACTCACCCGGATGCCGGTATAATAATACATGTCTTTATATTTCGGACTACCCCGCATGGTTCCGGATGGCGGATAAGGTGCGCCACCCTTTAATTCATTTCCCCGGTAAGCCATTTCAACGGCCTCACTGCCTTTCGCTGCCTGCAGGTCCGCCTGATCCACATAATTTGTACTCACATCATCCATATAATCCGTAAAAGTCTTTCGGAATCCGACTTCAAAAGCGAGTACCACATTTTCACTGACACGGAATTTGATGCCTCCGCCAACGGGAATCGCGAAACCCGTGAGGTTATACGGATGTTGTCCGGGATATGCTGCCAGTCCCTCTCCTTCTGTGCTGAGGGGCCGGAGGAATACCTTTCGACCCAGTGTATCGAAAGCATAAGGATCCATATGAAATACAGCGATCCCGCCAAAGAGAAAGGGTGAGAATGTATGCCGGGTAATATCCATAAAAGTATATTCTCCCAGCAGGTTCCATTCGACAATATCCGATTGGAAACTGAGATTCCGGAATACCAGATTCGGGTTATTATATTGGTCTGAAGCACCCACTTTCATAAAACTGATATTACTGATGGCAGAAAAATTACGGGTAATATCATATTGTACACCCGCGCCGAAAGCAAAGAATGACTGATCGAATGTATAGGCCTTTCCCTGGAGATCACCGGAATAATTGGACATGCCCCCGGTAACATTTACGTGCCAGCGCTGCGCCTGCATAAACGAAGGAAGGAAAAGAAGGGATAAAAAGAATGACTTCATGTTTAAAAGATTTTGACGGACTAAAATCTTTCAAAGAAGATGGACCTGGTGGAAATTCGGTGGAAATTGGAAGAATGATCCGGGATCGACCCCCTAACGCAAGTATTACGCCATTTATTGAGCGGAAGTGGTTAAAAATAGAAGGAATAATAGTTAAATGCAAGCTAAAATGCAGGGTTTCCGTAATAAATCGTATTTTTTCAACTGAACTGAAACGATTCCCTGTTCATGAGGACCGGCCTGCCCCTGCTGCTTTGTTTTCTGATCAGTCTGCCTGGTTTTTCCCAAAAAAAGAATGCCGCCTATTCAATACATATTCATCACACGACCGGGCCCATTAAAATAGACGGGGTTTTGGATGAACCCTCCTGGAATCAGGCAGAACTTGCCAACAACTTTTTCATGATACTGCCGATGGACACTTCTTTTGCCCATGTAAAAACAGAAGTGCGGATGGCCTACAGCTCAGATTTCTTATACCTCTCCGCTGTTTGTTATAATGGAAAACCCGGTCCCTATATGGTTGAATCCCTGCGCCGGGATTTCAGTTTTACAAAAAATGACAATTTCATTTTCTTCCTGGACACTTATGGGGACGAAACCAATGGATTTACTTTCGGGACCAATGCCGCCGGGGCCCAATGGGACGGCACCATGTATGAAGGTGGCAAAGTGGATCTGAGCTGGGATAATATCTGGTATTCAAAAGTGAAACAATACCCCGATAAGTTTATCATTGAACTGGCGATCCCCTTTAAAACCCTGCGGTATAAAAAAGGCATTTCCAACTGGGGGATCAACTTAAGCCGCAATGATTTAAAGACCACGGAGAAGTCAAGCTGGGCACCCGTTCCCAGGCAGTTCCCTTCTGCTTCCCTCGCGTATACCGGTCTCCTGCAATGGGATTCCATTCCACCAGCCCCCGGGACCAATGTTTCTTTGATTCCATATGTTCTCACCCGGGCCATTAAGGTGTACGATCAAACCCTGCCCACCCAATATAAAAACATGGTCGGTGGGGATGCAAAAATTTCCATTACCTCATCCCTGAACCTGGACCTGACTGTGAATCCGGATTTTTCCCAGATTGAAGTGGATAAACAGGTCGTTGACCTGAGCCGGTATGAATTATTTTATCCGGAGAAAAGACAATTCTTTCTGGAGAACGGGGATCAGTTCAACAACTTCGGATATGCCGACCTCCGCCCGTTTTTTTCCCGTCGGATCGGACTGGGTGTGCCCATAGAATTCGGTGCCCGCCTGAGTGGAAAACTGGATAAGAACTGGCGTATCGGGGCCATGGATATGCAGACAGGCACTGTGGATTCGATTGGCCTGCCACAGGAAAATTATACGGTGCTGGCCCTGCAAAGAAAAATTTTCTCCCGATCCAATATTGGATTTTTACTGGTGAATAAACAATCCATCGGTTATGATCCCATGAAGGATACGACACATCCGGTTTATACGGTCCATAACAGAACCTTTGGTTTGGAATATAACCTGGCTTCTCCCAACAATTTCTGGACGGGCAAACAACTGGTCATGAAATCCTTCACACCGGGAATCATAAGTAATGACTGGGTTGTTGCAGGCAACCTGCAGTACGCAAGTAAAAAATGGCTTATCAACGGGGCCTATCAGTATATTGGCGGTAATTATAAAGCGGAAGCCGGTTATATTCCGCGTACCGGATTTATCCGGATCGATCCGCAGGTCTCCTATTATTTTTTCCCGAATCGCGGATCCGTTCTGAGCCATGGCCCCCAATGGTTTTCCAACTTTTATTATGATCAGAAATTTCAGACAACGGATAATGAAAATATTATGGACTGGCTGATTACTTTCCGGAACCGGGCAACACTAACCATCCTGGGTATTCAGGACTTTGTGAAACTGCAGGCTCCATTTGATCCAACCAATACCGGCATCGGTTATCTACCCGTCGGATCCTTACATCATTGGGTTACCGGTGGCGTGGATTTTGCTTCCAAACTGCAAAGTATATTTACATATACATTTTCGGTCAGGTATGGGGGTTATTATGCACAGGGAAATAAATTCACATTCCAAAGCGATGTGGGTTTACGGTTTCAGCCATATGTAAGTATCACGTTGTCCACCTCCTATAATTTACTGGATCTTCCCAAACCCTGGGGATATACTCATTTCTTACTCGTTGGCCCCCGCATAGATGTTACATTTACCAACAGCATTTATTTTACCGTTTTCGTTCAGTACAATGAACAGATAAAAAATATGAACATCAATACCCGGTTGCAATGGAGATACAAGCCTGCTTCCGATTTCTTCCTGGTATACACGGATAATTATTATACCCAGCCATTTTCTGTCAGGACAAGAGCCGTTGTGTTGAAATTAAATTATTGGCTCAATATGTAGACATTGGGTAAATGTGCAAATGTGCAAATATGCAAATGTGCAAATAAAAGGAGCGCGCAGCTCAACTGAAATTTGTTTTGCAATAGTAATTATAATATTAATAATAATTTAATTTGCACATTTGCACATTTGCACATTTGCACATTTGCACATTTGCACATCTGCACATCTGCACATCCGCCCATCTGCACACTTGCACATTGTCAGAAAACCTCTCCCAAATTCACGAAGAAGCCCTTCGAGCCCTGCGTTCCCCAGGCATAATCGAGTGCAATATTTGTTTTTGAAAATTTATTCAGCATGATACGGATTCCGAGGCCGGCACCTGGAGAAATGACTTCATACTTACCTGTAAGTATATCCGAAAAGGTTTCAGCATTAACAAAAACGACACCGCCGAACAGGCCGTTCCGGGATACGACAAACCGGTATTCAGCTTCCTGGTCAATCATATTCAGGCTCCTGAACCGGCCCTGGATATATCCCCTGCCGGTATTACTGAATTCATCCCAGGCCGTACTGGGTAATAGTAAATAGGGCGGCGTTCCACCCATCGTAAACCAGTTATAACTCCAGAAGGCCAGTACATTACGGGACCTGGCGGGAAATGGAATATAGGTCCTGAATTCGAGCAATAAGGATTGCCAGTCGTTGTCACTCCCCATCCAGGTAAATTTGGGCTGGAAGAGAATATTGGCGTAAATCCCTTTTTGCGGATTAATCGGATTTCTCCTCGAATCATATTTTACAGAAAGTGAAATGCCGGATGCTTTTTCAGTTTTTGAATATCCGTACTGGTCAAAATCACTTTCCTGACCGGGAGATGGATTGACTTCCCGGATATTCCAGAAATAATCAAAATCATAGCCTATACCGGCATACAGATCCGTTCCGATTTTCCTCAGCAGGGCCTGATGTAATTTGATATAATTATAATCCAGGTCATAACTGCTATCCTGCTGGGTGTACCCGCCCAATCCAAAAGTTTCTGAAGGGTATTTCAGGTATCTCCAGTCAGTAAGAATATTGTATTTATTATTCCGGGTCCAAATGCTGGATGCAATGGGAAACAGAAGCTGCCTTTTTTCCGTATAGGCAATACTGGAAATAACAGTGGAACTGTTTTCCGTTTCATGATTGTGAGATCCCACATAAAAGGCAGCATTTGCACTGATCACCCCGGCAAAACCCGTTTGCAGGGTATAACCCACAGCAGGAAAAACACTGAAATGAATTCTTGCCTGGTTCACGGAAACGTCTTCCCTGAGCACCGAGTTTTTATTAAAGATCCTTTCTCCAATATCCATCAGGTCAATTTGTTTGATCCCCGGATTGATAGCAGTATCAGGAACATATTGCGCGAGCAAAAAAACGGGAAGGAGATTTGAAATAAATAGTAGAAGTCGCTTACGCATCTAGGCTGTTCGAATGAGTAATATTAATCACACCATACGATTAAAAGATGCTTTAGTTATGAAGATAAGGTTGCTTAACAATACATTAATGCCGCTAAACCGCCGGCGGCTAATCCTGCATACCGCCAGACAGGCATCCACTGACAACGGCCTGCCGTCATCTCCCTTCATTCAGCTTTGTTTCTTTTTACTAAACAGGCTGTTAAAAGTATTTTTTAATGTCTGTTCAGCATTTTTCTGGGTATTTTCCAGGGTCTTTTGAGAACTGCCGGTACTATCCTTTTCACCGGTCATTGCTTTCGTCAGATCTTTTTGAAGATCCTTTACCGCCTGGTTCTTTATGGCGACAGCCGAATCCTTTACTTCGTTCGTTTTTGTATTCACCACGGCTTTCGCACTGTCGGTTGCCTGCCTGGCAAAAACGGTTGCCTGCTGTTTTATTTCATTCGATACATCCGTTCCGGCCCCGTTCAAACCGGTTTTGATCTGGGGATTGGAAATCGTTCCCACCATATTTACTTTCAGATTTATATTGTCGCTGATTTTAACCGGTATGCCTTTGCTGGTCGCCTGTTGCGCCAGGTTATTGACCAGGGTATTGGCATCACTGCCCATCATGGCTCTCGGTACTTTCATGGCGATCACATAGTCTATTGACTGATCAAATCCATGCATCCCGCCAATTTCCATATCAATGCCTTCATATTTTACATGGAAAGGCTGAACCAGTACTTTCCCATTCGCAAATTCGAAAGAAAACTTAACATCCTTTAAGGACATGCCATTCAGTTGTGTCATATGCAGATTCTGGGCCAGTTTTTCTACGGGTTCAAATTTTTTGAAAACCCCTTCTACCAGGAGAAGATTGCCCTTCCCGGTCAGCGAATTCATATCCGGCATCATGTCTCCGTTGAGTTTTCCATTCATGGACAATTGAGAATTCATTTTTCCGTCCACGAACTGACCCATCGGCATGATCTTCTGTACGGAGTTAAAAGCATAAAATGTTTTTTGAATATCCAAACCATGCACGTCGTAGGTGAAGGAAATGTCCGGGTTTTTTTTATCCTTTTTGGTTGAATAAAAACCGCTGGCGGTCAGCTTTCCGTCCAGCGCATCCATCTGAATATCTTTCAGGGCAATGATTTCATCGTTGATCGCGATGGCTCCGGCCAGGTTTCTGTAATCCACTTTATCATAGTGCATTTTATCAACCTTTGCACGGATCAGGAAGCTTAAATTTTTAGGAACTTCAAAGGGCTTGATATTCGCTTTACTTTTAGTTGAATCGGTAGTTGTTATTGAGGCGGACATGAAACGGTTCAGGTCGATCTGATCGGCATACAGGTCCAGGTTGCCGGACAAGGCTTCATCCCTGAACATATACCCGATCGTATTATCGAGCGTGCCCTTCGCCGTAATGTGGCTCTTTAAATATTCCACATGCGCTGAACTCAGTGTAATATTTTTTGGATTGAAATGAAATGAGGCGTCGCTCAGCTGCAAACCATCCGGATAATCTTTACTGATATAGTTTATATTTTTCAGATCAAGGGTTCCTGAACTGTTGATCGCTGCATATTCTTTTTTATCGATTGCCTGTTTATTTCCGGAGAATGCAATATCACCTGTTATGGATCCGGTGATGTTCGTGCCTGCCGTAAAAACAGTGAATTGTTTTGCATTGGCCAGGTTGAAACTGCCTTTTAATTTTCCATCAAAAGAGGGATTGGATACCGGCGTTTTGACTGACAGACTGAAATCAATCGGATCCGTTCCTATTTCAAGATGCGCAGCCGGAATCTGAATGCCGGTATGATCTGCCAGGCCATCCGGATTCTCGAAGGCGATCTGGATATTACCATTGCGAAGAGGCTGTGGGAAATCGGACGAGCTATAATTCAGATTGGTGATATGAATAAAACCATTCGCGGTAAAGGGTCCTGGTTGTTTTTTGGAAATCGCGGACAGATTTCCTTTTGCAGACACATTTGCCTCCAAAATTCCGGAGAGCTGGGTTCCTGCTTTTAATTTAATAAACCGGGTAATATCTGCCAGGTTTAATTTCCCTTTCATGCTGGCGTCCAGATATTGTTCTGTCAGGGGTTTTGAGAACGCTATTTTGAAGTCGAACGGATCATTTCCGAATTCTATATGCCCTTTGGAAATATTTACTGTAGTATGGTCCGGGATACCGTCGGGATTTTCAACTTTCATATCGATGCCAATATTTTTAACCGGCTGCGGAAGATCCGGATATTGAAAAAACCCCTGGTCCACTTTCAGCTGCACGCTGTAAGCCGGGATTTTTGAAGTATTATACTGTCCCTTTACAAATCCGCTGAAGGCGGTGCTTCCGCTGGTTTTAATTTTATCAAAATCCGTTTTATATATGGAAGGGACCAGCGATAAAATGGTTTTGAAATCAGTAGATGGCATGTGGAATTGAATATCCATCCCATAGGTTGAATCATTTACAAACTGAAAAGATCCTTCTGTAGCGAGCTGCAGATCGTTCAAATGTATATCGCCGGTATTAAATGTATACGTGTTTGTTTTGTTATTAACTTCTATATCCGCTGTAAGCGAAGTTTGTGCGTCAACGAGATAAGGGATTTTTGTATAGGTGAATGATACTGATTCAGCTGAGGTCTTTGTATGCAGGGTAAACAGGTCAGATGTAAAATCTCCGGACCCCGTATGATTCAGATTCCTGATCTCGCAATTCATTTTGCCAGGTATATCAGCATAACTGATAAAGCCTTCTTTGATCTGATAAGACCGGAGATGCATATGGAAACTTCCCCCCGTATTTGATGAAGTGGTCGCAGTATCCGGTTGGCTGATATCCCAATTCGCTTTACCATCTTTGTTAACGATGGCGTGTATCCTTGGATTGTAGATGGAAATGCTGTAAATATTTATATCGGATCCGCCAAATAAGCTGAGTATATTGACGGCCACATCAACCCGGCTGGCAGCGACCAGCGTGTCTTTGCTGAATGCATCTGTTCCAACTACCTGGAGGTTATCCAGACCCACTGCGAGACTTGGGAAATGTCTGAACAGGGATATATCCACATCCGAAAAATTGACGGACGCATGGATATGACTGTTGACTTCTTTCCGGGCGATGGCCAGAATTTTACCTTTAAACAGAAATGGAACTGTAAAAGCGGTTGTGATCAGAACAGCCAGCAGAATGGCCGATATTTTCAGGGTCTTTTTCAACATCTGATAGGATTTTACTTGGATTTGGGAACAAAATACACAATAGAATTGGAAAATTCAGCCCTTTTTAAGGGGGTTTTTACGCTTTCTGAACATGGTTTTCCCAGTTTTTTTTAAACGAAGAAGGGTTTTCGCCAACGATTTTATTAAAGAGCTTATTAAAATAGGATACACTTTCAAAACCAACCGCATAACAGGTTTCCGTAACATTCTGATCCTGTATCAATAAGTTTTTTGCACGTTCTATTCTGTACTGGTTCACAAAATCAGTAAACGTCATATTGGTTTGTCTTTTAAAATATCTGCAGAATGCAGGTGTGGTCAAATGTACTTTGGCAGCCACCTGGTTTACGTCGGGTTTTTGATCATAAAACGAATCTATATACTCATAAATCGCACCCATTCTGATTTTATCTTTTAAAATAAAGTCCTTGCTTGTCAGGTCTTCGTTCAGAATGGTTCTTTCATTCGTGTCAGCCAGTATTTGAAAAATATGGATGAGCTGCATGAGTTGTTCGAATGAATCCAGCCCGTTCAGTTGTTTTAATTTTTGCGCAACCAGCTGTTTGGTTTCTCCATAAAAAGAAATTCCATAGTCTGCACTTTTAAAAAGCGCATAGATCGCATTGAATTCCGGAGCAGTGGAAATGGCTGTACCCAGGAAATCTGTTTTTAATTGTATAACGATCTGGTGATAGTCATTTCTCAGCCTGTAATCAAAGTTGAGATGCGGCAGATTCCCACCAATGAATACCAGGTCGCTGTGCGAATAGCCCGAGATATGCGTACCCACATGCCGGATTCCCGCGTCTGCTTCCACATAAACGAGTTCAGCCTGCGGATGATAATGCCACAAAAAAGTATTTCTTAAACGGGGAGAGAACAGCTTAAATGATTTACCCGTCTCGAAGACGATCTTTTCCAATTGTATCTGATTCATGTCGGTCTTTGTATTATAATTGACTATTAATGTAGTAAATAAGTCAATACAGAGCAAAAACTTGTCAATAGATGGAAAGGTTCGATTATTACCAGGCCATAATTTTGTGTTTCAAACCAATGATTATATGATGCAAGCAACGATGGCTCCTGCCAACCCGACCATGGCACACAAGGAAATACCGGGTAATCCTTCCACTGCCAAATCCAGTCAGTTCCGGCTGAATGACCGCAGCAACGGTCAGCCGCTTCGATTATTAAGCGAAGAAGACTGGTCATTCTGGATACACAATGGATACGTGGTGATTAAAAATGCAGTGCCGAAAGAACAGGTCAAAAAACTTTCAGATTATTTATGGGAATATGAAGATAAAAGTCCGGAAGATATCGAGAGCTGGTACAAGCGGCCGAATGTTCAGATGGAAATGAAGGAATTGAATAATACGGGCATGGTAGAAATATATAATCACCAGTTTTTGTGGAACAACCGCCAGTATCCGAAAGTGCACCAGGCTTTTGCGGATATCTGGGGAACAGAAAAACTTTGGGTTTCGATTGACCGGGCAAATCTGAATTTTCCCTTAAGGCCAGGATTTGAATACAAAGGATTTATTCACTGGGATTATGATCCGGAAACAAAACCGCAAAATGTGCAGGGTGTGCTGGCCCTGGCGGACCAGACGGATGAAAGCATGGGAGGATTTCAATGCGTTCCTGAATTATACAGGTCCTATGATGAATGGAAATTAACACAACCTGAAAACAGGGATCATTATAAACCTGATATTTCAGGCTTTGAACTCAAAAAAGTAAAACTCGAAGCGGGGGACCTGTTAATTTTCAACAGCCTGCAGCCGCACGGGATCCGGGCAAATACCAGTCATAATAAAGTACGCATCGCGCAATACCTGGCTATGATGCCCGCACAGGAAGAAAATGAGGAGTTAAGACAATGGAGGATCAACAGCTGGAAAAACAGGGATGCCATGCAGGGATATGCGTTTCCCGGTGATCCCCTGGAAAGGGAAAAAAAGAATCCGGTGGCGGAACTTACAACCCTGGGGAAAAAATTGCTGGGATTGGAAAAATGGTGATTAGCCAATTATGACTACATTCAATAAATGTCATGGCTAAGACTTATGGAAGAAAGTATTCAGGAAAATGCATCTTCCGAAACGGAAGATAAAATTCAGTCAGTTCAACCCGGTGTTCCTTCGAAAAAACATTCTGTTGGCGGTTTGATCCGTGATATGTGGCCGGCCTACCTGATCGAAATATTCGTAATTATTCTGGGCATTTCCATTACGCTGGCCCTGGAACAATGGCGGGATGCATCCAGAGAAGAAAGCCTTGAGAAAATTTATATTAATAACCTGCAGGCCGATTTGAATAACGATCTGAATAATCTGCATATAGTACTCAGTCGAACGCAAAGATTGATGGAACGGGGAAATGAATTACTGGGCTTTTCGCGGGCTGATGCTGTTAACGCAACGTACAATCAGGTATGTGAAGATATCCGGTCCATTTTAGACAGGCCCAGGTTTATTTCAAACGACGCTACTTTTTCTGATTTGAAAAGCTCCGGCAATTTGCACCTGCTGAAAAATATTCAATTGAAGAACTTACTGTTTGCCTATTATGGCCAGTCACAGGTTATACGGGAAGTACAGGATGCGGAGTTACAGGCGACAATTGTATTGGCCGGATCTTATTTTTTAAAACATTTTTCATTGGACACATCAGGCCGTAAGGATTTCCCGCAACCTGAAAATCTGAGTGTGTTGCTTCAGAATGTTGAATTTGAAAATAATGTTTTATTACGTGTTTCCAATAGGAAAGAGCTATTCATGGATTATAAAAAAGCAGATTCTCTGGCGCTCCGGATTGGGGAGGTTCTTGTAAAATAAACCGGATACATACTTTAATCGGTATACAGGGTAATATCTGATTCACCGATTCCTGCAGATTTTGCCTTAAGTACGATCTTTCCTTTTTGATGGCCTGATTGAATGATAACCAGGCACCGGCCCTTCCATGTTTTTCTTTCAGGCAACTGACTGCTTTCGAGGCTCATCGGATTGGCATTTCCAACGCCGATTATTTTCGCATCCCCTGAGATTTCAAAATGCACCAGGTTCTGCACTGTTGGATTGACATGGGCTTTTGAATCTGTGAGTTCAACGGTAATGTAGGAAAGATCCTGCCCCGTGGTTTTTAAATGCATCCGGTCGGCGGTTAGTTGGATTTTTGAAGTTAGACCAGCAGTATACAGGGATGCTTTTTGAATGGGCGTTTGATCATGGCCGTTATACCCGATCGCTTTTAATTCACCCGCATGGTAAGCGACTCTATAGGTTGCCATATATTTTGTTGAACGGTTAGTTGGCTGGATTCCAAGCGATATTCCATTCAGAAATAATTCCACCTGTTCACAGGATGAATAAACAGTGACTTCGAGGGGTTTATTTTCATATCCTTTCCAGTTCCATTCCGGTACAACATCCACCCAGTTCCATCTTGACCAGGTTTCTTTTTTTGGATTTGTTTTGAAGCTGGGTATCGGAGGTTTTACAAAAATGGACAGCTGGTCTTTTTTCCAGAGCACATCGCGATAATAAGATTGAGGACGTTTCCAGCCGCAGATATCCATATCTCCACAATAAGCGAGATTCCAGGGATAGAAACTGGCAAATTGGTCATACCCCAGCCATCCGATACTGGCTTCACCGATATAATCAAATCCGGTCCAGACAAAATCACCGATCACCCAGGGATGATCATTCACTTCCATCCAGTTTCCAAAAGCATCCAGCGCGTAGGATTCGGTTCCTACCATGATCCTTTCCGGAAAATTCAGATGATCCGATTCGTAGCTGTTTTTTCCAATATGATCATTATCCACCGCATAATTATAACCACCCACATCCAGCACAGCAAAAAATGGATCTTTATCCGGTCCCAGCCCATTCACAGCTGCAGTTACCGGCCGCGTTGAATCCAGGCTTTTAATGAGACTTTTCAATGCCCTGGCCGTCTCCACTCCTTCCGGGTTACCACTTTCTTTAATTTCATTTCCGATGCTCCACATAATAATTGCCGGATGATTCCTGTCGCGAAGTACCATACTTTCTATATCCTTTTTCCACCATTCTTTAAAGTACAGGTGATAATCGTATGGATTTTTACCATAGTTCCAGGTATCAAATGATTCATCTATCACCAGTACGCCGAGCTGGTCGCAGGCAAGGAGAAAAGCCGGACTCGGTGGATTGTGTGAACACCGGATCGCATTAAAACCACTGGCTTTCAACAATTCTACTTTTCGCTGTTCGGCCCTATCGTAGGCTTTTGAACCCAGTGGCCCATTATCATTGTGAAAACATCCGCCTTTTAATTTAACCCTTTTGCCATTCAGCTGAAATCCATTTTTTGCATCAAATAAAATAGACCGGATGCCAAATGAAGTCGTTTCGCTGTTCACCATGCTGCCATTCTGAAATATTTCCGTGACAGCTGTATAAAGCCGGGGGGTTTCGCATGACCATAACCGGGGATCTTTTAGTATTTGGTTTTCATTAATTTCTTTCCCCGCACCACTTTCGAGGTGCAGAATTGTCTGTGTTTTTCCTGATTCATTTCCTGCACTATCCAGTATCCGGGTAATTACCTGTATATCAGCTGGTTCTTGATTTTCATTTATGATGGGAATCCTTATATGAACCCGGGCGGCAGATTCACTGATCTCAGTGGTTGTAATATGAGTTCCCCAGGGTACTATATGGATCGGATCCAGGGTTTTTAACCAGACATGCCGGTAAATACCGGACCCCGAATACCACCGGCTGTTCTGGCCTTCATTTTTCACTTCAAGGGCGACCGTATTCAGGCCCCCTGCATTTATTTGTTTGGTTATATCATACCAGAAACCTGTATAACCATACGGGTGATTGCCCAGATGCTCACCATTCATCCAAATATCCGCATTCATATAAACCCCGTCGAATTGGAGGATATAGATTTTGTTTTTTTCTCCTTCCGGAAGTTTGAATGTTTTCCGGTACCAACCGGTCCCTCCTGTAGAAAACCCACCCCCAACCTGACTAATAGCGTCAGGCTGAAAAGGTGATTTTGTTCCTTTTACATCTTCCATGGACCAGTCATGGGGAAGATCAACGGAACGCCAGCCGGAATCACTGAATCCGGGTTCCTCCGCACCGAGCGAACCGCCCAGGTGGAACCGCCAGCCTTCATCAAATAGTTCTGTGTTCTTATTTTGAGAAAATAAACGGGGCGACCATAAGATCAGGGTTGCAAGGCATACCAATAATCGTCTGAATGACATTAAAGAGATTTGATAAGGAAAGCAGGCAATAAAACCAAAGATAGGGTAACTTCATATTTGTTTAATTAGAATTGCACAATATGAAAATCAAAAATTTAATGGCGTTATTTTATTTGATTGCAGCCGTGCCTTCATGTAACCCGGTAACATCAGAAGAAAAAAAAGATAGCGCTGTCTCTGTTGAAAAAATAGCGGATACATTACGGCATATCCGTATCCTGGATGCAGAGGCGTTAAAACTAATTGATACAACGGCCACTATTGAAATAATTGGAATGGGATTTAAGTGGTCGGAAGGCCCAATATATATAGACGAAGGGGATTACCTGCTATTTTCGGATGTGCCGGCGAACAGGATATATAAATGGAAAGAAGGGGAAGGAACAAGCGTTTATTTAGAGCCTTCGGGTTATACAGGCACGGTGCCAAAGGAAAAAGAACCTGGCTCTAACGGATTAGTAATAGACAAAAACGGAAAATTAGTATTATGTCAGCAGGGGAACCGTCAGATGGCGAGGATGAAATCTCCTTTAAACAATCCCAAACCTCAGTTTGAAACGATTGCCTCTTCATATGAAAGGAAGAAGTTTAACAGTCCCAACGATGCGGTATACGCATCCAATGGAAATTTATATTTTACGGATCCGCCCTATGGCCTGGAAAAGGGGATAAAAGACAGCACGAAGGAATTACCTTATCAGGGGATTTACTGTGTACGACCCGGCGGTCAGGTGATCCTCGTAACTGATAAAGTTTCATATCCAAATGGTATTGCACTTTCTCCGGATAATAAATATTTATTTATCTCCAATTCAGACAATGAAAATAAAGAATGGCTCAGATTTGAATTAAATCAAGAAGGAATGCCAATAAAAGATTCTGTCTTTTACCGGGTATCTGCCGAAGAGGGAAAATTAAGTGGCAATCCGGATGGCATGAAAATAAATGAGAATGGATACATTTTTGCCAGCGGACCGGGCGGAATATGGGTTTTTAATCCTGCCGGTAAAGTCATTGCCAGAATTTATACCGGGCAACAAACATCGAACTGTTTCCTGGATAAGATGCACCATATGTTATACATGACCTGTAAATCTTTTGTAATGAGATTGAAATTAAAATCTGTATGAACTTACCTGGAAAGAATGATCAACGTTAATCCGGTGATATACAGACCCAGCATGATGTGTAAAAGCGGTTTTGTTCCGGGGGGTGCATTGTCAAATTCTTTCCATACATAAATACCCCAGAGAGCAGCTACTACTGTTGCCCCCTGGCCCAATCCATAGGAAACAGCCGGGCCTGCTTTCCCTGAAGCGATAATGCTGAATGACATCCCGATGCACCAGATAACACCGCCCAGTATACCCATGAAATGGTCTTTCATTTTTCCCGTAAAATAGGCTGAGCCGGAAACCGGTGCACCTACAAAGGGCCTTTTCATTTGTATTGAATTGAAAATAAAACTACTGAGGACAATTCCGACGGCAAAAAACACCAGTGCGGTATAAGGCGTCAGTTTTCCCGTTTCGGGGTTATTAAAATTATTCGCCATAGAACCTGCAACATATTTGTAAAAAAGCCCCATTAAACATCCACTCAGGACAGACAGCCCCAGTCCTTTTTCTGAAATCTTTACTGCCACCCGGGATTTCAATTTTTGATAAGCTTTTGCATTCAGAATAATGGCCATCGTGATGAAAGCAACACCGCCAAAAATCAAAACCGGGTTACCTCTTGGGCTGGATATATAATTTATGATCACACCCAATACCAAAGCGATCCCAATTCCGACAGGGAAGGCAACGGACATCCCTGCGATTGCGATCGCCGCCACTAATAAGAGATTGGCCAGATTAAAAATCACTCCGCCAACAAGTGATGAAATGATACTACCTGAATTGGCTTGTTTTATATCTTCCGGGAAATGCCTGCCTTCCTGGCCGTTACTTCCCAGGGTTAATGCCAGCAGCAATGTCGTGAATAGGATTCCGAAACCATAATCCCAGTAAAAAAGTTCAAACCGCCAGGTTTTTGAAGTGAGTTTTGTCGTATTCGCCCAGGATCCCCAACATAGCATTGTTATGATGCAAAGCAAAATGGCCAGTCCATAGTTTTCTACAATAAACATGTTGAAGCATTTAATGGGATGAATACACTATAAAATAATTTCCTTTCTGTATGGAGCGGCGGATTGTGCACCCATTCTGGTAACAGAAATGGAGGCAGCATGCACGGCAAATTGTATGGCCGGTTCCCAATCCATCATTTCTGTAACAGCTACCGTGAGTGCCCCACAGAATACATCTCCGGCTGCCGTCGTATCGATTGCTTTTACGAAGGGTGCTGCAACTTTTAGTTTTAAATTATTATTCTGAAAATATACACCTTGTCTGCCCATCGTGATGATCACATGCTGCACGCCCTTATTTAAGAATACGGATGCAGCCGCTGAGGCTGTTTCCCTATCCACCACCTGAATGCCGGTTAATAAAAAGGCTTCTGTTTCATTCGGAGTGATCAGGAATAATCCATTTAGAAATTCATCTTCCAGTTTTTGGGCAGGTGCCGGATTGATGATCAGTTTCTGATGATTTGATTTCGCCAAATCTGCAACAAATGCGATCGTTTCCATCGGAATTTCCAGTTGCATTAATAGGACGGCTGCTTCGCCGATATTTTTAACTTTTTGAATATCTGCCGGAAGCAGGTTTGCATTGGCGCCGGGGGCGACCACAATACTATTTTCCCCTTCTTTATCTACAATGATCAATGCAGTTCCAGAAGCCACGCTTTCGTCAAAAAATACATACCGGGTATCGATATTTTCCTTTTTGAATCCTTCAAGCGTTTGTTTTCCGAAAATGTCGTTCCCCAGTTTTGTAACAAGCGTTACGCGGCCTCCGAGTCTCGCAGCCGCAACAGCCTGGTTGGCTCCTTTACCTCCGGCATTCATAAAGAAAGTGCCACCTAATCTGGTTTCTCCCGGTAGGGGTAGCCGCTCGGTTTTTACGACCATATCTGTATTGGAACTGCCTATGACAAATATTTTGTTCATGATCGGGTATATTCCGGAAGATTTGTAAAAGGTACAAAAGTCCGGATACAGATTATTTTTTAACTGCTTTTATGAGAATAGTCCATCCAAATACAATTGGAAATTGCGAATTCATTAGATCGGTATCGAGTATCTTCGCAAGCATTTTATATATTATGAAATTAATCGAACAACTGCAGGAAAGAAGTAATCATGTATGCGAGTTATGCAAGTCGGCGGGTCCATTGAAAATATACTCAGTTCCTCCTTCCTTTCTGACCCGGCAGGACAAAAGTATTTTGATATGTGATAGATGCCTGGCGCAACTGGATAAAAAGGAAGAGCTTGATAGTAACCACTGGAAATGTCTGACGGAAGTGATGTGGAGTGAATGGCCGGCGATTCAGGTAGTTGCCTGGCGTTTGCTGAATCGCCTGAGGCTTCATAGCTGGGCTATGGATAACCTGGAAATGATGTATCTGGACGAAGACACCCTTGCCTGGGCGAAGGCGACGGGCGATCATGATAATGACGGATCCGTTGCCCTGCACAAGGATAGTAACGGGAATGTTTTGACAAATGGTGATACAGTGATATTGACAAAATCCCTGGAAGTAAAAGGAGCCGTGGTGAATGCCAAAATAGGTACTGTCGTAAAGAATATTCACATAGTAGAAAATAATACGGAGCAGATTGAAGGCCGGATAGAAGGCCAGATGATCGTTATTCTTTCAAAATTTGTAAGAAAGCAGATTCATTAAATGGGCCCAATTTGCGCTAAAATGAGAAAGCCTCCGCGAAGCGGAGGTTTTCCTTTCTTTGGTCGGGACGATCCCGCCTTCGGCGGGACGGCCTTCCTTTTGTCGGGACGACTGGATTCGAACCAGCGGCCTCTTGCACCCCATGCAAACGCGCTACCGGGCTGCGCTACGTCCCGAATTCTCCTTTCGGGGATGCAAACTTAAGATAAAAAGCCAAGGCCTTAAAATGAAATCAAACTGAAACCGTATCTTCGCGCAATTCCTTATAGATGAAGCTGCTAATCAAACAGGCTTGCATTACTGACCCCCTCTCTTCCCATCACGGAACCGTCCAGGATATTTTAATTGAAAATGGTACCATCCGCGAAGTGGCTCCCGCAATTTCTGAAAAAGCTGACCAGACCATTGATCACAAAGGACTTGCCGTGAGTCCCGGCTGGGTCGATATTTTTTCCAACTTTGCAGATCCCGGATATGAGTTTAAAGAAACCCTGGAAACGGGTTCCGCAACGGCCGCTGCAGGCGGTTTCACCGATGTTTTCCTGATTCCCGATACGCAACCCGTAACCGATGGAAAGTCGCAGGTAGAATTCATCCAGCATCGCAATGGCGGTTTACCGGTTACGATCCATGCCATCGGCGCCGTCACCAAAAACCTGGATGGCAGGCACCTCGCAGAAATGTATGATATGAAAAACAGCGGGGCGGTTGCTTTTTCAGATGGCCTTCACCCGGTTCAGTCATCCGGTGTCCTGGTGAAAGCCCTCCAGTATGTAAAAGCATTTCAGGGGGTGATCATCCAGATCCCGGATGATACCAGTATTTCACCCAGCGGACTGATTCATGAAGGTATCATTTCAACCCAGCTGGGATTACCGGGAAAACCCATGATGTCAGAAGAACTCATTATCGCACGGGATATCAAACTGGCCAGGTATACTGCATCGCGCATTCATTTTACCGGCGTAACTTCTCCCAAATCCCTGGAATACATCCGGCGGGGGAAAGACGCCGGACTCGGAATTACCTGTTCGGTAACGCCTTATCACCTTTTCTTCAGCGATGAAGACCTGGTGGATTACGATACGAACCTGAAAGTATATCCTCCCCTGCGACCCAAAACAGTGGTGTCAGCACTAAAACAGTCTTTACTGGATGGTACGATTGATTGTATCGCCTCTCATCACCTGCCACATGAATATGACAGCAAGATTCTGGAATTTGAAAATGCGAAGTACGGTATGACAGGACTGGAAACTGCCTATGCCGTGATACAAACCCTATTCCCGGATTTGACAGCGGAGAAGATCTATGCTTTATTTGGTGGAAATGCACGCAGTATTTTTAATCTGCCTCCTTCTATCATAGAAAAAGGAAGTTCCGGTCCCCTTACTTTCTTTAACGCCAAAATCGAATGGACCTATGATCTGGCAAAAACAGTTTCTAAATCTAAGAATTCACCATTTCATCAGAAGAAATTTACCGGGAAAGCGATAGCAACTTATACAAAAGGCAAACTACATTTAATAAATTAACCATCTACAAACAGCCATCATGAAAAAAAAATCTACAGATTATCTTAGTAAAGGACTGGTGATTTCATTGATTTTAATGGTCGTGGACCTGATCGGTGGATTTGCCCATCTTCGCTTCGAATCCTGGTTCAAATGGATCGGAACGCTCATCCTGGTTATCTCCCTGATCATATTGTGTATACAATACGGGAAGGGAAAAACCGACGGAGTCACTTTTGGAAACGTTTTTGGATACGGTTTCAAAATAGCCCTGTTCATCTCTGTTCTGATGATCGGTTATACCCTAATTTCTGTATTGGTTATTTTTCCGGAAATGAAGGATCAGGTCATTCAGCAGGCCAGGGCTGGTATGGAAGCCAAGGGCAACCTTTCAGAGGATCAGATTGAAACCGCCTTGTCCTATACGAATAAATTGTTCCTGCCCATAGCCATTGTTGGTGGGTTTTTAGGCACCCTGATTTTCGGTATCATCGGATCTTTGCTGGGGGCGGCCTTTACTAAGAAAAGTGAACCGAATGTATTTCAGGACAACCCATAATTCATTAATAATTCATCGTTGAAAATGCAGCCAGCCTCCAGGTATGTTATCGGAATACGTTTCGGATTGATAACCGGATTTCTATATGCTATATTACTTTTCTGCCGCTATCATTTTTTCAGCTCCGATCCGACAACTTATTTTTCATTTATCCTGGCATCCTATGTTGTCATTTTGTTTGCATTCCTGTTTACCGGAATAGCAAGAAAAAAAGAATTGGGCGGTTTTGCTGAAGTCAGGGAAATATTTCAATCTATTTTCATTGCCATCCTGATTACTGAATTTATATATGTGTTGTTCATTTTTATTTATATGAAAAGAATTGATCCCGGATTCATGAATCATTTCCGCGAATCCGCACTTGCCTTTTATCATCAGAAAGGATTAGGGGTTAGTGAAATTGATATGAGAATGAAAGGTGTTGATTCACTGGCTGAGCAGGCGAAACCGGCGGGTCTGGTGAAAGGATTTGGAACAGCCGTCGTTGTCGACAGCGTTTTCGGATTCATTTTTTCCTTTATCCTGCGTAAGCAAAAACCATCCTCCGAAGAATCTAAGATAAAATTTACATGAATCTATCCGTCATAGTGCCGCTTTTGAATGAAGAAGAATCCCTTCCGGAACTGACCGCGTGGATTGAATGCGTAATGAAGGCGCATCAGTTCAGCTACGAAGTGATCCTGGTGGATGATGGCAGCACAGACGGCTCCTGGGAAATTATTGAAAACCTGAACCGGCAGAACGACTGCATCAAGGGAATCCGGTTTCAGAGAAATTATGGTAAATCAGCTGCGTTGAATGAGGGTTTTAAATCCTGTCTTGGAAATGTGGTGATTACCATGGATGCGGATCTGCAGGACAGTCCTGATGAAATTCCCGCCCTGTATCAGATGATCACGGAGGGTGGTTATGAGCTGGTCAGTGGCTGGAAAAAAGTGAGGCACGATCCCATATCCAAAACCCTGCCTTCCCGGTTTTTCAACTGGGTAACTTCTAAAGTATCAAAAATCAAGTTGCACGATTTCAATTGCGGCTTGAAGGCATACCGGAAGAACGTTGTAAAGAATATTGAAGTATATGGTGAAATGCACCGGTATATTCCATTGATCGCCAAGTGGGCAGGCTTCAAAAAAATTGGTGAAAAAGTGGTTCAGCACCATGCCCGTAAATACGGCGTATCCAAATTCGGCGTGGGCAGGCTGATAACCGGGGGACTCGACCTGGCTTCTATTTTATTTGTCGGAAAATATGGCAAACGCCCAATGCATTTATTTGGTTCCTGGGGAATCATTTTTTCTTTTTTTGGATTCATCGTGTTATTTTATCTCACCATATCGAAATTCTTTTTTGACAAAACCGGATTAACGCAACGACCGTTATTTTTTATTGCCCTGCTTTTTATGGTTATCGGAACCCAGCTTTTTGTGAGCGGATTTCTTGCAGAAATGATATCCAGGAATTCTCCTCACCGGAACAGTTACCTGGTAGAAAGGAGAACGGGTTTATGAAAGTGATTATCATCGGACCGGCTTGGCCCCTGCGAGGCGGACTCGCCAGTTTTGATCAGCGGCTCTGCCGGGCGTTTATGGAAACGGGGAATGACTGTTCCATTTATTCTTTTTCATTGCAGTATCCGGGATTTCTTTTTCCCGGCACGACTCAGTTTTCCTCCGACCCTCCTCCGGAAGGCATCAGGATCCTGCCAGCAATCAATTCGGTGAATCCCTTCAACTGGCTGTTCATTGGAAACCGGCTGAAAAAAGAAGCACCTGACCTGATTGTCGTGCGTTACTGGCTGCCCTTTATGGGACCCGCGCTGGGCACCATTTTAAGAAGGGTGCGGCGAAACCGGAAAACAAAAATCGTTGCGATTACTGACAATGTATTGCCTCACGAGAAAAGGTTTGGCGACCGGCCGTTTACAAAATATTTTCTTGCCGGTTGCGATGCATACATCACTATGAGTGATGCAGTGATGGACGATCTGCGGAAATTCGAAAAAACAAAGGCAGCCAAACGAGTGATTCATCCCTTATATGATAATTTCGGAGAAATTATTTCCAAAGCATCGGCGAGGGAATGGTTGCGGGAACACAGACGATTGCCCATCGGTCCCGATGACAAAATCATTTTGTTTTTTGGATTTATCCGGAAATACAAGGGGCTGGATATCCTAATTCGGGCAATGGCCGAACCTGTTTTGGAAAATACAGGAATACGTTTGCTGGTAGCCGGTGAATATTACGGAGATCGTGAGTCCTATATTCATTTGATCGGATCATTAGATATTGAGAAGCGCCTGATTTTAAAAACTGATTTTATTCCGGATGCGGAAGTCCGGTATTATTTGTGTGCCGCGGATGCAGTGATTCAGCCATACCGGCATGCCACGCAAAGCGGCGTTACACCCCTTGCCTACCATTTCGAAAAGCCCATGGTCGTATCCAATGTTGGTAGTTTTGCAGAACATGTGTTAGATGAAAAAACCGGACTGGTTACGGAAGCGGAACCTGCTGCACTGGCTAAGGCCATCCTGCGATTCTATGAATTAGGAGAACAGTATTTTATTCCTCATCTTCGCGAAGAAAAGAAAAAATATTCCTGGAAAAACCTGGTAAATACCATTCTTGACTTATCCCATGATATACAGAAGTAAAGCACCCCTGAGGATCGGATTGGCCGGTGGCGGCACGGATGTAAGTCCTTATAGTGACCTTTATGGTGGTGCCATACTCAATGCAACCGTTTCTCTTTATGCATATGCCAATATTGAGATTACAGAAACGGATGAAGTTCAATTCGAATCCATTGACTATAAAACAAAACAGATTATCCGTAACGGTTCTCCCATTGAATTTAATGGCGTCCTGGATTTGCACAAGGGTGTATATGACCGGATCCGCAAACAATATTCCGGCATGCCGGCGGGATTTAAATTATCCACTTTCGTGGATGCACCGGCGGGATCCGGACTGGGCACTTCTTCCACACTGGTGGTCGCGATGGTTGGTGTATTTGCGGAAATGCTGAAACTTCCGCTGGGAGAATACGATATCGCACACCTCGCTTATGAAATAGAAAGGGAAGATTTAAAAATGGCAGGCGGGAAACAGGATCAGTATGCTGCCACATTTGGTGGCGTGAATTATATGGAATTTTTTGACAAAGGAAAAGTAATCGTCAATCCATTGCGGGTAAAACAACAATATTTATTCGAACTTGAAAATAACCTGCTTCTTTATTATACCGCAACGAGCCGCGAATCTGCTAAGATCATTACCCAGCAGAGCCAGAACGTACTGGATAAAAACACAGCTTCCATAGAAGCCATGCACCAGTTGAAACAACAATCCCTCCGGATGAAGGAAGCCCTGCTGAAAGGCAGGCTGCACGAAATTGGTGAGATCCTGGATTTTGGTTTTCAGCAAAAACGCCGGATGGCAGCAGGTATTTCCAACGACCGGATGGAGGAAATATATATGGCAGCAAAATCAGCCGGCGCGACAGGTGGCAAAATTTCCGGAGCCGGTGGTGGCGGATTTATGATTTTCTATTGTCCCGGGAATACAAAATTCGAAGTGATGGCCAGACTCAGCGATTTTGGTGGACATTGTAAAACCTATCAGTTTGTGGACCATGGTCTGACCACCTGGACCCTCTAAAAATATTATATGATCGATCATATCAAAAAAATAATCAGCGCATCCATTTCCGTCAAGCAGGAAATTTTGCAGGATGACATGATGCTCAAAACCACCCAGCTGGTGGTTGATGCCATCGTGAAAGCCTTTCGCTCCGGCAACCGGGTATATTTTGCAGGAAACGGAGGCAGTGCGGCCGATGCGCAACATCTCGCCGCCGAATTTTCAGGACGCTTTTATACTGACCGCTTGGCCTTGCCGGCGGAAGCGCTTCATTGTAATACATCCTACCTTACGGCGGTGGCCAATGACTACAGTTTTGACGAAATCTATGCGCGCCTGATCCGGGGCATTGCTCATCCGGGCGATGTGCTGGTTGGATTATCTACATCAGGTAATTCCGGCAATATCATAAAGGCATTTGAAGCAGCGAGAGAAAAAAAAGTTATTACCATTGGCTTTACAGGAGAAAGCGGCGGCAAATTGAAAAACCTTTCGGATTATCTCTTCAATATCCCATCCACTGATACACCCAGGATACAGGAATCCCATATATTGATGGGTCATATTGTTTGTGAACTGGTTGAGAAAGAATATTTTAAACCTTAAATCATGGTGACCGAGGCAATTGTCCTGGCCGGTGGTCTGGGTACCCGTTTACAATCCGTCGTGGCGGATCTTCCAAAAAGCCTGGCTCCGGTTGCAAAGAAACCATTTTTGGAATATCTGCTCGAATACGCAAAGAAACAGGGAATCAAAAAGTTTGTTTTCGCCCTGGGTTATAAAACAGATCAGGTAGAATCTTTTGTCAGAAAATATTTACCGGAGGAAGAATTTTCTTTTTCCATCGAAGATCAGCCCCTGGGTACCGGCGGCGCCATCTACAAAGCCTGTCGCCAGATCACCGGCCGGAACGCCATTATTCTCAACGCGGATACTTTTTTTTCGATTCCTTTTTCACAGCTTTCAGCACTGCACGAAACCCGGGAGGCCGAATGCACACTGGCACTAAAACGCATGGAAAAATTTGACCGGTATGGTATTGTTGAAATCAGTGAGCAGAATCTGGTGACGGGTTTCAGCGAAAAAAAATATCAGGATGAGGGCCTGATCAACGGCGGCATATATGCACTGCAGGTACAGTCATTTCTTCAGAAACCTTTTCAGGAAACATTTTCATTTGAGAAAGATTATCTTGAAAAGGAATGCGGCAATAAAAAAATTTTCGGTGTGGTTTCCGATGCGTATTTTATTGATATTGGTGTGCCGGAAGATTATCAACGTGCACAAACGGAACTGCCAAATGCAATTGTTAATTGTTAATTGTCAATTGTCAACGCTGAAAGTGTGTCATTGGGAATAATAACTATTTCGATAACTTTTTAATAAAATTCCGTTAACAACTAACAATTGACAATTAACAATTAATGTTTGATCTCTCCCATATCGACAAAAGCTGGACTCTGTTTCTTGACCGGGATGGCGTGTTGAATTATGAAATTCAGGGGAACTATGTAAGGAACTGGGAGGAATTTATTTTCTATTCCCAAACGACTGAAAATATTGTGTATTTTAATTCATGCTTTCAGCGACTCATCGTAGCGACAAACCAGCGTGGCGTTACAAAAGGCCTCATGACGCTGTCAGACCTGGAGCAGATACATTCCAATATGCTGAAAGAAATTCAGGACAGGGGTGGTAAAATTGACCGGATTTATTTTTGTGTGGATACAGAAACTTCCAGCCCCTGCCGGAAACCGAATCCGGGAATGGCTTACCAGGCCGTCCGGGATTTTCCTGACATAGACTTGCGAAAATCGCTGATGGTAGGGAATAATATCAGTGACATGCTGTTCGGTAAAAATGCAGGCATGAAGACTGTATTCCTGAAAACGACCAATCCGGAACTGGAATTGCCCCATCCGGAAGTGGACTTTTTTTTTAACAACCTGGATGAATTCGCTTCCGCATTGAAGAAATCATAAAATTTATAAAGAAATGCGTTGTTTTCCGATAGTTCCTGATCTTCCTTGTAAATTGTGAAAGGATTTAAACGCTATCCATGGCACTGAAAAAGCATTTCTGTTTATTCATCTTATCTGCCAGCCTGGTTTCCATGGTAGCTTCCGGGCAGTCTTTTTCCAACAAGCATATTTCTGCCATTGAACAAAAACAACTGGAAAAACAACAGGACTCTTTATCCCGTTATGCGTATGAAATCATCAATGCCCAGGAGCCGAATCAGCGTTTCAGGGCGGATAGTTTTTTTATCCGTATGCTCGTCAGATCACTAAAACTCACGAATTCTTTTTATTTCCCTTTTGATTCCCTTCAAACCATTTCAAAACTTTACGCGCCGGATAGCAGCTTCCGCATATTTACCTGGCAGATAAAAAAGGATGCATATGTTTTCTTTCAACGTGGCGCCATTCAGATGCGGACGGACGATGGATCGTTGAAGCTCTTTCCGCTGCACGATGTTTCCATGTTCTCTAAAAAGCCATATGATTCCATCCGTACCGCAAATAACTGGATTGGCGCGATATATTACAGGATCATTCAGAAAAATTACAACGGGCAAAATATATATACTTTGCTGGGATATGATGATTTTACCATCAACAGTAATAAAAAATGGATGGATGTGCTCACTTTCAATGAGCTGGGTCAACCGGTATTTGGCGGCCCGTATTTTTCATTCAAAAATGATTCTGCGAAAGCCAGTAAAAAACAGGTCCTTCGTTTTTATTTAGAATATAAAAAAGAAGCGACCACAACCTTTAATTATGATTCATCGCTGCAGATGATTGTATATGATCACCTGATCTCAGAATCAGATGAGCCGGACCGAAAGGAAACCTATGTTCCGGATGGTGATTATGAGGGCTTTCGATGGGACAGTGGCCAGTGGCTGCACGTACCTAAAATATTCAACACTACTTTACAGGAAGGGCAATTTCCCCAGGAACAAAAGATCCTGAATGATGCCGGAGGTATTGATGAAGAGCTGCTGAAGCAGCAGTCGGAGAAAAATAAAAAGAAACCGGGTAGTTAATGTGCAGATGTGCAAATGTGCAAATGTGTCCCGCCTAATGCGGGATGCAAATGCGATCCAATTATAGCTGGATGTAATTGGTCCTCAATACATTTAAGTCAAGCTTCCCCTTTTTGTAAATAAATAAAAATCAGCCACACTCCCCTCCTGGAACCCATATTCTTCTACAGGATATTTGTTTTTTATCTTTTTTTCCAGCTTCCATTCCGGGAAATGGTTTTCAATATACACCGTGAATTTGCGAAATAGTTCGTGCTCTGTTGCTGGTAAAAAATCTTTGTCGGCACTGTATATTATTACAATTTTTGAAGCGCAGGAGAAAAGATTCTGCAGGTATTTCTCATATACGTTTAATTCCACCAAATGAAAAAGTACATCAATTGATATGGCCGCTTCTGATGTGAACAGGTGAAGATTGTCTGCAAACGTATTTCCATTATAAAGAAAGAAACTTTTTGAACTGTCGGAATGAAATCTCAGAATACATTTTTTTAAAATTGTTTCGGAAATATCGAGACCGATATAAACAGGCACCCGTAAAAGAGACAATTGATTTCCATCCCCGCATCCGAATTCAATGACCCGGTGAATATTGTATTCAGCAAATAAGTTGTTTAAAACATCCGCTTTAAAAGCGGCCAGGTGTTTGTACGAACCCTCACCCGAATTTCCTCCGTTTTTATAATGATTTTCCCAGTAAACGGCAGAAGAGAAAGCCCCCGGCCTTTTTATAAATTGATATATCCTGTAGATCTTTTTTATTAAATACCGGATCATGTGTAGTACAATCTATATGGAATGCTGTCCGTAAAAAATGGACAGGCCGAACATCTATTCATCCAGTTTGAGCACGGCCAGAAACGCCTCCTGAGGAATTTCCACATTACCAACCTGCCGCATCCGTTTTTTCCCTTCTTTTTGTTTTTCGAGGAGTTTCCGTTTACGGGAGATATCGCCACCATAACATTTGGCCGTTACGTCTTTTCTTAAGGCGCTGATGGTTTCACGGGCAATGACTTTTGAGCCTATGGCAGCCTGGATTGCAATCTGAAATTGCTGGCGGGGTAAGAGTTCTTTTAATTTTTCACAAAGTTTCCGGCCGAAATCAGCTGCCCTGCTCCGGTGAATCAATGCGCTCAGGGCATCCACTTTCTCCAGGTTCAGCAGGATGTCCATTTTTGAAATCTCCGCATCCCGGTATTCAATCGGATGATAGTCGAAAGACGCATATCCCCGCGTCTGGCTTTTTAATTTATCATAGAAATCAAAAACGATTTCTGTCAGGGGCATTTCAAAATGAAGTTCAACTCTTGTTGGAGTTAAATAATTCTGATTCAAAAGAATGCCACGTTTACCTAAACATAAAGTAATGATATTGCCAATATATTCCGGCTTGGTAATAATCTGGGCATGGATCCAGGGTTCTTCAATTCGATCCGTGCGTGTCGGGTCAGGCATTTCGGAAGGATTATTGACCAGTATCGTTTCTCCTTTTGTAGAATGGGCAATAAAACTAACGTTTGGTACGGTAGTGATAACGGTCTGATTGAACTCCCGTTCCAGTCTTTCCTGGATGATTTCCATGTGCAGCATCCCAAGAAACCCGCAACGAAATCCGAAGCCCAACGCCTGGGATGTTTCCAGTTCATAGGTCAAAGAGGCGTCATTCAGTTGTAACTTATCCATGCAATTACGCAGTTCTTCAAAATCCTCCGTCAATACGGGATAAATTCCCGCGAAAACCATGGGTTTGACTTCCTGAAATCCCTGGATCATTTCAGGATTGGGATTGGAACTCAGGGTGATGGTATCACCGACTTTTACTTCTTTGGCGTTTTTTATACCTGTAATGATATATCCAACGTCTCCGGCACTTACTTCTGGTTTAGCGACCAGTCCCAGTTTGAGTATGCCGACTTCATCGGCAAAATATTCCTGTCCGGTGGAGACGAACCTTATTTTATCGCCCTTTTTAATAACTCCGTTTAAGATCCGGTAGTAAACAATAATTCCCCGGAAAGAATTAAAAACGCTGTCGAAAATAAGTGCCTGTAATGGAATATCAGGATTGCCTTTGGGAGGGGGAATACGTTCAATGATGGCTTCCAGTATGGCTTGCACGCCCAGTCCGGTTCTGGCACTGGCAAGCAGTATGGATTCTTTTTTGCATCCAATGAGTTCAACAATCTGATCCGTTACTTCGTCTACCATGGCTCCGTCCATATCAATCTTATTGATCACCGGAATAATTTCAAGATCGTTTTCAATGGCCAGGTAAAGATTGGAGATGGTTTGCGCCTGAATGCCTTGTGATGCATCCACCAGTAAAAGCACGCCTTCGCAGGCTGCAAGTGCCCGGCTCACTTCATAGCTGAAATCCACATGACCGGGCGTGTCGATGAGATTTAAAATATAATCCTGATTGTTTTGAGTATAGTTGATTTGGATCGCATGGCTTTTAATGGTAATCCCCTTCTCCCGCTCCAGGTCCATATCGTCCAGTACCTGATCCATCATCTCCCGGTCGCTGATGGTATGTGTGATTTGTAACAGCCTGTCTGCCAGTGTTGATTTACCATGATCGATATGGGCAATGATGCAGAAATTCCGGATGTTCTTCATGGGGTTCCACTACAATTTTAAAGAGCCGCGAAGGTACGCAAAAAACCCGGGGCTCCCTCTGGGTTTTTTGAATGTGCAAGAGTGCAGTGTAAATGTGAAAATGTGCAGATGTGCAAATGTGCAAATGACAGATCTGGAAACCTGATTGTAAAAGTTCAAAGCCTTAGGCCTTAGGCTTTGGGCCTTCAGCCTATTTCCGGATATATTTAATTTCCATGCCCTTAAATTCTTTCAGATCCAGTCCTTCCGTAAAATACATGGTCAGGGTCATGTGGTTGTTATCCACCAACTGAATGTCTTCCCGTGTGGGTATATCCTTACCTGTCAGGGGGTCTGTACTTTTCCCTTTCATTTTGATGCTCTTTGTGGCTTCATCCCATTCGCCTTCCAGAAAAATGATTCCTGTTCCCATATTGTCAATCCAAGTACTCACATATTTTTTTGTTGCATTGTCATAACCGGTTGTGCCGGTTCCCTGGAAGGGCATCCCCCACATGGATCCTTTATTATCCGATTGCAGATATCTTTCCCCCATAATCATCTGAAACGATGTTTCTAACGTGGAATTGTTGGCCGGTCCGTCTTTGGGCGTAATGCTAACCGCACCCGTCCACTGTCCGACCATTTTTGCCAGCATCAGCTGTTTTGGTCCGGGCGACATATACTCCGTATATTTTTTCATATTCTCATCTTGTTGGGCACGGAGGTTTCCCGAAATGAAAATCATGAGCAGGAAACTGAATAAAGTAATTGGTTTCATAAATAATGTTTAAGGTTTATAAGTTAAGGAAAATTCATATTTCCTGATAATTTCCCGTGTAATTTTATATATGGAATACCGGTTATTGGGAAATTCGGATATAAAGATCAGCCGGATAGGTTTTGGTTGTATGTCACTGGATCTGAATGATGAATATTCAGAAAACGTGCTTCTAAAGGCGCTCGACGGAGGGATAAATTATTTTGACACTGCAGACATGTATCAGCAGGGAATGAATGAAACCATGCTGGGGCACGCCTTTCGGGGAAAACGAAATCAGGTTATCCTGGCTACCAAAGTGGGGAATCAATGGCGGACCGACGGTTCTGGCTGGGACTGGAACCCCTCAGGAAAATATATACTTTCTTCCATTGAGCAAAGTCTGAAGCGGTTGCAAACGGACTATATAGATTTATACCAGCTTCATGGCGGGACGCTGCAGGATCCGATCGATGATATTATTGAAGTGTTTGAGCAGCTTAAAAAAGCTGGCAAAATCCGCCAGTATGGCATTTCTTCCATTCGACCGAATGTGATTCGGGAATGGGTGCGCCGTTCTTCCCTTGTCAGTGTGATGATGCAGTATAGTTTGCTTGACCGTCGGCCCGAAGAAGAGATGTTGTCTTATTTAAATGAAAATAAAATAGGTGTTCTGGCCAGAGGCACCCTCGCAAAGGGATTATTGGTTTCAAAAAAAGCTGAACACTATCTGAACTATTCAGCGGAGCAGGTAAAAAGCGTTTCAGCAACGATACAATCTGTTTCAGAATTTAAAAGATCATTCCTGGAAACGGCCATACAATATGTGCTGCATCATCAGGAAATCAATTCAGCCGTTCTGGGCATTCGTACGGCTGATCAATTGAGGGATGCACTTGATATCAGTTTACAGCCATCACTCAGCAAAAATGATATGGAGAGGCTCGAAAATGTTTTACCGGTCAATAAATTTATTGATCACCGGTGATTTATTTTTCATTCAATACGGATTCATAAACATGAATGATTTCTTTTCCAACTGTTTCATACGAAAACTGATCAGAAGCCCGTTGACTGATCCCGGTCCTATTATAATTCCTGTAATTTCGGATGATTTCTTTCATCGCTTCCGTCAATTCTGTTTCTTTTCCGGCTGATATTAAAATGCCATTTTCCTGCTGAATCAGTTCCGGAACACCGCCAACTCGGCTAGCAATGACAGGAATTCCTGTGCACAGCGCTTCTATGATCACACAAGACATGGTTTCATAATAACTAAAGAGCACAAGTGCTTGTGATTTTCTGAGTTCATACCCGACCTGTTCATAAGATATTTCACCAACGCAATGAAGTTTGTTGTTTAATCCTTTACTGTTTTTTATGAATTCAAGTAGTTCCGGATTGAGTGGACCCACCAAAACAAGTTCGGCCTGTATTCCCTGATGCAACAGCGCCTGAAAAGCACGGATGATACCTTCGGGATTTTTAGGATGCTGAAGGGATGAAACATGAATAAAACGGAATATTTTTTCCGAAATAATTGGTGTGGAATAAAAAAACCGGGTATTTACAACATTGGGAATTGCCTGAAACGGCACCTGCGCCCAGTAATGGCTGATTTGGTTGCCGAGCGCGTTGCTGACAGGAAGCAACCGGGAAGCAGTTTTTAAAATGCGACGGGTTAAATATTTGTCCAAAAATGATTTTCTGAATAAACTGTCGTCAGACTCTTCGTAGTAACCCGACCAGTGCTCGGAGAGCACGTAGGGGATTTTGTACTTCCATTTCAGGTATAAGGCAATGAGCCCGGATTTCATGGCTACCTGCACATGCACCAGGTTAGGCAATTCATTATTTTCCCTGAGTTTGGTAATGATTTCCAGATGTTTTCTGAAATAATAACAAAGGGACCGGATTTTAGAAATTATGCCGGTCCCGGCGTCTGGGTAGTACAGGATAAATTCCTGCAGGTTTTTAATGGCAGATTCCGAATCGGGCTTATTATACATTGTGCCGGATAATTTTTTACCGGCAAATATGATTATAAGGGGTTGAAAAATGGATACCGCCTCCGCCTGACGTTTTATAAAATCCCCATTAAACGGTTCCGTTTCATTTGGATACCAGCTGGCCAGCCAAAGGATTTTCCTCATGGGATTAGATTTTGAACCATGTAATTCCCGACCGGTGTTCCCCGGGACTTTGACCCGATCGATTGCTGAATCCGTCTGATATCTGATTTCCGGATCACAAAAAAATCCTTCCATGGAATATCATATTCTTTCCGGTATATAAATAAAGTATAACCGAAATAAGAAAAATAACCTGCACTGCTCACAATGGATGCTGCCGGAACACCAAAGTGAGGAAGGGAAAGCAGGTCCCCTGTGCAAATGACAATCAGTCCCAGCAGGGACCCCCGGACGTTCACTCCGATTCTTCTGTCCGCGGCAAACCAGGCAGTCAACGGATAATTCATGGTGGTGCATAATATGCCGGGAATCAGCAATGTAAACAACATATACATTTTGCTGAACGATGATCCGAAAAACAGGGGGAAAAGATACCATCCGAAGCAAAGAATCAAAACGCAGATTCCTGTATTGATCCAAAGAAGGACGCGAACCGATACGGTCAGCTGAAACGCATTATCTGATTTATTTCCGGATGAAAAAATGGGAAATAATGTAGATCCGAGGATGGCAGGTAAAATTAATAACATTTGTCCGAGCTTGGAAGCCTGGATATAATTTCCAAGGTCTTTACCTGTACAATAATATTGAACAAACCAATAATCGATTCGGTATACAAGGAAATATATTCCGTTCGCAAGAAGTGCTGCCAGGGAATACCGGATCACTTTTATTAATACCGGACGGGAAGGTAGCAGGTGATCGGGTATTCGCGGTTTCTTCCGGAAAAAAAAGAACAGCAGCAGGACTCCCTGCAGGGAAAAAAAAGCAAAATACAGATCTATAAAATGGGTTTTAATTTTCAACCTGTCTTTCCCGGCAATTAGCAAACAGATCAGGAGCATATTCACCCAAAAAAGAATTTTATTTGGCAGGCCAAATTGTTTCTTTGCGTAAAATAATGCCATGAAATAAGTGGTTAACAAAGTGCCAAGGATAAAAAGAAAGCTGGCCCACATAAAAACAGGGTCTTTTAAATAAGCTGAATGGGATGTATACAGGATGGTCCACCATCCGGCGAGTGCAATTCCGGAAGCTGCCATCGCCCAAACCATGCAAAACCGCGCCATCTTGTATGCGTCGAGGTTTCCGGAGGCAATATAATAAGCAGATCCGGACTCCAGACTGATGCTTACCAATAAAAGAACCAGGGCGAGGTTGTTGACGATAAAAAAAATATGCCCGCTTTTTTCAGCTGTGAAAAACCGGGCAATCAGGATATTTAAAAGAAAGGCTGAAAATAGATACAAACCCCGCCAAAGGATGTGGTGCAGGATGAGGTTTGTGTTTGTCTTCATTTCAACGCTTTAATGATTTCAATAAACTCCGCTGCAATCAGGGAAGCGCCGCCAACCAATCCCCCATCCACATCTTTTGATGCAAAAATTTCGCGGGCATTGCCGGCTTTTACACTGCCTCCATACAAAATTGAAATCTGCCCGGATATCGGTTCTCCGTATTGAATTTCCAGAACGGACCGGATATGGGCATGCATTTCCTGCGCCTGCTCCGTACTCGCGGTTTTACCGGTTCCAATGGCCCAAATGGGTTCGTAAGCAATTACTATTTTTAATAATTCTGCTTCAGTCAAATGAAAAAGCGACTCCCTGAGTTGTGTTTCAACAAAAACATTTTGCTGGTTTGCCTCCCTCGTTTGCAAGGCTTCTCCGCAGCAGAAAATTGGTGTTATACCGTTCGTCAGACAAATACTCACTTTATCTGCGAGCATTTTATGACTCTCTCCAAAGTATTCCCGCCGTTCGCTATGGCCGACCAGGCAATAGGTCAGGCTGATGGACTTCAGCATTTCTGCAGAAACTTCTCCGGTATACGCGCCGGATTTTTTATCTGAGCAGTTTTGGGCAGAAATAAAAAAAAAGTTTTTATGCGCAATGGTATCGATCGCCATTTCCAGATAGGGAAAGGGCACTGCGAAAACAGCTGCTTGATTTTCACTCAAAGAGATATCTGCATTCACCATGGCCTGTAATAAAGCAGTCCCCTGCTGGTAGGTCAGATTCATTTTCCAGTTGGCCGCGGCAATTTGTTTTCTCATGTAAGTTGGTTTTGTTGATCAAAAATAGATTTCAATTTTTTGATTTCGTCAGGAACCAGTTCCCGGTCCTTCATTTTCTTCCATTTACTGATATGTTGCATGGCTTTGTCAAAAGCATATACTTCATTATGAAATCCCCAGCTAAAAGAAGGAAGATAAGTCGGTGTAGGACCATTTCCAAAAACATGGCAACAAACACCCACGACGGTTCCGGTATTAAAAGAGGTATTAATCGATGTCCTCGAATAATCGCCCATGATCAATCCGCCTTTCAAGCCCACTTCAACAAAAGTTTTTCTTAAGGGATTCCACTGCTTAACGGTTCCCCCGCTGTTTTTTACATTCGAATTGGAGGAGCCCGCACCGATATTGCACCATTCTCCGATCACGGAGTCCCCAAGATACCCATCGTGCGCTTTGTTGGAATAGCCGAAAATGACGGAGTTTTTGATCTCACCCCCTAAAACACAAAATGGTCCTGCGGAAGTTGCCCCATAAATTTTAGCTCCCATTTTTACAACCGTTTTTTCACCAGCTGCGAAGGGGCCGCGGATCATGGAGCCTTCCATGACCAGGGCATTTTTCCCGATATAAACGGGTCCATCGACGGCATTCAGATAACAGTATTCCACCACGGCGCCAGGTTCCAGAAAAATATCCGTTCCGCTTAATTTATTGGTTGGAGAAATAGGTGCTGACTGCCGGCCGGCAGTAATGAGTTGAAAATCATTTTTTATTTCCGATGCATTCAATCGAAGGATATCCGCCAGTTGTAAAAGCCTGGTTGATTGTGCAAATGATAATTCCGGATTCGGAAGGAAAACTGCCCCAACGATCCCGGGGTCTGGAATGATATTGGCCGGAATTGAAACGGATCCGGGAAGGGGAGGTTTATTTTTTAAATATACATTCCATTTCTCACGGATGGTTAAAATGCCGCAACGCATATCTGCCACGGAACGGGTCAGTGAAAACGGGAAAAAATCATCTGTAAAAGGACCGCTGACCAGCGATGGGGCATTCATTGTTTAAAACTAACCTTAAAATCCTTTTCAAAAAAAATTCCCTCTCCTGCTGAAGCGGGAAAGGGAATTCTTAAAGAAATATGGGATTACGATTTTTTCTCGTAACGTTTTTTGAACTTATCGATACGTCCGGCCGTATCAACCAGCATATTTTTACCCGTAAAAAACGGATGGGATGTATTAGAAATTTCAAGCTTGATCAGCGGGTATTCATTACCATCTTCCCATTTGATTGTTTCGCGGGAATTGGCAGATGAGCGGGTAAGAAAGCTGGTACCATTACTCATATCCCGGAATACGACGAGGCGATAACTTTCGGGATGCAGATTCTGTTTCATATTTTTTATTTTAGCCGTGCTCTTGTTGAATGGGTTTCCCGGCACGAAAGGGAGCGCAAAATTAGGGTTTTCCGGGCTCAATTGCAAAGAATTGTTGGTTTGTGGTATATGGTCGTCCATACACCATATACCATCCACCATAAACCAGGCTAAGAGCGCATATTATCAAACTGCAGCGGTACCCCCAGGCTGGAACTGCGGCATAACTGCATGATGGCCTGCAGATCATCTAATTTTTTACCGGTTACCCGCACCAGGTCGTCCATTATGGCTGCCTGAACCTTCATACCCGAATCCTTAATCAGTTTAACGATCTTTTTGGCGTCTTCCTGTTTTAATCCGTTGCGCACAGGCACTTCCAGTTTGGTAACTTTTCCGCTTGGATAAGGTTCTTTCGACATATCGTAGGCCAGGGGGTCAATACCCTGTTTAATCGAACGGCTAATCAGCACATCTGTGATCTGTTTGATCTTCATATCGCTGGCTGCTTCCAGGTCGATTTTCATATCCTTTTTATTCAGTTCGATAGAAACCGGCGAATCTTTAAAATCGAACCGGTTCTGAATTTCTTTTTTAGTCACATTCACGGCATTATCAAGGATCTGGGCGTCTATTTTACTTACGATATCGAATGAAGGCATGGGGATGAATTTGAGAATTTGAGAATTCGGGAATTAGAAAATTAGCACAAATTCCCGAATTTCCGAATTCCCGAATTTCTAATTGTTACCACCCTTCTTCAGGCGGCTTGATTCATCATCTGCTCCCCCGTTATGCCGGCTGTTTTGAGCGCCTTTGATCGCAGTTCCGAACCGGTAAGTAAACGTCAGACTTACCTGACGGCTATCCCTTGAGTTATGAAATGTAGCTTGTGTTTGCTGAAAGTCGATCGTACCCGTGGCCTGCTGCGTATAAAAAATATCGCGAAGGCCCAGTTTCAGACTGGCTTTTTCTTTCATGATCTGTTTTGCAATGGCGGTGGAAGTCTGTCCCATGGGCTGAATATAAATCTGACCTTCAATTCCACTGGTCCTGTACCAGCCGGATAATTCGGCACTCCAGCCTTTGCTGAACTTAAACATATTGGTCATATTGGCCATCCCGGTAATGGCGTTCACATCCAGCGCTTCGCCGTATAATTCGCCGGTAAAATGATTGTAATTCGCATTCACATACAGGGAGACCGTCCACCATTTCGTTAGGGGTTTATTGAAACTCACGGCAATGCCCGCATTCTCCCGTCTTCCAATATTTCCCCGGCGCACAATGGTGGCATGGTCTTCCTGTTGAAATGTTTCAGCAAAGAAATTTACTGTATTGCTGTAGTTCAGCGTTGTTGTCAGCATATTATGATATGTATGCGACAATTCAATATTGGTGCTGATCTGCGGCTGGAGGTAGGGGTTCCCTGCCTGATAAGTGTATTCATCCAAAAAGAATAAAAAAGGATTCAGGTCGCCATAATCAGGACGGTCAATGCGCCGTCCGAAATTGAGGTTAAAACTGTTTTTGTCATTCAGCTCATAAGTGATATAGGCTGTGGGAAACGCATTGACATATGATTTCTTAAAAGAAGAATCATTGTTGTTGACTGTATAAATATTCCCATACTGGTGTCCGTCATAGTTGGTGTTTTCTATCCGGAGCCCGGCCTGGAAATTCCATTTTTTATATTTTTTAGTCAGGCTGATATAAGCGGCATTGATATTTTCATGGTATACAAAATAATTGGTCTTCGCCGTGTCCGGAAGATATACGCCGTCACTCACATCATAATAATTTGCCTGGTTGTCCGTGGCAACGAAACTTGTTTTCAATCCAGCTTCCATTTTGAATTCATTTCGGAAAGGATGGGTATAATCCGTTTTAAAACTGTAGATATTTATAGTGGACGGAATGTTGCCACTCAGTGTATTTGATGACACTGGTTTCATGTCCGGATCATACGTATTATTCTGAAACAATTGATTACTGGAAGATTTATAATAAATGTAATCCGCATCAGCCGTGAGTTCCCGGCCACTGGAATCAAACTGCCTCCTGAAATTCAGGTTGACGGTTCCGTTAGACCAGATACCATGAATATTCCCGTTCGATTGAACAAGGGAATCCGTAACTCCCTGTCCATCTTTCAAAGTAATATTGCTTTGTGAAATATTCGTTTCATTATTCCGGTATCCGCTGAATACCACACCCAGTGTTGTTTTACTGTCCAGGAAATAATCCATGCCCAGTTTCAAATTCGTTTCAGGTGCAATGAACCGCATATGCGTATTCTGCGTGAAAATGGAATTGATTTGCTTGTCGTCTGCATTCAGATAATTTCTGTTGATGGACAGATTCTGAAAACCCTGCCAGTAGGTATAGCCGCCATTAAAAAAAATATTGAATTTGTTCAAGCGGTAATTCAAATTTAAACTGCCCCCGGGTTTGGAATATACACCCTGTGTATAGGTTAGCGTTGTGGATCCGTTAAATCCTTTGGCTTTATTTTTCTTCGTTTTGATATTGATGATCCCTGAATTGCCCTGTGCATCATATTTAGAAGAAGGGTTGCTCATGATTTCCAACTGGTCTATGGAAGAAGACGGCAAGCTCTTTAAATAAACCGCCAGTTGGGCTCCCGACATATATGTGGGTCTGTTGTCGATCATAATGGTTACACCCTGTTTCCCTTTGAGACTCACATTCCCGTCCTTGTCCACCGAAACGCCGGGAGATTTTTCCAGTACATCCATAACGGAAGTACCTGCATTGGCCGGTGAAGCGTCCACGTTCACCAGGATCCGGTCGGACTTTTGTTCGATAAAAGGTTTTTTTGCCACGACGGCGACCGTTTGTAATTCATTGTTTTGCTTTTTCAGGATGAAACCGGGTAATTCAAACATTTTCGTACCTGGTTTAATATTGAAAGGGGTATTATTTACCGGCCCATGCCCAATGGCCGAAACCCTGATATAATAGGTCCCGGAGGGAACGGAAGAAAAATTGAAATTCCCCTCCCGGTCACTCACATTATTTTTAAATACGAGCGTATCGGATCCTTTGAACAGGGAAATACTGACAGCTTCCAGTGGACCGCCATTTTCTTCCCTTACGGATCCTTTAATGATGGTTTGAGCACTTAAATAGCCAGAAAATGCTAAAAGAAACAGTGTGGTAATGATTTTCATGATAATAATGTTTGCTTGGTACTAGTGGTAAATAATTACAGGACAAAGATTGGTACTAAGTATAACATAGAACAATGCAATGTGTTGAAAGGCCGGTATCACTGATTACCGGAAAAAATCAACTAAATCATTGGACGCCTGGTGAACAATAGAAGTTGCACCTTTTGAGATAAATGGGATGAAAGCGGGAATTTCAGGATCAGCGGCTGGTGGCTGGATGGTGGATGGTAGTTGGTTAATGGTGGATAGATTCCATACACCATTAACCATTAACCAATATTTCAGGCTTTAAGCTTTGGGCTTTGGGCTTATTAAGCTGTTTCTTTTTTTGAGGAAATAATATAGGAGAATGCCTCCGATAACCAGCAGGCTGGAGATGATTTCGGCCTGAGTTGGATGAAAACCAAAAATGGAGTACCGGGAATTAACCCTGATTTTTTCGATAAAGAACCTTTCGATACCATTCAGGACCAGGTAAAAAGCAAATAAGGTTCCCGGAACTTTAAATTTTTTACGGACAGACCAGATCAGAAAAAATAAGGCCAGACAAATAATTGTTTCGTAAAAAGGGGTCGGGAAAACCGGAATGGGCAGATAGCTGCAATAAGGACCATTACATCCCGCAATCTTTATGCCTTCGCCAATTACATTATGCGGATAGCTGTATCCGAACAACCAGTTTGGAAGAAAGGAAGGTCCCGTTACGGCCAGGTGTGGTACATTCAGCGAATGAAACTGACTAAGAAAAAAGTCACTGTTTTTAGAGACCTCCGCCTGGAAATTTTGTGGAGATACCGGTATGGATTTCAGATTCGCACCCACGGTATAAGCACTATTTGGAATACCCCAGTCACCATCCCCTGAAACCTGGCAGCCAATTCTACCGGATGCATAAGCCAGCATCAGGGCGGGAGCCGCCGCATCGTTCAAATGCCAGAATCCGATTTTATGTTTCTTTCCAAAATACCAGATTGAAAGGGCGGCAAGTATCAGGCCGCCATAAAAAGTAAGACCGCTAAAGGAAATCAGGGATCCTACCGGATCTTTGATAAAATCATCCCAGGTTTCGAAACTATTGAAAATTTTCGCACCCAGAAATCCGAATATGGCGCCCAATATGATAATATCCCCTACCCGGTCGTGCGGCCAGATGCGGATTTTCCTTTCCTCGGGTTGCGGAAGCTTTTGCTTATTCTTTTCACGCCATTTTACACCGGCAAAAAGCAGCCCCAGGGCCAATCCGGCCCAGCCATTTCCAGCTGATGAAAAAATAAAGTCTGCGGGGTTTTGACTTAAAGAAGAATTCGAAGTAAAAAGTCCGATGATTTTATATCCAAGCAGAAATCCCAGAATGAAATTGGTAAACAACTCAACCGGACTGGCGATTTTACCCACTACAATGGTTTCTTCTTCAGCTTCCAGCAAACCCGCACTTTCTTTTCTTTTTAACTCATAGGTAAGGACCAGGGCAGCGCCAATAAAAGAAAGCGCCACAAAAAAACCAAAGGAGTTTATAAAATGCAGGAACTTAAAATCAAGGCCAAACAGGTCTTTAACCGCGTAATACAAATTCGGATACATAGGAGCTGCAAGATAAGGGTAAAAACCTGAGAGAAGCTTCGTATCCTTGCCTGAAAATCCAGATCATGCATAAAATTGCGGTCATTGGTGCGGGTACCATGGGAAACGGAATAGCCCATGTTTTTGCCCAGTATGGATTTCCGGTTCAACTGATCGATCTGCAGGCAGATCAATTGGAAAAAGCAATGGCCATGATTTCGAAAAACCTCGAGAGGCAGGTGCAAAAAGGATTGCTTGCAGCGGATGAAAAATCAAATGTGCTCAAGCGCATTCAACCTGTTCAACAGATAGAAAAAGGTGTTCGCCAGGCGGATCTTATTATTGAAGCAGTTACTGAAAATGAAGAAATCAAACTGAAAATTTTCCGTGAACTGGATGAATGCGCACTACCTGCAGCCATGCTGGCCACGAATACGTCTTCCATTTCCATTACCCGGATAGCCGGTGCAACCAAACGCCCCGGCCAGGTGATCGGCATGCATTTTATGAACCCGGTACCGGTCATGAGACTCGTGGAAGTGATTAATGGTTATGCGACCGCGCCGGAAACAACAGAAAAAATTATTGAACTCTGCGGCCGTATTGGTAAAACCCCCTGTGTCGTAAACGATTTCCCCGGATTCATTTCGAATCGCATCCTGATGCCTATGATTAATGAAGCCATCATCAGTCTGCAGGAAGGTGTGGCTACGGTTGCATCCATCGATTCGGTGATGAAGCTGGGCATGGCTCACCCCATGGGGCCTCTACAGCTGGCGGATTTCATAGGGCTCGATGTATGCGTGGCCATTTTGAAAGTTTTACAGGATGGATTCGGCAATCCCAAATACGCCCCCGCCACTTTACTGGTGAATATGGTTGCTGCCGGAAACCTGGGTGTAAAATCAGGCGCGGGGTTTTATACATATGGCGACCATAAAGAACTTATAGTAAGTAAAAAATTCAAATAATCCGAAAGCTGAAAGCTGAAGGCCGGTCATGATGAGAGAGGCATTTCGATGGTCTTTTTTAAATGGATCATTCGACTCATCGGGGCATGGGCGCATTATTATGGTAATAACTGACCGTATCTGTTCCGAATGTTTCTGAGTTCACGAGAATCGCATTCCTGATTTCCGGTGCAGAAATCCCTTCCCGAATATTTAATTCATTGTTTGTGATCACACGCATTTCATCCCAGCTGCCGGCGTCAATAAATGATTGCAATAATTTTTTTCCTCCTTCCACCAATACACTTAATATATGGCTGGCATGCAAAGCTGACAGGATGGAAGGGATCATGGGGATATCCTCATTTAATTTTTTATATGTAATTCCACCGGAATGTTTTTCAGTTTTGCCATTCAGGACAATCGTAGGAACCGTTCCATCCATTATTTTTAATGAATCCGGAAGTCGTCCGTTTTGATCGAGTACGATCCGAACCGGATTTTTACCAGTCCATAAACGCGTTGTCAATGCGGGATTATCGAGCAAGGCCGTCGTTGTGCCTACAAGGATGCCCGCTTCCTCGCTTCTCCATTTATGCACCAGTCTGTTTGAATATTTATTTGAAATCAATATCCGTTTATCCGGATCGGCCGCTATTTTCATATTGGAAGATTGCGCCCATTTCAAAATAATATAGGGTCTTTTTTCATGATGAAAAGTGAAAAAGCGCCGGTTCATTTCTTTTGCCGGTTCTTCCAAAACAGGAAAATCAACGGTTACTCCGTTTGCCCTTAATTTTTCAATTCCTTTTCCGTTGACGGCCGGAAACGGATCCCGGCATCCGATCACGACGATGGGGATTTTCTCCCGGATGATCAGGTCAGCACAGGGCGGGGTTTTCCCATGATGACTACAGGGTTCTAATGAACAGTATAAGGTAGCTAAAGGAATCAGCGGCCGGTCAACCGGTTTTACGGAATGAATACAGTTCACTTCAGCATGCGCCTCCCCAAATTTTTCATGATATCCTTCCCCGATAATTCTTCCTTCATAAACGAGTATGGCACCTACCATGGGATTGGGTGCTGTATTTCCCTTACCCAATGAGGCCAGGTGCAGGCATCTTTCCATGTAAACGGATGCGGGCAGCCTTTCGTTTAATTCTACATTTTGGGATGAAGGGGAATACATGGACTGCAATTTAATTCATTGTAAGTTTGCCCGCATGACTATCGAAGAAGCAAACCGGTTATTGATTGCTTCGCTCAGCGACCTGTATGAAGAGCGGGAAGCAGCTTCCATTTGTTCCCTCGTCATGGAAAGGGTAACCGGCATGCCGAAAGGCCGGCGATTGCTGCATAAAGCAGACCCGCTTCCCTGCGGGCAGGAAGAATTATTTCAACAATTCCTGGAAGATTTATTGAAGAACCGTCCCGTACAGTATGTCCTGGGCGAAGCCTGGTTTGGTGCCCTCTCCTTTTATGTGGATGAAAATGTATTGATTCCCCGCCCAGAAACCGAAGAACTGGCCAACTGGCTCCTGCACGATAATTCAGCCCGGTCACCGCGACCCCGGGTGCTGGATATCGGTACGGGCAGCGGATGCATACCGGTTTATCTTTATAAAAAACGAAGTGATTTCCGCATGATGGCCCTGGACATCAGTGAAGCAGCATTGAATATTGCGAAAAAAAACAGCGCTTTTCATAAAACAGCGATAGAATTTTTTTCGTGTGATATACGGGATCCCCAGCAATGGGGGAAAATACCCCGGCTGGATTTGATCATCAGCAATCCACCCTATATTCCGGAAAAACAAAAAAAAATCCTGGATAAACATGTAAAGGATTTTGAACCGGGCCTCGCTTTATTTGTACCGGATGAAGATCCGATCCTGTTTTATAAAATCATCGGAGAATTTGCCATCCAAAAACTGAAACCGGCCGGGGCCCTGTTTTTAGAGATCCACCATGATTATGCGAAAGACATCGTGGACTGGTACCGGGAAAACGGATTTATGCTGGAATTAAAAAAAGATTTCTCCGGAAATAACAGAATGATAAGGGCATGGCGTTTATGAATTACGAATTTAACCGGGTAATCCGTTAATTTCGCGCAGCCCGCATGAAATATTTTGCACGCAATATCGGTTTAATCATTTTAATGTCCGCTTTAAGCGGTATTGTCTTTGCACAGGATGCATTATTTAAAGATTCCGGATGGAATTTCCATTTTCAGTTCACCGGTATTATTCAATACAATCCGGCATTCCAGGCCCCATATTCAGGTCAGAATAGTTTCCTGCCACAAACAGGTAATGCTTATTCTGTAACGACAACCGCATATTTCGGAAGAAAATTATGGCCCGGTGCTTCCGTTTATTTCGATCCGGAAATGGCGGGCGGATCGGGATTGAGCAGTACGCTGGGTATTGCAGGTTTTCCCAACGGAGAAACCTTTCGGATCGGGGCATCCCAGCCGGTCGTTTACTTAGCGCGGCTTTTTATAAGACAACAGATTCCGCTCGACAAGAAACATTTTGATACCATTCCCGACGGCGTAAATCAGTTAAGGGAAATCGTTTCCAGGAAAAGACTGACCATCAACTTCGGAAAATTCGGCATTGCGGATTTTTTTGATCAGAACGCTGTAAGCCACGATCCGCGGACTGATTTTATGAACTGGGCGCTTATGAATAACGGCGCTTACGATTACGCAGCCAATACGCGCGGATATACCGGCGGCCTCATTGTAGAATATTATACGCCCGGCTGGGTGATTCGTGCGGGAACCGTGCTGGAACCGGTGTATGCGAACGGCCCCACCTTAAATTTTGACTGGTTCAAAACAAACAGCGAAACGGTTGAAATTCAGAAGGATTATTTTTTTCATGGCCTTCCTGGCACGGCCCGTCTGCTGTTTTATTACAACACATCCAAAGCTCCGGCATACCTCACTGTAATTAAGGAAGATCAGAATGGAACGGACACCGCCCTGGATGTAATCTATGGAACTGCTTATGGCGGGAAAAAATATGGATTTGGCATTAACGTGACACAGGCATTCAGCCCGCGCCTGAATAGCTTTTTTCGATTGGGATGGAACGATGGTAAAACGGCCACCTGGGCATTTGCGGAAATTGATAACAGTGGTAGCCTGGGTTTCCGGTATTATGGCATTGGTAAAGGAAGACCTGCTGACAATATCGGACTGGCTTTCGTAAGTAATGGGATTTCTTCCGGTCACCGGGACTTTCTGAATATCGGAGGATATGGATTTATGATTGGAGATGGTAAACTACCGCATTATACAAGAGAAAATATTTTTGAAGTTTTTTATGAAGTGAAATTGTTCGAACAGCTCTTCGGAACGCTGGATTATCAGTTTGTTTCCAATCCCGCGTATAACCGGGACCGGGGACCCGTGTCTCTGCTGGCCGCCCGGGTACATATTTATTTTTAGATATTTCCTTTCTTCAATTCATTGACTGCAAAATCACAGGCCCTGGCAGTAAGTGCCATATAAGTCAGTGAGGGGTTTTGACATGCAGCGGAAGTCATACAGCTGCCATCCGTTATAAAAACATTTTTCACTTCATGCATCTGGTTAAAGCCATTCAATACAGAAGTTTTCCGATCACGTCCCATCCTCACCGTGCCCATTTCGTGCACCGCTGATCCGGGAGGCAAATTGTAATTGAAACCAATGACATTATGGAACCCGGTTTTTTCAAGCATTTCAACAGCGGTTTGCTGAATGTCTTTCTTCATGGCTATTTCGTTGTCTCCATATTTAAAATGAATATGTACAATCGGAAAACCCCAGTCATCTTTTTTTGATTCGTCGAATGAAATACCGTTATCATAATATGGAAGGGTTTCTCCCCATCCGCCCATCCAAAGGGTCCATGGCCCCGGCTTCAGGAGCTTTTCTTTAAAATCCTTTCCGAATCCCGGAAGTTCATTTTTCAATAACTCCCAGTTTTTCCTGTCTCCACTGCCCTGGTAACCCCAACCCCGGACATAATTTTTACCGGAGGTTTCATTATTCAGATTTATGAATCTCGGCATATAAATCCCTGCTGGTTTCCTTCCGTAATAATATTTATCTGTCATGCCTTCATAGTCTCCGGTCGCTCCCGCACCGATAAAATGGTCCATGAGGTTATGCCCCACTTGTTTGGAATCATTACCCAGTCCATCCGGAAAACGGGCAGACGTGGATCGCATCAGAATAGACGCCGTGTCGATGGTTGAAGCATTCAGGAAAATTATTTTTGCAAAATATTCCGTCACTTCTTTTGTATGGGCATCAATGATACGCACGCCGGTGGCGCGTTTTTGTTGATTGTCGTAGATCACTTCCCTGACAACCGCATCGTATACAACGGATAAATTTCCACTGGCTTCCGCGGCCGGCAGCGTAGCGGCATTGCTGCTGAAATACCCGCCGAACGGGCAGCCACGATCGCAAAGATTCCTGTACTGACAGGGCCCCCGCCCCTTCCATCCCCGGGTCAGGTTCGCTACGCGTGCGGGAGTAACGAGTCGGTCTTTATAATGGGCGGTTACATTGGATGCAAAATAATCTTCAATGCAATTCATATCCATGGGCGGAAGAAACTGGCCATCCGGAAGTTGGGAAAGCCCCTCAGACCGGCCACTGATGCCAGTAAACTCTTCCACATAATTATACCATGGCTCGAGGTCTTTATAACGGACCGGCCAGTCCACGCCATGTCCGTCTATCAGGTTGGCTTCCAGGTCCAGATCACTCAGGCGATAACACTGACGGCCCCAAACCAGTGATTTTCCGCCCACCTGGTAACCACGTACCCAGTTAAACGGGTCGTCCTGTATATAGGGATGCTCCTTGTCGCTCACATAAAATAACTTGTTACCCGGATTATACATTTGGGAAGAAACAGGATCGTTTTCATCTTCCCTGATGGTATTGAACATACCGTGCGGAAAGTTCCAGGGAGCTGAGAAGGCCGTGGGATAATCTTTTATATGAACTACATTCCTTCCTCTTTCCACAACCAGGGTTTTGAGGCCTTTTTCACATAATTCTTTGGCAGCCCATCCTCCACTGATACCGGAACCAACCACGATGGCGTCAAACTGATGTTGTTTAAGGCCCTTGCTGTTTATATAAACCTGACCCGGATCGCCCATAGCAAATTATTTGGTGGCCCAGGTTTTTTGATTTGGCTCCAGCGGGATGCAGGGCAAACTCTTACCGGGCACTGCAATATAACGCATTCCGATAGTGGCTCCTTTCTCTGAAATGCAGTAACCATACACGGCATATGATTTCAGCGTTACAAAAAAAGGTTTGCCGGTGAATTTGTTTTTTATTTTATCAAATATAGAACTGGAGGCAGTTGCTTTTTCCTCAAAATGGTGAAGTATTTCTCCCCTTTCTTTTTCACTGCAGTCGGTAAATTCCTTTTTAAACCGGTCATGGGTATAGGCTTCAAGATCCTGCAGGCCTTTCACAAACCTGTTTAATGTTTTTTTATCCGTGCATTCATCCAGGAAACGAATCATGAATTCTACAGCGCCGGCTTCTTTCCCACCCGGCGTATCGGTTGCGGGAATAATGGTCTCTGCCAGTTCTGCCAGCAGTGATTTTTTGCTGAGTATATATTTCTTATCCGGACTTTTTGTGAGGGAATACCACTCATAACCTCCGTAACCTACGGCGGTAGCGGTTCCTGCCAACAGGATGGAACCAATGGCTTTTCTTCTTTTCATATTACTGAACACCTTTTTTATCCACGGCTAAAACCGTTCTTGCTCCCAGTTCCCGGGCCACACGCATGACCGCCACGACATCATCGATCGGTACTGTTTTATCGGCATTGATCACGATGGAAGGTTGATCTGTTTCCTTGGCCAAAAATGGCTGAAGCTTGGCTTTCAGATCGGCCAGACTCACTTTCGTGGTTCCTACAAAATACTGCTGATTGACATCAATGGATACAACGACTGTTTGTTTTGATTTTGTATCGCTTTTTGATTTGGGCTGGGAAAGTTTGATCACATTGGGATTTGCCAGTGTGGAAACGATCAGAAAGAAGAGGAGCAAAATGAAAAGGATGTCATTCAGGGGTCCGGTGTGGACCTCGCCTTCGTCTCTATGTTTATTTCGTAAGTTCATTTTTTTTAACGTGCAGATGTGCAAATGTGCAGATGTGCAAATAATTTTTTAATTCTACATGTAAAAATTGTTTCCCGGGTAAATCAACATGCTTAAATCCAGGCATTTTTAATTCAATTTGCATCCGGCCATTGGTGGGACACATTTGCACATTTGCATTACCTCGTTGGTTCCTGCAGGATGTCAATAAACTCAGCACTCGCCACTTCCATTTTATTCGTCGTTTTGTCTATCTGGGTATTCAGGTACCGATACATGATGTAGGCGATAATACCGATGATCAAACCTCCTGCTGAAGAAATCATTTTCACATAAATACCTCCGGCGATATTTGAAATACTGTATTCACCGGTGGAAGCAATATTATAGAACAACTGGAACATCCCGATGATGGTACCCAAAAATCCAAATAATGGAGCGATATAACCGATCACAGATAAAATAGAAACATTTTTTTCCATTTTATACAGTTCCAGTCTTCCTACATTTTCCATACTTTTTTCTATCGCATCAATGGGTTTACCGATCCGCTGAATACCTTTATCAATCATCCGTGCTGTGGAGTTATTGGTATTTTTAGCCAGGCTCCGGGCTGCTGTCACATTGTTATTTACAATATGATCCCGGATAATATTCATGAAATTTTCATCTGTTTTGGCCGCCTTATTGATGGCCATCACCCGTTCGATAAAAACAAAAACGGCGGTTACCAGCAACAATGCCAGGGGGATCATGAGTGGCCCGCCTCTTTCCAGGATATCCATCAGGTTTTGCTTACCCGGTGCCGGAATAACACCTGCACGGGCCAGACTGTCTTTTATCCTGGAAGAATCAATTACTATCTGCAAAAAGAATATATGCATTCGTAGTTGTTGTTTTATTGGGGTAAATGTAGATATTCAATTGTTAATTGTTAATTGTCAATTGTTAATGTTTTTTGCACATTACATCTACATTCATTCATCAGGCCTTTGGCTTTGGGCTTTACGCCTGAATGTCCTGTTTCATCATCATGGCCTGTATCTGTTTCATCGTTTTGTTCATTCCGTCGCTGCTCCCGTCCAGAAAGATCACATTTCCTTTTCCGAATTCCGCAAAATTTTTAATGGCTTCTGTCCACATACTGAAAAGAATCACATTGGTATCCAGGTTGGCCCGCTTCATTTGTTCCGCCGCTTCCGTCATACCACGGGCAACTTCTTCCCGGAATAAAGCAACCCCCTGTCCCCGGAGGCGGGCAGCTTCTTTTTCAGCTTCCGCAGATATTTTAATGGCATTCCCTTCTGCTTCCGCAGCTTTCGTTTTGGTAATGAGCAGGGCCTGTCCTTCATTCTCAGCAGCGGCTTTCAGGTTATTGCTGGCAACTACCCGGCTCATGGAATCTATGATCGCCTGGTCAAACGTAATATCATTGATCTGAAGGTCCAGCAAATGGTATCCCCACTCTTCCAGGGAATGATCTATCTGATCTTTCACATATTCCACAATATCACGGCGGAGGCCCAGGATTTCCGCCTGTTTCTTCGTGGCAACAAATGCACGGATACTTCCTTCAATCGTCCGGGTCAGTGCCTGCATCAGATCACGTTCGGCAATAAATTTAAAAGCAACTTTTTTAATGGTTTCTTCTTCGGAATTCTGTACGGCATATAGCAGCATGCTTTTGAAATACACATTGGCCTGGTCAGTGGTTACGGCCTGAAATTCAAGTTCCACTGACCTGTTCTGAATACTAATACGCTTCTGGATCTGTTCCAGCAGCGGAATTTTGAAGTTCAACCCGGGTTGAAGAATTCTCCTGTATTTCCCAAACATCGTAACAACATCAATATATCCCTGGCTCACGGTAACCAGGCCGGAAAAAACAAAAATCAGGATGGGTATTATCCACCAGAATTGAATAAGATATTCCATATTTCTATCCTTTATATGCTACCTGCAGGAACCTATATCGGGGTGAATGTACTATTTTTTAAAGTCAGAAAACCGGAAATCCCGGCATCGGCGTTTTATGTTTTACCTTTGAATTCATGCGCGGAATACTGGATATACTGATCATTGGAGGCGGTCCCATCGGACTGGCCTGCGCACTGGAAGCCAAGAAAGCCGGACTCACCTATCTCATACTTGAAAAAGGCGTGCTTGTCAATTCATTGTATCACTATCCCGCCAACATGACTTTTTTTTCCACTTCTGAAAGAATTGAAATTGGTGACATCCCTTTTGTAAGTAATAATGTGAAACCGACACGCCCGGAAGCGCTTGAATATTACCGGCGGATTGCAGTTTCCCAACAGTTGAGCATCCACCTCCAGGAACCGGTACTCGATGTAGTGGCCAATGGAGAAAATTATGAAGTGTTCAGCCCATCTTCAAAATATCTTACAAAAAACCTGATCGTGGCAACCGGGTTTTATGATATTCCCAATAAGCTTCATATTCCCGGCGAGGATCTTCCCAAAGTCAGGCATTATTACAAGGAACCCCATTTCTATGCCATGCAAAAACTGGTCGTGGTGGGTGCTAATAATTCAGCGGTGGATGCCGCGCTGGAAAGTTTTCGCAAAGGAGCAGAAGTAACCATGATCATTAAAGGATCTGAAATCGGGAAGCGGGTGAAATACTGGGTAAGACCGGATATTGTGAACCGGATTGAAGAAGGTTCTATCAGGGTTTTTTACAATTCCATGCTGGTAGCCATCCGGGGAAAAGAAGTCGATATCCTTACGCCGGATGGAATCACAACCATTCCCAATGATTATGTGTTGCTGATGACAGGCTATCAGCCGGATTTTGCGTTTTTAGAGAAGCTGGGAATTCAATTATCAAATGATGAAAAGCGTTATCCCTGCTACAATAAGAAAACCATGGAAAGCAACCGGAAAAATATTTATCTGGCTGGTGTTGTTGCCGGCGGAATGGATACGCATATCTGGTTCATTGAAAATTCACGTGAGCATGCACGTCAGATTGTACGTGATATACTGGAAAAAAAATGACTGGCTTATGATTTTTCTTCCCAGATCTGACTCAGGTGTATGAGGGTCTC
>Ga0209863_10000102_pt1 | contig 51753 bp, 41 predicted proteins | sample OrgsoiDNA2013046_FD_185796 | JGI IMG/M metagenome (GOLD analysis project Ga0209863, IMG submission 185796) | Permafrost soil microbial communities from the Arctic, to analyse light accelerated degradation of dissolved organic matter (DOM) -... | ecosystem: Environmental > Terrestrial > Soil >...
AATGAGGAACCCATCGCATCTGCATCAGGCTTCTGATGCATTACAATAACAATGGTTCTCGGCTTCTGCAGTAAGGGGATTATTTCCGTAATAGGTTGCATGTAAAACGGTTGCAAAGGTGCAGGATTTTATCGCCATTCCCAAATCTCCTGTAAAATGTATTACCTTTGCCCGCCAAACTAAAACAAATGAGCAACCGTACTTTCACCATGATCAAGCCAGATGCCTTTGAGAACGGGCATTCAGGCGTTATTCTGGACATTATTTTAAAAGCCGGCTTCAGGCTTGTTGCACTCAAAATGATACATCTTTCTCCGGAAAAAGCAGGTGAATTCTATGCCGTTCACAGTCATCGTCCATTTTATGGTGAACTCGTCACCTTCATGAGCCGTGGCCCCATCGTGGCAGCCATCCTGGAAAAGGAAAATGCAGTAGCTGATTTCCGAAAGCTTATCGGTGCTACAGATCCTTCCAAAGCCGATAAGGGAACAATACGCCAGCTCTATGCCGAGTCAATAGGTGAAAATGCAATTCACGGAAGTGATAGCGACGAAAATGCCCGGATTGAAGGCGATTTTTTCTTCTCTGTTCTGGAAAGAATCTGAGAGCCGGAATGAAACCCCTGACTGGAAAAAGGAACCTATTCCAGACGGAATACAATGCTCCATTTTATTGTTAATAATCTATTATTATTATATTGATTATCAATGCTATAGACTAAATGTTGTTTATTCATCACGAGTCTATAAAATAACCGGAATAAGCCAGCGTTAGAGTGGATCATCAACTAAACAATAGACTCTATGAATTTCCGACCTATCAAAATCACGGGCAAACTCATTGCGGTAGTCGCAGTTATAAGCCTGGCTGCCTGTAAAAAAGAAATTACTTCTGCAACGGGATCAAAGGACTCAAATGCAGCTACGCTTTCAGATTCGTCTACTGTAGCCGAAAACACTTATTATGATGTACTGAACAATGCATTTGTTGGTTACTCCGACAACGTCACAGTTATGGGAAAATCTGGTTTACAGAGTGGAAAAACATCGACTTTTTCAACCGGTACTGAAGGAGTGAGTACGGTGCATCTGAGTTGTGCATCTTACACTATCAGTGATTCCATATACGGACATTATCCAAAAACGCTAACATTTGATTTTGGAACAGGTTGTTCAAGTATTGATGGAATCCTCCGGAAAGGGAAAGTAATTTATACTTTCAGCGGGCCATTATTCACACCGGGTACAACTGTTTCTGTTTCTTTTAATCAGTACTCTGTTAACGGATATGGTATTCAGGGAACTTATGCCATCAGCAACAATTCAACGCAGAATGGCATCAGCTTCACGACTCAGGTAACAAATGGTATCATTACTTATCCGGATGCAACCAACTACCACTACAGTCATAATAAAACTTATACGCAGACGGCCGGTGCAAGTACTCCATTTGATATTTCTGATGATGTATATTCTATCAGCGGAAACAGTGCGTTTTCTGCTTCCGATGGATCCAGCCTGGTTTTGAATGCCACTACGCCACTCATAAGAACTTTTACCTGTTTGAATATCACACAGGGCGTGGTTTCTTTTGTATATAATCAGGACATTAGCGGAACCATTGATTTCGGAGATGGCGCCTGCGACAATACGGCTGTATTAAAAGTCGGCACTATTACCAAAACGATTACGCTCCGATAAGCATAAAGCATAAAGCATAAAGCCAGAAAAAATTAACTGATTTACGAATCGCCAAATAATTTTTAACAAAAATCCTTCTCCATTATGGGAAGGATTTTTTGTTAGAAGCTTTTCGCCTTATGCTTTGCGCTTTAAGCTTATTCGGTTAATCCCGGAACCTGTTCTTTCAATTCTGCTAATTTTTTCTTTCCATAGGAGAGCCTGGTTATTACCACAAATAAAACCGGCACGATAAAAATAGCCAGAGAAGTGGCGGCCAACATTCCACCCAGTACGGTCCATCCAATCGTCGACCTGGCCACACTGGCCGCGCCGGTTGCTAGAGCCAGCGGTAATACACCCAGGATAAATGCCATGGAGGTCATGAGGATGGGACGCAGACGAAGTTTAACCGCTTCCAATGTCGCATTCACAACAGGAATGCCACGGTCGACACGTTCTTTGGCAAATTCAACGATCAGAATCGCATTTTTCGCTGAAAGCCCGATCAGCGTGATCATCCCGATTTGTGCATACACATTATTTACCAGGGAAGGTATCAGCGTTAAAGTCAGAATCGCCCCGAGCATACCGACCGGCACAGCAAGTAATACGGAAAAAGGAACCTCCCAGCTTTCATACAGTGCTGCGAGAAAAAGAAATACAAAGACGATAGATAATGCAAAAATCAGCAGGGTGCTGCTACCTGCTTTTAATTCTTCCCGGCTGAGACCTGCAAATTCATAACCGTATCCTGCAGGCAGGGTTTGATCGGCCACTTCTTTTAACGCAGTTAAAGCCTGACCACTGCTGTATCCGGGCTTTGCATCTCCATTGATTTCCGCTGTTCTGAACAGGTTGAAATGTGAAATGAGAGCCGCGTTCTCAATAACTTTATATGAAGTAACGGCGCTTAGGGGAACCAAAGTACCGGCAGCATTTTTCACATAGTAAGTATTCAGATTGCTGATGCTACCCCGATAATTTGAGTCTGCCTGAGCTACTACGTGGAAATTTCTTCCATACAAAGTGAGGTCATTTATATAGGTACTACCCATATAGGTTTGAATCGTATTGTAAACGTCGGTCAACGATAGACCCAGTTTTTTACATTTGTCACGGTCCACGTCCAATGCGTATGCGGGAGTTCGCGCGTTGAAGAATGTAAAAGCCCTGCTGATCTCAGGCCTCTTATTTACTGCGGCAACAAATGCAAAGACATTCTTTTCAAAAGTCTTTATATCGTCTGTACTTCCTTTTTGCTGAAATTCAAAGGTAAATCCACCTGTCTGACCCAATCCCGGAATGGCCGGTGGGGCTATAACAAGAATATTAGCTTCTTTAATGGCTGCGAATTTTTTCTGCAGTGTTGCCGTAATACCCTTCAACTGGAGATCTTTATCCTTACGTTCATCCCATGGATTCAGCGAAGTAAAAATGGTTCCGCTGTTTGCCTTGGTTGCAAAAGTGATGGCGTTTAAACCTCCCAGGGCTGCATAATGTTTTATCCCCTTGGTTTCAGCAATTATCTGCATCATTTTATTTAGCGTCGCAATACTGCGGGTTGTTGACGATGCTTCAGGTAATTCATATGTTATATACAATCTTCCTTCATCTTCCTGCGGAATAAAACCACTTGGTTTGGAGCGAAATAATAAGAATACACCAACGCAGATACAAACCAGCAAGACTAGCACATAACGGGATCTTTTGATCCAGGTGTTCACACTCTTTGTATATCCATTGGTAACGCGAGCGAACCAATTATTAAACTTGAAGAAAAATTTATTCAGACCTCTGGAAGATTCATCCATGTGCATGGGCCTTAATAACATGGTGCAAAGAGCCGGTGTAAGAGACAGGGCAACAAAGGCAGAGATCAAAACGGAGATCGCAATTGTTATGGCAAACTGTTGATACAGTCTTCCCACGATACCGGGAATAAATCCCACAGGTACAAATACAGCAGCCAGGATCAATGCAATGGCAATAACAGGACCAGAAATATCATGCATGGCTCTCTCCGTGGCTTCTTTGGGGGTTAATTTGTCAACGTCAATATAATGTTGAACGGCTTCCACGACCACGATCGCATCATCCACCACGATACCGATGGCCAGTACAAATCCAAATAACGTCAACGTATTAATAGTGAAACCAAGCGGGATAAAGAATATAAATGTTCCAATGATAGAAACCGGAATGGCAAGCACAGGAATCAACGTCGCCCGCCAGCTCTGGAGGAACAGGAATACCACCAGTATGACCAGGCCGAGCGCTTCAAGCAGCGTCTGTACCACTTCATGAATGGAAACCTGCACCACCGATATAGATTCAAATGGAACAACATAATCGATATCCGGAGGGAAAGATTTTCTCAATTCATCCATCGCCGCATACACACCTTCGGCAGTTGCCAATGCATTGCTGCCGGGAGCCTGGTAAACCAGCAGGTATGACGCCCTTTTACCGTCTACAAAAGAATTACTCGCGTAACTGAATTTTCCAAGCTGCGCGCGCGCAACGTCTTTCAGATATACGATCGATCCTTCTTTCGGGTTTGATCTGACCACAATATTGTTGAACTGGTCTTCTGTGGAAAGGCGGCTGTTGGCAATGACGGAATATTCAAAAGCCTGATCTGAATTTTGCGGTGGAGCACCAACTGAACCGGCTGAAATCTGGACGTTTTGCTCCGCCAGCGCATTGGTAATATCCGTAGAAGTAAGTCCTAATTGCGCCAGTTTATCCGGTTTGAGCCAGATGCGCATACTGAAATCATCTGCACGTGTAAACACATCCCCTACTCCCTTCACGCGTAACAACACATCCCTTACAAAAATATTCGTGTAGTTGTCCAGGAATGTTACAGCATGGGTACCCTTGGGTGCATAAATTGCTACCAGCATTAGGATACTTGGGTTTCTTTTCCTCGTGGTAACACCAAGTCTTTTTATTTCATCCGGCAGGGAGGGCGTGGCAATACCAACCCGGTTTTGAACATCCAACATGCCCGTGTTCACATCAGCTCCCACTTCGTATGTAACTGTTATGGTTGTCTGGCCATTGTTCGTGCTGTTACTTTGCATATAAGCCATACCGGGTGTTCCATTCACCTGTACTTCAATGGGTGTGGTTACAGTCTGTTCAACCGTTTGTGCATCCGCGCCGATAAAATTACTGGTGACCTGAACAGTAGGCGGCGTAATATCCGGATACTGGCTGACCGGCAAACTGTTTAATGCCAGAAGCCCGACCAAAACAAGGACGATGGAAACGACGATGGCCGTAACCGGCCTCTTAATAAAAGTATCTGCAATCATGCTATGATCGGATTACGATGATTTTCTTTTTGATGAATCTGATTTAGGACGGCTCAACGAATCGGCTCCCGGTCTTGTGGGTGCTGCGACCTTAACCTTTGCTCCGTTCTTTAACTTTTGGACACCGTCCAATACAATAGTTTCATTTTCTTCAAGTCCCGATTTAACAACCACCATTTCCCGTATCTGCTGACCAATAAATATTTTTTTCTGGGTTACGGTGTCTGCATTAACCACAAAAACAAAATATTCGGCCATCTGTTCAACAACAGCCTTGTACGGTATCAGTATGGTTTCTTCGCCGCTGTTGTTTAAGACTTTCAGATTAGCCGACATACCGGTCCTTAGAAAATTCGCAGGATTCGGAAAAAGTAAACGCACTTTAATTGTGGCGGTCTGCGGATCCACAGCACGATCTATAATATAAATTGTACCTGGAAATGGGTATTTCGACTGATCGGAAAGTGTCAGCGTAAAAATGGAATCAGCTATCAGCCTATCACTTTTACTTTCCTTTTCAATAAAAGGGATCAGGGTTTCATCCAGTGCAACATCCACAGCAATCGGGTTATCTGATGAAATAGTATTCAGTATAGTGGATCCGGGTGAAACGGAAGCACCTATTTTTACCTGTGAAATTCCTATAGTACCAGAAAGCGATGCATTGATCGTTGAATATCGAAGGTTTACTTCAAGAGCGCTGACATTGGCTTTCGCAGCCTCCACTTGTTTCTTTCCCGCCTCCAGATCTGCCTGAGCATGCTGCACGGTTTGTTGCGCAATCGCATCCTGTTTGCCCAGCTCCTCATATCTGTCCGCATCCTGCTGAAGTTTGGCGAGATTGGCCTCACCGACATGTAATTGTGCAACGGCTTGCTCATAGGCTCCGCGATATTGCTGTTGATCGATAGAATAAAGTTTTTGTCCTTTTTCCACATGTTGACCTTCCTTGAAATATATCCCCGTGATATAACCCGCCACCTGCGGTCTGATCTCAACTTCATTTACTGAAATAATCGTTGCCGGATAGGAATTATAATATTGGGCACTTCCTTTATGAACGGTGTAAACATTCACTGATGTTGGTGGTGGCGGAGGCGGCGGTGCAGGATGACTGCACGAAAACAGACCGGCGACAATAATTAATAAAATAAGTAGTCTATATTTCATAACAGGATGATTAATATTAATATTTTAGAGTTCCCATAGCCCTTTCCACATCAATTCGGTCGCTAAGCACCTGGAATATAGCGTTTGTATAATTTATCTGGGCTGAAAACAAATCGTTATTTGCAACGACCACATCCAGATAGGTTTTTATTCCTGAGCGGTACTGCAACTGAATGATATTATAAACTTCGCGGGCCAGATCCATATTTGCTTTTTGTTCGTAATAATTATTGAGGTCAGCTTTATAGGAAGACAGGGCTTGTACATATTGTGTACGGATGGAATCAGTAAGAGAAATAAAATTGTAATTCAACCGGTCTATCTGTAATTGCGCAATGCGAACCTCCTGGATGCGACGGGTGCCTGTAAAAAGCGGAATCGTGATGGATAAACCCGCATACGAATTCGGATAGTTATTCTGATATAAATTCTTAAACTGGTCATTATAATAATTCAGGTTGTATTCGCCGAACGCAGATACCGTGGGCAAAAATCCCCATTTATAATATTTGAGATTATACTCGTATAAACGTTTTTCTGTAACCAGTTGTTGAAATTCAATTCGGTTCTTAACATCGACATCCTGCAGGGTATCGAAGGATGCCACTTCGGCTCTCATTCGGGAGCTGTCAAATATAACATCCAACTTCGCATCACTCGGATAGCTCATATATAATTTTAGCAGGGCTGTTTTGGATTTTAATGTTTCTGTAGCGGTTTTACGGCTTGCATTTGCATTATTCAATGAGATAGTGGCACGCTGATAATCTGTTTTATCAACCAGTCCGCCTTTATATTGGTTGTATGCGTCTTTCAGACTCCTAGTTAGCAGGACGATGTCGGTATCCAACAGAACAATCTGTTGTTTTGAAAGCAACATGTCATAAAAAGCTTTGCTCACATTCGAAACAACCGCTATGCGGTTGTTGATGGTATTCTGTTTCGCACTAAGCCTCACATCTTTGGACGATTGCTGGGCGACGACTACGTCCCGGCTGAAAATGTTTTGATTCAGGCTGAAAAAGCCTCCGGATTGACTAGTTGTTCCGATCGGAGTGGCTGCACCATTGAAAATACTGGTTGGCCTTTGGAAATTATTCTGATAACTACCGGAAAACCCAATTTGAGGAAACCAGTCTGAAAGAACCGACTTTATTTGCCGATTGGTGATTTGTTCGTCAATCAATGCCTGGCGGATATTTGTTTGATTGTCCAATGCATACCTAACACATTCCTCCAGCGTTTTGCTGGTTGAAGTATCCTTTATTTGTGCTTTTGCTGAAACCAGTAAAAATATTACCGGAAAAAATAGAATAATTCTTTTCATAAAATGTGAAAAATAATCGAAGTACGCTTTTAGAAAGCAACTTCAAGGTCGCCAGAAGCAAGCAATGGAATGCAAAAATAGGGTATCCTGATAATATTAAACGTTTGTTTAATTTTTTTTAAAAATGATCAGGCTGATAATTTCTGAAAGAAATAATTCATCGGTTTTATCAAAGGAATTAAATAGCAGATGATCCACATCGAGCACCGCCACTACTTCATGATCACGGATCAGGGGAATGACAATTTCAGATTTAGATAAGCTACTGCAAGTGATATGCCCGGGGAACTGATTAACATCCCCAACAATAATTGTTTTCATTTGTTCCCATGCTTTTCCGCATACACCGCGACCCTTTTTAATTCTTGTACATGCGATGGGTCCTTGGAATGGTCCCAGCACCAATTCATCGTTCTTAACAATGTAGAATCCAATCCACAGCCAGCCAAATTGTTCTTTTAACGCGGCCGTTATATTGGCGAGATTTGCAATCAGATCCGGTTCTCCCTCGAGAAGGGATGCGATCTGGGGAATGAGTTCGAGGTACTGTTCTTCCCTGGTTCCTTTGTTTATTGTTAATTCTTCTGCCATACTTTTAAGTTTATGTACTAAAAGGTAAACCGGTATATGTAATACCGAGCCCGGGTTCTCCCGAAAGGAATACTTTTCCATTTTCTATTGCAAGTCCACTGGCAACATCTTCATCCAGTAAAAGTATGCCATCCACATCAACATAATCTAGCAGGGGTAGTAGATGAGCGATGGCGGCAGAACCGATCGTGCTTTCATTCATGCTGCCGGCCATTACTCTCATACCCAGCTTCCTTGCGGATTCAATCATGCGCAGAGCCGGCGTGAGTCCGCCGCATTTTGTGAGTTTGATATTGATCCCATGAAATAGCCCCTGACATTTTTCCACGTCTGTTTCAAATACACAACTTTCGTCGGCAATTAAAGGGATGGTTGATTTTTCGTATAATATGCGCATGCCTTCCAGGTTTTCCTTTGTCAATGGCTGCTCAATAAATTCAACGCCACATTCTTCCAGTACGGGCATCAGGTCGAGGGCTTCCTGAAGGGTCCATCCGGAATTTGCATCTACGCGTAACAAGGCATTTGTCTCTTTTCTTAAGGCACGGATGACAATTGCATCATCTGGGGCACCCAGTTTTATTTTATAAATGGGCCAGGGTTTTGCATGCATTTTTTCAACCATTTTTTGAACAGAGTCTATTCCAATGGTATAATCAGTGAGAGGGCCTTCGTCGATATTTAATTTCCAGCAGGCATATAATGGTTTTTTCTGGAGTTTCCCATAAAGATCCCAGGCAGCGATATCCAACGCACAAACGAGGAAAGGGTTATCCGGAATCAGGTGGTGCAGAAAATGCCAGAACCGGGAAGGTTCGGTAAAGGCAAATTTTTCGATTACCGGTTTTTTAAGTTCCAGATCGGCGATCATTTTCTCAACTGGTATTCCATAGTATGAGATCGCCGGCGCTTCTCCGTAACCCGTCAATCCAAACTGTTCGATGCTGACGACCAGGGTTGACTGGTGTATTTTCGTTCCCTTGGAAATCGTGAACGGATATTTAAAACGCAGGTTATAAGATTTGTGCTGGATTTTCATCTGGGTAATTATCTGCCGGATGATTTTACCATCTCCCTGAGTTGTTCATTAAAGGGTTTTGCCTTGATGAGATCTTCCAGGAAAATATGAATCCGGTACCGCCAGTAATAATTTGGAATTGCCGGTACGTTAATCCTTTCATCGTTCGGATTTTCCCTGCGGATATTTTCATCCATGCCCAACAAATCCTGTAATTGGAATATGCTCCACATAGCCGGTGAATGCAGATGTTGCTGAACAATCGCTTTATTGATCCAGGCATCACAGAAATAAGGCGCGTCGCCCCATTGGCCCAGTTCCTCATTAAAAAATTTCTGGGTTTTGACCCGGTCTTCTTCCCACCATCCCCGGATCGTACTCATATCGTGTGTGGAAGGCGTTACGACAGACAAATAGGGAGCGGAAGCCGGGTTAAAAAATTCTCTCGAAATGTCCTTTGGCATGCGTTGAATTTCCAGGCTGAGTATACCGGTCTGTTTCATTACGTCGGGTACGCAGGAGGGTACCATGCCCAGGTCTTCTCCGCAAACCAGCATGTTGGTCGATCTTTTCAGAAGCGGAAGTTTTTTCATGGCTTCTTTCTTCCAGAAATTATCCTGGCGGCGATAGAAATAATTCACATACAAATCCCGGAGCTGGTTTTGTAGATGCCAGTCAAGGTATCGGAAGGAAGAAGTGGATTCCATGGAAATGCGGAAATGGAATTGTTTTTCTTCAGATCCTTCCACCTCAAAGAGAATAACGTTTGAAATCAGGTTCATCAATGCTTCCCTGCTGATCTGATCAATGGCTTCTGTTGTTTTGAATTCGAAATAATCGGTTACTTTTCTTTGAGTGTTTACAAATTCCCTGATTTGTAAATTTCCCTGAGGAGCTTCTTCAAAGTAAATGGTTTTTACATTTTCCGTTTCGGTGCCAAAATATTCCCAAAGTACGGCTTCGTTGATGAAAGGTTTTGTATAACGGTCCTTGTTGAAATACATATTTCTTTCGTCAAATTCTACCCGATGAACAGGAATGGCATGTTCGAAATGACCCATGATTCCCTCTATTTGCGAAAGCGGAATACTCCAGATACGGAAGAATCCCAGGATATGATCGATACGGAACGCATCGAAATATATGGCCATCTGGGAGAATCGGTTTTTCCACCACTGGAAAGAATCTTTGGCCATTCTTTCCCAGTTATAAGTAGGAAAGCCCCAGTTCTGTCCTTTAACCGCAAATGGATCCGGAGGCGCGCCGGCCTGCTGATCCATATGGTAAAGTTCCGGAGATACCCAGGCATCACAGCTATGCCTGTAAACGCCGATCGGAATATCCCCTTTTATAATGATGCCGTTTTCATGAGCATATTGTACCGATTTTCTAAGCTGGCGATAGAGATGGAATTGTACGAAATAATAAAAAGAAATCTGTTCATATTGTCTGGATTGGGGAGAAGTGAGTTTGTCAATGGCTAGTTTGGTATACCGTCCGAAGGTTTTCCATTTGCTGAAATCCGCTGTATTATTTACCTCTTTCAGATAACAAAATGCAGCATAAGGAACCAGCCATGACTTATTTTGATTAAAAAACTGGATAAAATCCGGATCATCCGGGAAATTTTCTTTCTCAATGGCAAAAAGCTCTTTTGCGGCATCTGTTTTGGTTTGCATAACGGTTTCATAGTCCATGTCAGGCAATATGTTGAGCCGTTTTTGTAATTTCTTCAGCGATTTGACAAAGGCTGCATTTTTCTTGCCTGCCATTTCTTCAAGATTCAGATATAACGGATGCAAAGCAAACGCAGAAATTGCGCCATAGGGGTAAGAATCCATCCAGCTTCCGGTTGCGGACGTGTCGTTGACAGGGAGAATCTGTATCAGTTTTAGGCCCGTTTTGTGGGCCCAGTCGACAAGTAAACGGATATCCGAAAATTCACCGGTTCCCAGCGAATCCCTGCTCCTTAAACTGAAAACAGGAATACTTACGCCAGCCCCCTTCCAGAAGCTGTTTGGGAGGCGGATAAATCCATCGTGCTGAATGGTCAGTCTGCCTTCCCGTGAATCTCCGAGCAGGATCCGATTGGGTCCATTTTCGAACTGAACCAAAGATTTATGTTTCGTATCATAAACGCCGTATTTATAATGAATGGGGAAGGTCACGCCGGATAAATTAAGTTCGATCGTCCACCAATTTCCTTCCTTTTTGAAGATCAGTGGGTCGGCCATTGACCATTCTCCGAGTGCTTCTCCGTTGCCGGATATGCATACCGATTCATTTGTATGGAGCAGCGGTGCTTTTATTTTGAAAATGTGTGTAAAAGATTTGGGTGACTTTCTTCCGGATTTTTTTGAAGGCCCTGGCAGGAGAATTTCCTGGAAAGGTGCTGTATAAAAAGTGTTTTCATATTCACCTGCGTGATTCCAGGTGTCAAATACCTGGAAGTCATCATGGCGGGAAATAATTGGAATCTCCCGGTCATTACCCCATTCATGAACGATATTACCGTCTTCCATTTTAAGCTGGTAATAGTATTGTACCGGATCTGCCGGCAGACTGGCCAGATCCACTGTTACCTCCCAGAAATCCGGATTCTTATACTTCATGGGGACAGGCTCGGTACTCAGTTTATTCTGATAGCCGAGTTCAGGTATATTTCCGCAGATGAAAAGATCCTGACCCTGTTTCGTGCTGAATCGTAAGTAAAAATGTATTTTCATCCTGGATGGAAATTCAAACTCCCGGTTGTTAAGAAAGATGACGCGTCGCGAAAATACCAAAACAGCAACTTGTAATAAAATTAATGTCCGGGTATAAAGAGAATTGGAATTGGAATATATTTGCTCTACAAACGACTACATGGAAAATACTAAGAAAAGTACTGGCATCTATTGGTTCCTCTTTATTCTTTCCGTGATAGCATTTATCGGCTTATACCAGGTAATCGGAGGAGTAAGCATCCTGGTTCTTCCTTTTAACTGTACTTTTTTCGCGAAGGCCCTGGATATCATGTAGACCGGTCCCCACAGCTTCCCTAAAATAAAAAAACACTGTTTTTCAATAACAGTGTTTATAACTTCGACCTTTCACGGAGCCTTTCCGTGTCGCAGTGCTAATCATTTTATATCAGATTGCCCATTTTCTGGTAATGCGGGTAGGTTGTTTCTTTGCCTGGTGAATTTTCCAGAGATCAACTACTGCAAAACGTTTCTTTTGAGCAGGTATTTCAATACCTGTAGCGAGCGTTTCTTTTACTTCGGTTGTCAGTTTCTTAAGCGTTTCGGTATCCATCTTTACAATAGATGGCATTACAACTTGGTTCATAAAAAGTCTAATTTTTAAGTTTAATAAAATGCAATGGGCAATGAGAAGGAAAACACAGAAGAATCGTTAGTAAGAAGTGTAACCTGGTTGAGCTTGCAAGACTGTTAATTGCTCTTAATTGCAATGCAAATATACGACGAATAGGATCTTGCTCAAAGCCCTATTATAAAAAATTATATCATGTCCAACGCCGATTTTCACTCGTAACTGCTTAAATAATAAGGGCTGACGTATGCGTCAGCCCTTATCTCCATAAATTCAGTTAAGATCATTTAACTTCTTCAAACTCAGCATCTGTAACGTTCTCAGCGTTTTTACCCGCATTCGACTGTTCGTTACCGTTAGGTTGTCCTTCCGCAGCAGATTGCGGACCGCCTTCCTGAGTTCCTTTATATAAATGTTCTGATGCGGCAGTCCATGCAGTATTGATTTCTGCAATCGCGGCATCAATTTTTGCAATATCCTGCGCCTTTTGTGCTTCCTTCAGATTAGCAAGAGCAGCCTCGATCGGAGCCTTTTTATCAGCTGGTAATTTTTCTCCCAATTCCTTGAGCTGTTTCTCTGTCTGGAATACAAAACTATCTGCCTGGTTGAGCTTGTCAACACGTTCACGTGCTTCCTTATCGGTTGCTTCGTTGGCCTTGGCCTCGGCTTTCATTTTTTCAACTTCTTCCTTGCTCAGGCCGCTACCCGCTTCAATACGGATCTTCTGCTCTTTTCCGGTTCCCTTGTCCTTGGCAACAACATGTAGTATACCGTTTGCATCGATGTCAAATGTTACTTCGATCTGTGGTACGCCGCGAGGTGCTGGTGGAATGCCATCCAGGTTGAACATACCAAGACTCTTATTCTGATTCGCCATTGGCCTTTCACCTTGCAGCACATGGATCTGGACACCGGGCTGGTTATCGCTGGCAGTAGAGAATGATTCCGATTTCTTTGTCGGAATGGTTGTATTACTGTCGATCAATCGGGTCATTACACCACCCATGGTTTCAATTCCCAGGCTCAGCGGTGTAACGTCGAGCAATAGCACATCTTTCACTTCACCTGTCAACACGGCGCCCTGGATAGCTGCACCAATAGCGACCACTTCATCCGGATTAACGCCTTTGTTGGGTTTTCTGCCGAAGAATTTTTCAACGATTTCCTGGACTTTTGGAATACGTGTGCTTCCGCCTACCAGGATCACTTCGTCTATCTGGGACACATTTAATCCTGCATCTTTCATTGCCTGTTCACAGGGTTTGAGACATCTTTCGAAAAGTTTATCTGAAAGTTGCTCAAATTTAGCACGGGTCAATTTCTTCACCAGATGTTTGGGAACGCCATCAACAGCCGTTACATAAGGCAGATTTATTTCTGTTTCCGTAGAGGATGAAAGTTCAATCTTTGCCTTTTCAGCAGCCTCTTTCAGACGCTGCAACGCCATCGGATCCTTACGGAGGTCGATGTTTTCATCCTTCTTAAATTCGTCCGCCAGCCAGTCGATGATGATTTTATCAAAATCATCACCACCCAGATGGGTATCTCCATTTGTAGATTTTACTTCAAAAACACCGTCTCCCAGTTCCAAAACGGATATGTCAAATGTTCCGCCTCCCAGGTCAAAAACGGCAATTTTTTCATCTTTGCCTGCTTTATCCAGTCCATAAGCCAGAGCTGCAGCGGTTGGTTCGTTTACGATACGGCGAACATTCAAACCTGCAATTTCACCTGCTTCCTTGGTTGCCTGACGCTGTGCGTCATTAAAATAGGCCGGAACGGTAATGACGGCATCTGTAACTTCCTGACCCAGATAGTCTTCTGCAGTTTTCTTCATTTTCTGAAGAATCATGGCACTGATTTCCTGAGGGGTGTACTGACGGCCTTCTATGTCAATACGGCAAGTATTGTTGTCACCTTTTACTACTTTATAGCTCCAGTGACTAATTTCATTGGTTACTTCATCATAACGGCGCCCCATAAAGCGCTTTACTGAGGAAATGGTATTCACGGGGTTGGTAATTGCCTGGCGCTTAGCCGGATCACCTACCTTTCGTTCACCATTCTTTAAAAAAGCGACCACGGACGGCGTAGTGCGACGTCCTTCTTCGTTAGCGATTACCACTGGTTCATTCCCCTCCATCACGGCTACACAACTATTGGTAGTTCCGAGGTCGATTCCGATTATTTTACCCATAATATTGATTTATTTAAGGTTAGTATTTAAAGATTCATAACTCAATGTCAATCATTATGCCATGCAGGAAATTGTGCAAAAATGGCAGTTTGAAAGCAAAAAGCTTAAAGCGTAAAGCTCAAGGCCCTCCGCCCTCCTGCTTCGAGCCTCCTGCCTCGAGCCCGACCAAACTTTTCGCTTTCTAATGATTAAATTAGAGGTATAAAATTCAATCATGGCCCGTGAAATCAAAGCAGCTGCCGATGCTCAAATTCCAGCTCCTTCCCCAATCAATGATTATAAGGATCGTCTGGTTAAATTAATCCCTTCAGAAATCATTACGGCATATGTCACCCTTAAGGGCTGATCAATGGAGCAGGTGAACAGGGCAACAAACAGGCGCTGCTCTGGATAGTGTTCGGAATACTGGTAATCCTGAATCCACTGTATTTATTTTATGTCACGCAGGTCAAAAAAGCCGGACAAATTGTATTTTCTTCCCTCGCTTTTATACTTTGGGTAATGGTGATCGGCGGAACATTTTCCAATATACTTGGATTCTCTGCAGAATACATCGGTTCTATTTTATTGGTGATCTACACATTGTTTATTCCGTTTGTTTATAAGGGATAAAGTCACGCCTAAAGCGGGAAGGGTAACGCTTAAAGTAAATGAGCAATTAGAGAAACGCACCACTATCACATCAAAGGGTATAAAGCCTTACGCTTTATTCTTTGCGCTTTGAACTTTTAATGTTTTTTTCCCCTAATAAAAACATCCCGATAAAAGGCCATGCCATCGGATCCTGCCAGGTTTTACTCCTCCGGATCCATCTCCATTTATTCTTCCAGGAAATTTGTTCGACAGATAAACGCTTTAACCAGAATATGCCGATTTTTTTTTCCAGGATCTTTTGAGGCTTTTCAATTCCAATTGCCTGGGGAAGCTGATTCGAGAATAATGAATGCCAGTCAAGTGTGGGTACCACCCAGTAGTCGCCATAATTTCCGCCTTGGGTAAAATGCATAATGTCAATGTTGAAAATTACGGCTGCCTTCCAGTACTTTATAACGTGAAATGAGAAATCTATGTCATAGAGATGAAAGCCGAGCAGGTTTACCTCATTGAAATGAACAGTTTCCCAAACTTCCCGACGGATCACAATGAAAACGCCATCTATATTGACCACAGGTTCAAAAATGGATTTTTTGGGGTTCATGTAGATATGCTGAACACGCCCTTCCTTATCCTCGTGACGGATATTACAAAAATCTATTTCCTTTATACCGGTCGACCAGCCCGAGGGCGTCCTGCTCTTATATTTTGCCCCGGCGATTCCAATGAGTCCTGTTTCCGGGTGTTCGTCAAATTTCTTTCGCAGGTTCTCGGCCCAGTTCATTGTTTCAAAACGGATATCCTCATGAATAAAACACCAGTAAGGATACTGGGCGCGGGAGGCGAGCCTGTTATAGACTTCCGTAATGGGTCTTTGTTCAGCCCGGTTATCCCAAACCAATAACTCATAAGGGTGACCAAGTGTTTGTTGTAGGTTTAATTTCAATCGCTCCAAATAGACAGTATTGATTGAGCAGACGATAATCGAAAACATAATGGAAGCTGTTGAAAGGAATTAAACTAACTATTGTAAATTGTCGACTTTTCAAACAATCCACGATGCAAAATAACTCCTTTGGCAAAAACTTAATCAGGGGTCTAAAGGAAAGATTAAATAAATGGATGCATAATCCCTATAAAGAAGTAAATCTGAATCCTGTCAAATTGGTTTATTATAAACATCTGAGCCCGGGAGTTGTCAGAACACATCAGTTGTTTGGAAAGACCATATATTTTTCAAATGCTACAGAGTTTGTGGCTGGGTTAAAAGATATATTTATAGACAAGGTCTATTCGCAAAAACTTCAGGAACATCCGTATATTATTGATTGCGGCGCCAATATAGGTCTGAGTGTGATTTATATGAAAAAGCTTTATCCAAATGCTGAAATAGTTGCGTTTGAACCAGATGAGCAGAATTATGAATTGCTGAAAAAAAATGTGGAAGCCGGTGGATATACAAATGTAATTTTACGAAAGGAAGCAGTTTGGAATGAAAATACAATGATTCATTTTTCTTCCAGTGGTACAACTGATAGCCATATTAGTCTTAATGGAACTGGTTCAGACGAAGTTAGTGCGATACGTCTAAAGGATTTATTAACGAGACAAGTTGATTTTTTAAAAATTGATATTGAGGGAGCCGAATATACCGTCATAAAAGATGTTGCCGACAAACTCGATATGGTACATACTCTATTTATTGAATATCACGGAAGTTTTTCGGAAAATCATCAGTTCATTGATTTGCTGCAAACCATTACTGATAAAGGATTCCATTTTTATTTCAGGGAAGCAACGCCTGTTTTTAAGCACCCATTTCTGCAACCATTGGTAAAACCATTATTTGATATTCAATTAAATATTTTTTGCTTCCGTCTGAACTAACTTCTTAGCTGGCATAACATTAAAACGATATGAAATGAATGACCTCGAACAGTTTTTTTTTAATGAGGATCACCGGATGATTCACAAATGGCGTCATTATTTCGAAATATATGACCGTCACTTCAGTCGCCTTCGGGACAAAAAAATAAATATACTGGAAATTGGAATCATGCATGGCGGGTCACTGCAGATGTGGCAAAATTATTTCAAGGGAAATGCTATGATTTATGCCCTGGACATAAATCCGGAGTGTAAGAAATTCGAAACTGACAATGTTAAGGTATTTATCGGTTCTCAGGAAGACAAAAAGTTTCTTCAGCAGCTCGCTAAAGAACTGCCGCCGATCGACTTATTGATCGATGATGGCGGCCATAGTATGAAGCAACAGATTACAACCTTTGAACAATTATATGATAAAGTGAAAGATGATGGTGTATACCTGATTGAAGACCTGCATACGTCTTACATGAAATTTTATGGCGGCGGCCTTAAAAAAAGAAGGTCCTTCATAGAATACAGTAAAAATTTTATTGATAAGCTTCATGCCTGGCATGCAAAAAAAATCCCTGTGGACAGTTTTGTAAAAAGCACCCATTCCCTTCATTTCTACGATAGTATACTTGTTTTGGAAAAAAGAAAAATGGCCGCTCCCTTCGATGTTAAATCAGGAACTCCGGCCATTGAAGATAAAAATGCAGATATGCTTTTGGCTAAGCCTCCGGATATTGTTTAGTTTATTCTGTCAAGAGAAAAACTTGCAGTATACATAACTCCAACTGTTTGAACGGTACCGGAACTTAATTTGCCCTGTGTATTGTTATAAACAGCGGTGATGTTTTGCTTGACCCCCGCCTGACTGAAATTTGTAACAGTTATTGTAGCTGTAAAAGCAGTCCCTGATAAAGACCACTTTCCTATTGAATAGTATGTGTTTCCATCTGCCCCTTGTCCCTGAACTAAAAGAGTACTATCTGACTTAATTTCAAAACTGTAATATAATGGTACTGTTGTACTGCCATCGTTGGGCATCTGACTGCCTATCCATAAGCCTACAATTGCATTAGGAGGTGTGGAAACAATCGTATCACGGATGATTGAGACCACCGTATCATGTGTTACGATCGGATCAGGAGGAGTTGTATTAGTTTTAGAACATGAACAAAATACCAGAATTGAACAAAAAAAGATGGTGACCAGAAGATTTATTTTCATGCAGTTAATTTGACGTAAAATAGAAAGAAATAATAGTAACTAATTTTTTTGCAGCATTAGTTGATTTACATTAACAAAAATTGTATTAGCCAAAATAATCATTCCGCAAATAGCCATTCATCTAAGGGTAAACCCTTAGCGACCTGCAACGACTGGCTCGGTCTTCCCTCCCAACCATCTTTTGTATCAGTCGGCGACCTTGACGTTCCGGGAAATCAAATTACTGTTGATGGAGTAATAAACCGAACGACACCGTATTCGGGTGGTTTTTTATATGCAGGGGACATTGTATCTAAGCATAGAGACCCGGTAAATGTGAATTACCTTTTAAGACCCAGTGATGCGGAAATAACAACTGAAGACGGGGTATATCATATTACGCCTCCTTTATACGTTAACAATCCGGAAAATTGTTCGGCGTTAAACGTTTGGCGTTAAGCTTATTCTCTGCCAGAAGGCTTAAGAAAAGTTTCAATCCTTTTTTCTTTTTTTCATTCAGGTCATAACTCAAATATTGCGTATAGTACGCCTGTAGATCGAAATCATTGGAGGGTAATCCTTCCAACAAACGGGGAATATTTTGAATGCCAAATGCATTCGCTTCGTCGAAGCGATGAACCCAATCCGGGTCCAAAGCTTTATTGCTGATCCAGGCAGCAAATACAAAAGGCAGGCCCGTCAGCTGTTTCCATTGTTCTCCCAAATCATAAAAATGTGCGGAGATTTTCCTTTGTTGCAGTGCCCGGTCACCAATGACAACGGCGGCCGTGCCTCCTCTGATATCACGAAGAAAATCCGGACCAGCCTGTTCGAATACGGGCTTTTGCTTCCAGTGCCTCTCAAATAAAATCTCGGCAAGGGCCACGGATGTCCGGCTCTGGTAATCCAACAATACTTTCCTTATATCCTGAACGGGAACCTCACTAAACAAACAGACGGAAGCAACTGGCCCGTCCGAACCAATACAATACCGGGTATTTATGTGGTATTCCTTCATTTGGGGAATGATCGATACGGGTACAAGCCCAATATCAATTTCATCCGTCAGCAGCATCTCTGCGATCCTGGCGGGATATTCGGTGATCAGTGATATTTCACGGAAGACCGGTGAATATTCAATTCCATAAATTAGCGGTTTGGTATTCAGATAACTCACGGCACCTACCCTTATTTTTCTGTCCAACACGATTAGTTTAAATTTGGCTGCAAAAGTAGGGAAGGCGTCCAAATAATCCCTATTTGCAATTGAGTATATGGAACTTCACGCACTGACAGCTATTTCACCAATAGACGGCAGATACCGCAACCAATTGCAGCAACTGGGAGATTATTTCTCTGAATATGCGTTAATTAAATACCGCGTTGAGGTGGAGGTCGCTTATTTCATTTTTCTTTCGGAAAAAAAGTTTTTCCTCATTTCGGCAAATTCAAAAAAGATGCTGCTGGACACTGTGGATAATTTTAGTCTGGAAGATGCGCTGGAAATAAAAAAAATTGAGAGAACCACCAACCACGATGTAAAAGCAGTTGAATATTTTCTGAAAGCCAGGCTGGACAAAACCAAAGACGCCGAAACAAAGGAATGGATACACTTTGGCCTTACGTCACAGGATATTAATAATACGGCCATTCCCCTTCTTTGGAAACACGCGATGGAAATTGAATACTTGCCATTCATCTTAAATTTGAAAAAGCAACTCATCATCCTTGCCAACCAGTGGCGCAATACACCCATGCTGGCTCGGACTCATGGACAGGCTGCCTCTCCCACTACGCTGGGTAAGGAAATGATGGTTTTTGTTGAAAGAATTCAAAACCAGGTTGAGCTTCTTATACAGATTCCCTTTATGGCAAAGTTTGGCGGAGCTACCGGAAATTTCAATGCGCATACAGTGGCTTTTCCTAATAAGGACTGGACTAAACTGGGAAATGAATTTGTTGAGAAAAAACTGGGTTTGAAACGCCAGCAGTTTACGACACAGATCGAACACTACGATATGCTTGCCGCTCAATTCGACTGCATCAAGCGAATCAATACTATCCTCATTGATTTTTGCAGAGACCTCTGGACCTATGTTTCGATGGATTATTTTAAACAGAAAATAAAAGAAGGCGAAATCGGATCCTCAGCTATGCCTCACAAAGTAAATCCGATTGATTTCGAAAATGCTGAGGGAAATCTCGGAATGGCCAATGCGATTTTCGAATACCTGTCTTCAAAATTACCCGTCTCCCGGCTTCAGCGTGACCTGACCGATTCGACTACTTTACGCAGCATCGGTGTGCCTTTTTCGCATTCAATACTGGCTCTTAAATCAATTGAACGCGGTCTTTCTAAATTGGTTTTGAATACCGACAAGCTGACGCAGGATCTAGAAAACAATTGGGCCGTGGTTGCTGAAGCCATCCAGACGATCTTGAGAAGAGAAGATTATCCCCAGCCCTATGAAGCCCTGAAGGTCCTTACGCGTGGCAAGAACGGTATTACAAAGCAGTCCATGCATGATTTTATCGACACTCTGGACATAGCCGCGGTGATAAAGAAAGAACTTAAAAAAATCAGTCCGCATAATTATACGGGAATACGTCTGAAGTAGTGTAAGAGTATAGGAGTATAGGAGTATAAGAGTGAATGGAAGATTAGTTCAGATTTTTCTTGCTGGTTGTGATGATTTTAGAGAGAATAGCTAATATCTCATTTAGATTACTGATCAATTCTTCCTGAATCTTTAATTTATCGATATTCTCACATAAAATAAGCCAGTATAAAGTTTCATTTGCTTCCTTTTGAGCAATCTTCATTTTGTGAATAAAATCTATCCTGCTTTCAGCATATTGTGCTTCGAACACATTCGCCCCTATGGAAGTACCAGCTTTCAGAAGTTGATTTGAAATAATGAACTTCTTCCTATCAGAAAGAAAATCACAATCTTTGATAATTGCAATAGCAAAAGTCATTGATTTTTGGACAATTGGACCATCTCGCCGAATCATAAATAGAGTTTTATAAACTCAAATTTGATTCAATGGAACAAGAAAAAAATGAGGTTTTCACCTGATATCACAGTGAAAATAACCCACACTCTTATACTCCTATACTCTTATACTCCTATACTACTTGTGTATTTCCGAAGTATAGTGAAACTCAATATCCGGGTTATTACTGATTTCAGTTTTCAGGAACCATTCGCTTTGCGCGAGGTAAACCAGTTGTCCGTCTTTATCTTCGGCGATATTATTTTGCTTAAAACGAACGAAATCCAATAATTTTTTTTCATCCTTGCTGGTTAACCAGCAGGCTTTAAAGAAAGGGAGCGTATTGAACTGGACCGACGCGGAGTATTCATGCAAAAGCCGGTATTGAATTACTTCAAACTGCAGTTCCCCTACGCAGCCTATTATTTTTTTATTTCCTCCGAACTGGGTAAATAACTGAGCCACGCCTTCGTCCGTTAATTGCAACAATCCCTTTTCCAGCTGTTTGGTTTTCATGGGATCCCTGTTCTGTACTTCTTTAAAAATTTCCGGAGAAAAGGATGGGATGCCTGTAAAATAGAAATCGTCTCCTTCTGTCAGTGTGTCTCCGATTTTGAAATTTCCGGTATCAAATAATCCTACCACATCACCGGGATATGCTTCTTCTATCACATCCTTGTCGCGGGCGAGAAAACTATAGGGATTACTGAAACGAACATCCTTATTCAGACGCACGTGATGGAAATATTTGTTCCGTTCGAATTTTCCACTGCATACCCGGATGAATGCGATACGGTCGCGGTGTCTCGGATCCAGGTTGGCATGGATCTTAAAAACAAATCCACTTAACTTTTCATCTTCCGGACAAACCATTCCATCCGTGGTGGGCCTGCACTGAGGAACAGGAGCGATACGGATAAAATTATCGAGCATTTCACGAACACCGAAATTGTTTATCGCTGATCCAAAAAAAACAGGAGAAATTTTCCCACTGAGGTATTCGTCCACATTTAACGGGCCATATACGCCATCTACCAGTTCCACATCTTCGCGCAGGATGGAGGCATCTTTTTCACCTAATTTTTCATTCAGCAGCCGGTCTCCGAGATCCCCTATCTGAACCACATCTTCATCAGACGCTTTCGTGTTGGCTGTAAATAGAATCAGATTTTTATCATGCAGATTGTATACGCCTTTGAAATCTTTACCACTGTTGATAGGCCATGTTAAAGGATGCAATTTTATTTTCAGTTCATTTTCTATTTCTTCCATCAGCTCAAAACGATTCTTTCCGTCGCGGTCCATTTTATTTACGAAAACAATAATGGGTGTATCGCGCATGCGGCAGACTTCCGTAAGTTTACGGGTTTGTTCCTCCACCCCATTCACACTGTCTATTACTAGAATCACACTATCGACCGCTGTTAAGGTTCTGTAAGTGTCTTCTGCGAAGTCTTTGTGGCCCGGCGTGTCAAGTAGGTTGATGAGCATGTTTTTGTATTGAAAGCTCATCACCGAAGTAGCAACGGAGATTCCGCGCTGCCTTTCGATTTCCATAAAATCACTGGTTGCGTGTTTTCGGATCTTATTGCTCTTAACAGCACCTGCTGTTTGAATGGCGCCACCAAATAGCAGGAATTTTTCCGTCAGTGTTGTTTTCCCGGCATCCGGATGCGATATAATGGCGAAAGTTCTTCTTTTCTCAATTTCAGATGTATACTTCATTTTTAAAAGGCCCGGGATCTTTTCCCGGAAGCGCGCAAAATTAAGAAGTTCCGGGAGATGAGCGGTATCTTTCTAAGGATTGGCCAATCGGTTGCTATAACCGTTATTCAGGATGTTCAGAGGCAGTATCAACTCCCATTGGTTTGGACCTCTTCCTTCATAATCCGGATCCAGGAGTCGGCTGTACCGGATGCCAAAGCTTAGTGCCAGCTGGTTCCACCATTTCGTATCGAAATAAATTTCAATACCGGCAGACCGGTATTGAGACTGTACGCCCGGCCCGTTTGTGACGTAATAAGGAACACGCGTATAATCATAAAATGCATTGGCGCGGATCCGTAAAAAATAAACCAGCTCCGCAAATCCCCAGTCAGGATATGCCAGAGGCAAATTATAATTAATGCCGAAACCAAACATTTGGTAAAAATTTTCTCCGGAATATCCGCGTGAAAAAGGAAAACTGTTGGTAAATCTGACCTGATTCACAGAATCGCGCTGCTGAAACGCGGCTTTAATAACCAGGCTATGCGTGGATGTAATTCCCGGGAAATAAAAATTTCCGGAAGTAAGCAACTGGTTTCCTGAAATATTCGAAATGGCACGGTTGTATATTAATAAAACTGTCTGGGCAAAAGAAGGATAAATCTGCATCCTGCCAGCCTGCAGTTGATGAGTAAATAACAATTGGGGATCCAGGCTGAAATATGAAGTATTGCCAATACTGTCTTTGTAAACACCTTTGAAATATTGCTGATGATAAGAAATATTTGTTCCGCCCTGAAGACTGGTGAGCCACCTGCCCCTGCTGAAATTGAGTGGAACGGATAACCCGAAGTATGGTAGTAATTCATTCCAATATATTTTTTGTCCTTTGAAATAGGCGTTCCTGTCAATCCTGTATTCAGTACCTATATTGAAAAATGGGAATAGACCGCCATAAGTAAAATCCATGCCGGCTTTTTTGTATTGTTCATTACTGTTATACCCGATATAAATTTCCGATTGAAAAGTATTCAGTACATTCTGACCCAACAAGGCCAGGGTATAATCAGGATCGTTGATATAGGGGCGCCAGCTGTGAAAATTAAAAATATGGGTAAGAGCATTATACGATTTAGCTGTATAACTGCTGTCCGGAATGGGAAATGGAATCTGGAATGGCGGTTGATCCAGTGAAAAGATTAGATGTTTTTCTGAAGTGTCCGATTTGGGAAAATGGATGGTCGTTTCATCGAATGCATTTTTTGTGCTGGCGGTCTGCATCCGGAAACCTGCACTGGTAAAACTCGTCCAGGTTAGTTTACCGGAATATTCGGACAACTGGTAATTGCCTGCACTGGCGTCAGATTTCAGGGAAAATATATTGCCGTCCCTCAAACAGAAGCCCTGGTCATGCCCTTCAAATGTGCGGGTAAAATAAACCTGGTTATTTTCTACAGAAACAAATCCGATCGGATCCATAGACCAGTCTGTTAATAATAGCTGGTTTCCTGAAGGAAGATCAATTTGCATCAGGCACATCTGGCCTCTCTCATTTCGCACCGCTGCAATCATCTGACCGGCGTTTAAAAATTTGGGATAAGTGTAAATAAAATGACCGGCATCAGGAATGCTGTATAATAGCGTACCCGAATCAGCATTCAATATATCCAGAAAACTTTTTCCTGTGACGGACATATTGACGGCTACTATCTGTTTCCCATCCGGTGATATGTCTGGTGAGAAATATTTTGATTTCGAAGTGAGCCGTTTGTCAAGCTTGGTCTTCAGATCCAGAACACGGATAATAGAATAATCCCTCCATCCCCATCGCAGATCTGGTTCATATGCAGTATATGCAATTTGATTGTTCCGGTATGAAAAAGCGTCGTCCTGGGCCACTGCGCGGAATTTCAACCGCGTTAATTTCCCATTAAAAACATTCTGCTCAGTGAACGCAGGCGGAATGCGGTAACTACTGTTAACGAAGATCAGGTGACTGGTATCCGTGAATTGAGGAAATAATTCATCTGCAACAAAATGGCGGTTCGCTTTTCCATAAACGGCTGCCGGACTGCTATACGCATCTTTAGTCAACTGGCCCTGGAAATAATCCAATGAACGTATACGGAATGTATCAAAGGAAACCCGTGAATTTCTTTGTACGGATTTTTGAAGTGGATAAAAAAACCCTTTGAAAGCGGCTGCCTCATCGGCTGTTTTAGCCCAGAAATCTTTCCCGTATTCATCCCTCCCATAAGCAACCAGCATGTAACCCAAAGGATAATGATCCGGGGTATAATCCCGGTAGGAACCATTCCGGAGCTTCATCCAGGAATAGTTTTTTTTTGACACCCATAGGGCCTCAAAACCTGTAAGAAAAAATGGAAGTCTTCCCCTTCCCTGCTGACTTACCAGCGTTTCCTGGTAAACTGCATCTCCTTCAAAAAACCAGTTTGGAACTGCGAGACTGTTTGCAAAGGCAAGACCGTCCTGTCCAAATAGAAAATAAAAGGCCTTGGCCAGCCCTACGCAAAAATTATTGTATTGCTGAACATGACGATATTCATGGATCGCCAGGGTCTGGTTCCATGGCAGGCTGCCAAGTTGAAAACTATTCTGAGGCGGGGTGAGCTGAAATTCACTTCTGAATGGAGCCAGTTGTACGTATCCGTTCGGCACGATCGTGAGATTGTGAAAAACAATATCAACTGTCATTTGCGAGGACCCGATCGTTGATAAAGTTGTTTTATTCAATGCAGAAACAAGGAAAGCAACCTGCCTGGCTTCACTATCCAAACCGGGAGGATAAATGATGTTGGCAGGAAAAGAATGAATTGATTTCCATTTCACGGAGGGAGGTGTTCCCCCAAAAATCTGACCCCTTACCTTTCCGGCAAACAGGGCGGCCAAAATGAATACAGAATAAGAAAATCTGCGCATCAATATTTGATCTGGAACAAATATTGAAATTAGTCCATCATGTTCATAGATGAACTATCATAATTCATATATCTTCGGATTCACGAATGAAAGTAAAGTCGAATTTATTTTCCCTGTCTAAAAACCCGGATTCACTGTTCGCCGCAATGATTGGGTTTTCCCTGATACTTATTTTTTCAAAACACAGCGGTATCGGTGCTTCCCCCGATTCTGTAACCTACCTGGCCGCTACCAGGCACCTGGTGCAGGGGATGGGTTTTACATCATTTGACAATCGGCCGGTGGTTGATTTTCCATTTGCTTACCCGTTATTTTTAACAATCATTTCGTTTTTCTCCAGGATGGATCCACTGCAATTTGGTGCCTGGCTGAATGGTATTTTGTTCGGCGTCCTGCTATATGTGAGCGGAAGTCTCATGAACGGATTTCATAAAACAACCGGATGGTATAAACGAATCTTACTCCTGTGCATTTTATTCAGCCCGGCCCTGCAGGAAGTTTATTCCATGCTTTGGTCAGAGACCGTTTTTCTCATCCTGATTCTTATTTTCATCCTGGGCATTACCAATTATCTGAAATTTAAAACGAATAAATGGCTGTTGATTTCCGCCGGGATATGCGCCGTGACCTGTTTAACGAGGTATGCAGGCGTAGCTATGATGTTAACCGGGGGCGCAATTGTCTTTTTTAATAAGGAAAATCCATTACTCAAACGAGTCCTCGATAGTTTGATTTTCGGTATACTTTCAATTCCTCTTTTGCTGATCAATGTTATCAGGAACTATTTGTTAACCGGTCTGGCTACCGGAATTCGTCCGAAAAGTGAGGTCGGCCTGCTTAAAATAATGGAATATTTCGGTGATGTTCTGTGTGACTGGCTATTGCTTGCCAGGAGTTCCGGGTTTGCAGTTTTTCTGACAGTCCTTGTTTTATTGATATTCGCATGGGTCATCTTTATCAGACGCTATCAAAGATCTACATCAGTACTGGAATATGTGATTGCGGTATCGGGACTTATCTATTCAGCATTTATGCTGTTTTCGTATAGTATTACTCGTTATGAACCATTTACGAGTCGTTTGTTGTCACCTGTATTTATTCCTTTATTATGGTGCCTGAGCAGTTGGGTTCCCGGTTTTATTTCAGAAAAATCGTACCGGATGAAATGGATTACCGGGATTCCCGTTTTATTGCTTGCCGCCTGGTTCATGAACAGACAGCTGGCGGCCGACTGGGAATACTATGATGGTGTCAGGGACGCGGGTATTCCCGGATACCGGGAGGATCCGTTTGTAAAATCTGAGATTGTACAGTTCCTTGAAAAAAATAAAAAAGATTTCGACCCGCGTTTCCCGATTTATTCGAATGCAGGAGATGCGGTTTATTTTGTTACCAGCCTGCCGGCTTTACAACTTCCATTTATTGATTTTCCCGCAAAAGTAGAGTCATATTATAACGGGTATAATGATCATCGTCATGAATACCTGGTTTGGTTTCAGAATGAAGAAGATCTGCAAATGCCCGATCTGAATTCCATTCTTAAACACAAAGAGATGGTTTTGGTGAAGCAGCTGAAAGATGGCGCGGTTTATATCACTCGGTAATTATCAATTATTAATTATTAATTATTAATGAGGGCCTCGATAATTAGTTACAGGTCATGGGCTGTTTTCAAGTGGTATTAATAATTAATAATTGATAATTAATAATTACAAAGGTCTTATCCAGATATTCCGAAAACTAATCGGTTCACTCTTATCTCCATGTGCCTGTAATTTGATCGGTGCAGGTCCATGTTTGATATAGTGTGGGAAACCGATATACTCTGTGCCTCCGATTAAATGATAGTCGTTTTGTACCAGTACGCCGTTCAGAAAGACGGTGACTTGTCCGGGTGAGTTAAGGGTTCCATCTGCTTTGAAACGTGGAGCTTTCCATACGATTTCATAATTCTGCCATTCTCCTGGTTTGCGTGATGGATTAACAAGTGGAACGCCCTGCTTGTAAATACTTCCAACCTGCCCATTCACGTAAGTTGTGTTATTATAATTATCCAGAATCTGCAATTCATATCCAACATCTGAACCGCTATCCGAGATGCAGGCGAGAAATATCCCACTGTTACCACGGGCCTGGTCTGAACCGGTAATATTTTCCGGGATACGGAATTCCAGGTGCATCTGATAATCCTGAAACCGCTGGCGCGTCATGATTCCCTTTGCCTTTTTATCAACAGTTACAATATTGTCGTGTACTGTCCAACCGGCCGCTTTGGTAGAATCCGGCCCCTCTGCACGCCATAGATCCAGATTTTTTCCATCAAATAATATCAGCGCATCGGAAGGAGGTTCGGCATCTGTCTTTCCTGCTGACACGATCGGTGGTACAGGACTGTAAATCTCCGTGATTTTCGCTTTTTCATGATTTTCTTTGTCTCTTTTTGCCCTGGCAAGAGAATCTGCTGGAGACTGTGAAGTTGCGGAATGAATAATAATTAAGGAGGAACCGAATAAAATGAAAAATTTTCTCATAGATGACGAAGCCATACCGTGCATATTCAATTTTTTAAATTGAATTCAAGTTAGCAAAAATCCGTCGAAGGAAGGATCATTTTAAGAAAGCCCTTATTCCTTCTCGATGATGACATTGTGTGCGTATTCCTTTTGCAGGGAATCTTTAATGTGGACAGTGTCCCTGGCGAAGGCAGGAAATTGAAAAAACACATAGTACGTTGAATCACTATGGTTAAAATGTGCTTTAAGCTGAAATCCGATCAGCTGATTATAACGTTTCAAAGCCCGTGCCTTGTCGTTGGTTGACAGAATGATGAACTTATAAATGGTTCCCTCCTTTATGTTAGCTATAGGATGCGATGAGTCCGGAGATGGAATTTTAGCTGAATCCGTGCGCAGGGAATCGCGTCTGGCCGAATCGGTTACTAAAGCCGCCGGCTGTAACACAGCGCTGGTGTCAACATTATTTTCTGCAGGTGCAGTACTGTTTTTTTTGTACATCATCCATCCGCCAATTCCGACAATTATCAGGGCTGATATGAACGCCACAATCTTTAAACCATTTCTGTTTTGACCAGCTAAACTCGCGGCCCGTTGTTTTTTTTCTCTGGCATATGCTTTTTTCTTTTCCTGATCAGCCGAACTGGTATTTTCCCTGATCAACGAATACTCTCCCGGACTAAAATCAAATTTACCTGCTTTGTTTTTTGTAATGGTGCCGATCCCTTCCAGGTAAAATGGTTTTCCGATATTTAACATTTCGGTTCCGAGGCTCAGGTAGGAATCCAGATCTGAGATGGCCAGCGGCTTTATTTTTCCGGTATTATCGCAAATAAATTGAATCAATTCTTTATCTGCGGCCGCTATATTTGCATTTTGAAACTGAACCGCATTGGGCATGGATAGCAGGGTGCGGTCATTCTCCTCTGGAAGTACGACAGACTTATCCAGGGTGAAAATACCCAAACCAGGAAGAGACATCTTCCTGTTATTATATAAATACTGTACGAGCAACTGAGGTATCTTCAAAGTCGTGGATTTACCTTTTAAAAGTAATTAACGAACGCGAATACGGGGAAATAATTATCTGAAAATTAAAATAAAATATTGAAAACTAACCATATACCTGCCAAAACCTCCAATTTTGTTCAATATTTCCAGTCTGAATCAATTTAAAACTATTCCGCCATGCTCTCAGACCATGAGGAAGCTTTTATTACTTACTGGGCCGCAAACCGCGACAAACAGAAACGGACCTTTCGGCAATTCCTCCTTGGGATACCTCTGGCGCTCCTTTTTGTAATCCCCATCACACTCAATTTTTTCTCCGGTTGGTATAAAAGGGCTACCATGATGCGCGATGCCGGTGAGTTTAATCCAGGGGTCCTTCTGCTGGCTCTTATACTGATCGTCGTTTTCATCGCTATATTTTCCAGGAAATTCAAGTGGGAACAGAACGAACAAAGGTATATCGAGTTACTGGCCAGGAAGGAAAAACAGGGAAAAACTGAAAATAAATAAACGGTGCAGCATTTCAGACTACGGTGCTGTCTTATTGTTCAAGGCTAATGTTTTTATTCCAAGTGCCGTAACCACACACTACCTGCTAAACCAACCCTGGACCAATGTTCAGGGTTTTTTATTGTAATTTAGGCGAAACATCCTTCTTGCCGTACGAGCCCATTTCGGTTTTTGATATCTTCAAAATTGGTGTAGGTCCTTCCAGTTCCCATACTTTAGGCCCCTGGCGTGCAGGACAGGCATTTATCCGGTCATTGAAAGAGAAAGGCCTGGTTTCAGAACTCAGGCACCTCCACGTTCTTTTATACGGTTCCCTTGCGAAAACAGGTAAGGGACACGGAACCGATATTGCCATTCAGCTGGGTCTGGCAGGCTATGATCCGGTTGGTATTGATACTTCGACCATTCCCTCGGTCATAGAAGGGATCCTTGCCAACAAGAGCCTTGCACCGGGATTAAATATTGCTTTTGATCCCTTAACTGATATTGAATTTCTCGTAAATGAATCCCTGCCTTATCATCCCAATGCACTTAGTTTCCTCGCGGATTTTAAAACGCATCCGCCCGTTGCCGAAACGTATTACTCTATAGGTGGTGGATTTATTGAGAAAGAAACCGGCTTTGCTTCTGAGAAAAAAACGGTACAGCTTCCCTTTCCCATCGATACGGCAGGCAACCTCCTTCATTGGTGTATGAAAACGGGATTGCCCATTCATGATGTGGTTATGGAAAACGAGCAGGTCTGGCGGGAAGAATCTGAAATAAAAAATCAACTGCTGAATATTTGGCTTGTGATGAAAGACTGCATGTACAAAGGATGCCATAAAGAAGGCGTATTGCCTGGGGGCTTACAGGTGAACCGTCGGGCAGCCGCACTCAATAAGAAATTACTCAAAGGGAAAATCTACTCTGATCATGCAAGCTGGGTAGAAGCAATCAAAGCCGGAGGGAAGGACTTTCAATATATCCTTGACTGGGTCAGTTGTTTTGCCCTGGCGGTAAATGAAGAAAATGCTTCGTTCGGAAAGGTCGTGACAGCCCCTACCAACGGGGCGGCCGGCGTTATTCCGGCGGTTCTACAATATTTTATTTGCTTTACAGAGGAGTTCCGTGAGGAAAAAATAATTTCATTTCTGTTAACAGCAGCCGAGATCGGAAGCATATTTAAAAAAGGAGCTACACTTTCAGCAGCGATGGGTGGCTGCCAGGCCGAAATCGGTGTTTCGTCTGCCATGGCTGCAGGAGCCTTAACGGAGAGTATGGGAGGCACACAGCGCCAGGCACTGATGGCCGCCGAAATTGCGATGGAACACCATCTGGGCCTCACCTGTGACCCTATCGGCGGATTGGTACAGGTTCCCTGTATAGAAAGAAATACCATGGGAGCCATCAAAGCGATAACTGCTTCCCAACTCGCTTTGCAAAGTATGCCTGACTTTGCCAAGGTCTCCCTGGATGCTGTCATCCGTACGATGTGGGATACGGCGCTGGACATGAACAGCAAGTACAAAGAGACATCCGATGGCGGACTGGCCATACAGGTTCCGCTGAGTTTGCCGGAATGCTGATCTAAGCGTAAAGCCAAACGCGGAAAGCTTAACGCCATTCTTAGGATATTATTCAACCATTCCCATAGGCAGAAACAGTTACATTTTCCAATGATAACTTTTGTATTGATTCTTCATCCAGTTTAATGTACACCGCTTTTAGTAAATCATCTAACTGCTGAATACTGGTCGCGCTGGCAATCGGTGCAACCACGGCCGGACGAGCCATCAGCCAGGCCAGAGCTATGGCAGCCGGTGTTGCTTTATATTTTTCTGACACTTCATCCAACGCAGATAATATTTTTTTCCCCCTCGTATCGAGATATTTTCGGATGCCCCCACCCCGGACACTTTTCCCGAGATCCTGCTCAGTGCGGTATTTGCCGGTTAAAAATCCACTGGCCAGGCCATAATACGAAATAATACCCAACCCTTCCTTTTCGCAAAGAGGCTGAAGGTCTTTTTCAATGCTTCGGTCATATAAATTATACGGCGGTTGCAGGGTTTCATAACGGGCATAGTTATTCGCTTTGCTGATTTCCAGCGACTGCGCCAACCGGTCAGCCGTGAAGTTTGAGGCTCCGATCGCCCTTATTTTTCCCTCCCTGATCAGATCCGAATACAGACTTAGAGATTCCCCGATCGGAGTATGCGGATCATCATCGTGTGACTGGTACAAGTCGATATAATCCGTTTGTAATCTCTTTAATGAATCTTCTACAGCCTGTCGGATATATCTGGCTGATAGTCCCATTTTCCCCGGTCCCATCGGCTTCCCTACTTTCGTAGCGATCACAAGTTCCTTCCTGTTTTTTCTTCTTTTAACCCATTCCCCAATAATGGATTCCGATTCTCCGCCTTTATTTCCCGGGACCCAGGTAGAATATACATCTGCTGTATCAATTAAATTGAAACCCGCACGCGTAAATTCATCCAGTATGTCAAAGGCGGCGGACTCATTAACCGTCCAGCCAAAAACGTTTCCTCCGATTGCAAATGGGGCAACCGGGATGCCAGATCTGCCCAAACTTCTTTTTTCCATAGACTGTTTTTTATATTTACAATTCGAAAGTGTGAATGTTAGAAAACAGAAGCTTTTATTTTTAAAACGATTCGTTAACGATATGGAATCATTTATTCCCACAATGGAAGTCCGGCATTTATCAAAAGGAGATCTTTGGCAGGTCCGCGAACTGGCGCTTCAGATATTTCCGGTTACCTATAAGGGAATAGTGGAGGAAGAGCAAATTGATTACATGATGGAACTTTTTTACACTCCGGAAAATCTTGTAAAACAATTTGAATCAGGCCAGGTTTTTCTTGTTATCGATAAAGGAGGTACCCCTTCCGGATATGCTTCTTATACCCTGCTCAATGAGAAAGGAGAATATAAGCTGAATAAAATATACGTCGACACTAGGTTGCAGGGCAAAGGACTTGGAAGAAGTTTACTAAATGATGTAATCTCACGCGTGAATACAGCGGGCGGTAAATCACTTCAGCTGAATGTCAATAAATATAATAAAGCCGTCGGTTTTTACAAATCAATGGGATTTACTGTAAAAAAGGAAGAATTGCTGGATATCGGGAGAGGATATTTTATGGATGATTTCGTGATGGAACTGGTTCTCTAATGTGCAAATGAGCAATTGTGCAAATCTGCAAATACCGCCAACTGCCAACTGTAATCTGTCAACCGGCTACTACGGGCACGTCCGCAATCGGATTCCCCATGGCCGACTGTTTCATCCGGTGTGTAAGTTCATGACCGAAATATTTCTCAATGGCTTTTTCAATTCCATAAATCAATGGTGTCAGCGCAATGGCCATGATAAACTTATACGTATAGTTCACCACGCCGATCGCCAGGATTTGCTGCCAGGTGAATTTTCCGGCAAAAGCAATGAATAAAACAATATAGCTGTCCACCAGTTGCGAAACGATGGTTGAACCAGTGGCGCGCAGCCATACATGCTTTTCGCCTGTCAGTTTTTTGATTTTATGAAAAATGGTAACATCAACAATCTGGCTCACCAGAAATGCAATGAGGCTGCCTATAATAATCCGCATGCCCTGACCGAACACTCCGCTGAATGCAGCCTGCATATCCGGCACACCGCTGGTTTGATTACTGGTTACCCAAAAGCCTGCTGGCGACGTTTTCATGGCCATGAAAAACATAACATAGGCATAGGAAATCAGAGCAACGGCCGTGTAGGAAATACGCCGGATGGCCTTGGGTCCGTAGTATTCGTTTACGATATCCGTCATTACAAATTCCAGCGGCCATAACAAAACACCACAGGTAAGTGTAAACGAAAGCCCGGATTGCCCGAAAAGGGAAAAGGAAAACGGTTTGAAACCAAAAGTGCTTTCAAGGGAAAAAATCTTACCCCCGATGCATTCAGCAATAAGCGCATTCGCAACAAAAAACGCGCTAAAAAAAATGAAAAGCTTGGTAGGCTTGTCATCCAGGATTTTTCGGATCATTTAATTAGTAAGATTAATTGGATGGCCAGGAACCCTCCGTTTAAATAAATAAGGGAACGCGCAATGCCTTCCTTTGGTTTTTTAGTAATGAACAGAAAAATCAACCAGAGATTCACTACAATATTCAGAATAATCGCAAGAAAGAATCCCATGACAATGATCAGGGAACTAATTCCGGGGTCAGAATCTGCCGGATGGCTAAGCCACAAAATGCCAAGCGCAAGCATGAAACATACATTACAAATGAAGGCCGCGCGAGTGAGCATCCTTAACAAAGCCATAGTTCAAAAATCCAAATTTCTGCATAAAATAGCATTATTTTGCCTGATTAATCAGTTTCAGTTGTATGAATTCATCGCTTCTTAAGAAAGCTCTTCCGCATATCATCGCAATTGTTGTTTTTTGGATCGTCTCAATCGCCTTTAATAAAACGGCATTAGAGGGAAAAACACTCCAGCAGTCCGATGTACAGCAGTTCACCAGTATGGCTCAGCAATCAATAGAGTTTAGAGAAAAATATGGCCACTATCCTTTATGGACCGAATCTATGTTTAGTGGTATGCCTGGATATAATATTGCTTTTGAAGGAACCTCACCGATCAATATCGGCTATCTGAACCATTTATTTTATGTGGGGCCTCAACCCATTTACTATTTCTTCATCGCCTGCGTTTGTTTTTACATACTCACGCAGGTATTGGGATTAAGCCTGTTGATTTCCCTGTTAGGTTCCATTGCCTATGCATTCGCAACTTTTAATCCTATACTGGCTTCGGTTGGACATAATACAGAATTGATCGCCATCGGTTATTTGCCGGCGGTTATTGCGGGTGCCCTGCTGATTCTTCGCGGAAAATACCTGGGGGGAACAGCGCTCATGACTGTTTTCTTCGGGCTGGAAGTGAGTACACAGCATTTACAAATCGTATACTATACGGGTATTATGATCGGCATTATTGCGATTGTTTACCTGGTAACTAACCGAAAGGAAGTCAAACTCAAACATATCTTAATAAGTTATTCACTGGTAGCCTGTTCGCTTGTGATTGGACTCCTGAGTTATGCTTACACCCTTTTACCAACCAAGGAAGTAGCAACGGAAACCATGCGTGGCGGAAAATCACAGCTTACTCCTGTTGATGCTAAAAATAAAACCCAGGGTGGCTTGAATAAGGACTATGCATTTTCATGGAGTTATGGAATACAGGAAACGCTGACCTTATTTGTTCCGGGTATGCAGGGTGGCGGATCCTCCGGTAAAATGATTACCGACAATTCAAAGTTCGCAGATAAATTAATGGAGGGGGGATTGCCCGAAGAAAATGCACTGGGAATAGCAAACCAAAGTGCGTATTGGGGAGATCAGCCCCACACTGCAGGTGCGGTTTATTTGGGGGCAGTGATTTGTTTTTTATTTATTCTCGGAATGATCTATATAAGGAGCTGGCATAAATGGTGGATACTTTCTATTTGTTTAGTCGGTATTGTGATGGCCTGGGGAAGGCATTTCGCGTTCGTAAATTATTTTTTATTCGATAACCTGCCTTTTTACAACAAATTCCGCGCACCTTCCATGTCTTTGATTATGCCGCAGCTGGGGTTTGCCCTGCTGGCCTCTCTCGGATTACAGGAATTCGTTAATTCCGTGGAAAGAAAGGATTTGGATTTTGCTAAATTCAAAAAGGTATTGTACATATCTGGCGGAATGATATTGCTAAGCATTCTCATATTCTTTATGAGTGATTTTAAATCTGACAATGATGTCCGGATAAAGGATCAGTTTGTATCGAATATCACCCGGCAGATGGGACAAGGTAAACAACCGACTGCCGAGATGCAGCAACAGGCCACGCAGACCGTAAATAGCTGGATGTCCGCTTTGCATGAAGATCGCAAAAGTATATTCGAGGCCGATCTGTTGCGGAGTGTCGTATTTGTTGTTTTGGCCGCCGCACTCTGCTGGCTTTATTTTAAGGGGAAGTACAAACCCGTTATACTATTGTCCGGGTTACTCCTTCTTAGTTCCTTTGATATCCTGACGGAAGGAAGAAAATATCTAAACGAGGAATCGTATACGGAACCCGAAACGATTGAAGCGGCATTTACTATGTCAGATGCTGATAAACGTATAAAAGCCGACCCCGAAAAAAATTTCAGGGTGCTGGACATGAGCAGTGGTGATCCGTTCCAGGATGCCCATACATCTTATTTTCATAACTCGGTAGGTGGTTATCATCCCGCAAAACTGGCCCTTTATAATGATATCATTGAACACCAGCTCACGAAGGGTAACCAGCGGGTTTATGACATGCTGAATACAAAATACATCATCCGAAAAACACAGGATGGCCGTGAAGAAGCCATGTTGAATCCTGGCGCTTACGGTTCCTGCTGGCTGGTTTCTAATATCCATTTTGTAAATAATGCCGACCAGGAAATGGCTGCCCTCGATAGTATAAATGTGAGAGACACGGCCATAATTGAAAATATATTCAGGAACCAGATCCCATTTATGCCTGTAAAAGACAGCGCCGCGAGTATCCACCTGATTGAAAATCTCAATGATAAAATTTCTTATAACTTTAAATCAAAAACAAACCAGTTCGCCGTGTTCAGCGAGGTTTACTATGATAAGGGCTGGAATGCTTTGATAGATGGTAAACCGGCATCCTATTGTAAAGTGGATTATGTTTTGCGTGGTATGGCAATTCCAGCGGGGGATCATACCATTGAATTTCGCTTTGAACCGCAGTCTTATATTATGGGTAACCGACTGAGTGTATGGGCTTCCATCTTTACATATTTATTGTTGATCGCAGCTGCTTTACAGGTATTGGGGATCTTACGCTTAAAGCCTAAAGCCGAAAGCCTAAAACCAGGAAAATAATTTCAGGATTTACAATTGAAAATGCGTTTCATCATACACTTAATCAATTACCAAAAAGTTTTAGGCTTTAGGCTTTAGGCTTTAGGCGTTAAAGAATGAACATTATCTCTCTGGTATCATATCCCTTTCTGCCCGCAAGATCCGGCGGACAAAAAGGCATCGCCCTTTTTTATAAATATTTTTCAAAATACCATCAGGTCACCATTGTCACAACGGAAAAAAATCGTCCGGAGTTAGCGGAAGGATATAAACTAGTCAACATACTGGGTAATTCGAAACTTCGGTATATCAACCCGTTTATTTTTTTCACCATCAGGAAACTGATACTTGCACAAAAAGCTTCGCATCTGATCCTGGAACACCCTTATTATGGCTGGCTGGGTATATTACTTAAAAAATTTTGTGCTGTGAAACTGGTGGTTCATTCCCACAATATAGAAGGGAATCGCTGGAAGAATCTGGGGAAATGGTGGTGGCGCATCTTATGGAACTATGAAAAAATTACGCACAGACAGGCAGATTATAATTTTTTTATCCAGGATGAAGACAGAAAATATGCAGTCGAAGCTTTCGGGCTGAATGAAAAAAAATGTATGACGGTGAGCTTCGGAACGGAGATTCCGGATCCCCCATCAAGGGAGAGCCATGACTCCTCTTCCCGAATTATTAAACAGCAATTTCAAATACCGGATGGCATCCCTTTATTGCTATTCAACGGTTCATTTCAATATACTCCCAACCGGGAGGCGCTGGAAAATCTGTTGTTCAAAGTAAATCCCCTACTGCAAAACAAAGGATTTTCCTATACCATCCTGATCATGGGATTGGATATTCCGGAATCAATAAAAAATTCATCCTTTCCTAACGTAAGAATAATTGGGTTTGCAGAAAACCTGGAACTTTTTCTCACCGGATCTGATGTGTTTTTAAATCCGGTATTATCCGGTGGCGGAATTAAAACCAAGCTCGTGGAAGCATTGGCCTTTAATCTGAACGCGGTGTCGACAGAAAATGGTGCCATTGGTGTTGATCCCCGTTTGTGCAATGGCAAACTCATTATATGTAAGGATAATGACTGGAACTTATTCGCGGAATCTGTTTCCGGGGCGATAAAAATAAATACAAGGATGCCGCCAGATTTTTACGAAAATTTTTATTGGGTGAATATTACAAAACGTGCAGCTGAGTTCATAGCCGTGGATCGTTGATCGTTTATCGTGGGTCGACAAACAATTTACGATAGACGAAAAATTTCAGGCTTTGGACTTAAAAAGAAAAGGTGTATAGAATAGGAACTTCCTATACTATACACCGTTTTTAAATAAATGTTTTAGGCTTTAGGCGTTAAGCTTTAAGCTTAATTACCATTTGTCCACTTCTTCCAGATGATCCGGAGTTGAAGATGTTGGTTCCGGGGTAGCCGTAACCGCTTCAGCTTTTACTGGTTCGGGTTCAGAAACCTGAACAACCGGATCCATCGGGGATTCAGTTTGTTCATGATGTTCGTGATGGACTTCTCCATTTTCCGATACCTGGTCATGATTGAAAGCATCGAAATCAAAATCGGGCATCAGGTCAGTCTTAACATAATCAACAGCTTCTGTGAGTGCCTTGATAAATTTATTGAAGTCTTCTTTGTATAAGAAGATTTTGTGCCGGTCATACCCATCTTCATTAAATTTCTTACGGCTTTCTGTAATCGTCAGATAATAATCATTGCTTCTTGTAGCCCGTACATCAAAAAAATAAGTTCTACGCTTACCGGCCCTGATTCGTTTGCTGTACACGCTTTCCATTCTTTTGTCATTGTTCTCGTACGCCACGTTTGTTGTTTTAGGTAAAATAATTTTAAGCAAGCCCATACAAATATAATATTGTTATGGAACTGGCAAAAAATTCCCCAATTTGTGAAACTCTGCGTGTTTTTACGCAATTCACGTCAGTCGCGGGTTTGGAGTTCCTCTCCTGTCTTTTGTTGCTGTTCGTAAAGGCGGGTATAATGACCATTCCTTGCCAGGAGTTCTTCATGCGTACCGGTTTCAACCATCTGACCCTGATCCAGAACAACAATCCGGTCAAATTCAAATAACGAGAAGATCCGGTGGGTAATAATAAAGGCGGTTTTGTTCTGAAGGTAATTATAGAGGTTAGTAATGATTTCCTTTTCAGTCCGGGCATCTACGGCACTAAGGCAATCATCAAAGATGATGATTTCATGATTGCCGGCCAGTGCGCGGGCAATGGATATCCTTTGTTTCTGACCTCCGCTTAAAGTAACTCCTCTTTCACCGATTAGCGTGTCGTAACCCGAGGAAAATTGGGTGATCTCTTTATCAATGCTTGCGAATTCTGCCGCTTTTTTAGCTTCCGTCGCTATTTTCCGGTCCAGACCGAAAAGGATATTTCCGGTTACCGTGTCACTAAAAAGAAATACATCCTGGGGAACATAGCCAATTTGAATCCTGAAATCTGCCAGGTCCAGGGTCTGAATATTTTTTCCATCCATACGGATCGTTCCTCTGGTTGGATCATAAAACCGGAGTATCAGCTGGGCCAACGTGGTTTTGCCGCTTCCGGTTCTTCCGATCACGGCAATTTTTTCACCTTTTTTCACTTCCAGGTTGAAATCTTTCAAAGCATGAATCCCGGTATGAGGGTAAGTAAAATCAACATGATCGAAGGAGATATTTCCAGTGAGGGCTTGTTTGACGGGCTGGTGAATATTTTCGATTTCCGGATTTGTTTCCAGGAATTCATTTAGTCTTTTCTGAGACGCAGATGCCCTTTGAATCATGCTGGCCACCCAACCAATAGCACTTACAGGGAAAGTAAGCATGGTAATATAAATGACGAACTCAGTAATAGTTCCCAAATCAGTCTGATGAGTACCATTGATCACATAAAAACCTCCGATCATGATGGTTAACAGAGTGCTTAATCCGATGATCAGGCCCATTGATGGAAAATAAATGGCTTCCACTTTAGCCAGACCGATTGCATTCTTTCTATAGTCTTCGCTGTTGGAACTAAAGAAACGGAGCATGGCAGATTCCTGAACAAAAGATTTGATAACCCGGATGCCGCTATAGGATTCCTGGGCATTTGTCGTGAGATTGCTCAGCAGTGCCTGGATCCTTTCACTTTTCTTATGGATCAGGTTATTAACCATATAAATCGTAATTGCCAGAATGGGTAATGGCGCAAGCACATACAAAGTAAGCAATGCGTCTTTGCGAATCATGAAGTAGAGGCTGAAGCCGATGGTGGCCAGAAGGTTTGCGAGATACATGATGGCCGGACCAGTGTACATCCGCACCCGGCTCACATCTTCTGCCATCCGGCTCATAAGGTCGCCGGTACTATGGGTTTTGTAAAAAGAAGTATCAAGCTTTTGATAGTGCTGGTAAATTTCATTCTTCTGGTCAAATTCAATATGCCGGCTCATGACGATGAGTGTCTGTCGCATAAAGAACATGAAAATGCCACCCAGTATGGCAAGTAATAATAAAGTAATTCCGGAAATGGCTACTTTATGTTTGAAATTCTGATCGGTGGAATTTAAAGCCCGTATGAATTTTTTTACAAGAATATCGTAATTGGCGGTATCTGATTTCTGCGTTCTGGTATTGTTTATCCGGTTTGCAACAGAAACGGGACCCGGGGATTTCACATGAGCCTGCACAGTCAGCTCCCTTTCCACGGTGTTAACAACATAGCCGGTTACCTGCGGAGCCAGTATGCGAAAGTAATTGGAGAGGATAACAAAAATGAGGCCTAGCAAAAGCCTCCATTTATATTTCCAGAAGTATTTATTGACAGCCCGTAAATATCTCAAACGCCTTAGATTGATACTGGGCAAAATTAGGTTTTAAAGCTCAAAGCTTAAAGCGTAAAGCTCAACGCATTATTTGGATTCACTCGTTGATTAAGTAATAAAAAGTAAAGCACAAAGCATTCAGCTTTGTGCTTTAAGTTAATTGTCAACGACTATATGCTCTTCAATTAACAATTGACAATTAACAATTAACCATTATGCTAGACAGCTTCTTCTTTCAAACCATGTGGAGTGGTTACCAGCAAATGGCCCTGCATATATTTTTCTGAATGCTGGCTTGCATCCAGTCCTTCTTCTTCTTCTGTTTTGCTTACACGGATCGGAAGGATCAGGTTAATAAATTTAAAAATCAAAAAGGAAGCACAAAAGCTGAACGGAACCACAACCAGTAAGGCTTTGACCTGTGTCCAGAAAAATGCAGAATTCCCATAGAACCAGCCATCAGCACCCGCCGGGTTTACTGTTTTTGTGGCAAAAATTCCGGTCATCAGCATCCCAACCATCCCGCCAATACCGTGGCAGGGGAATACATCCAGTGTATCATCGAGTTTGGTTTTTGAACGCCAGTATACTGCAGTATTGGAAATAACCGCAGCAACCACTCCAATGAAAATACTTTGTGGAATAGCAACAAAACCTGCAGCCGGTGTTATGGCTACCAGGCCTACTACCGCTCCGATACAGAATCCGAGTACGGATGGTTTTTTACCTTTAATGATATCGAAAAACATCCAGGATAAACCGGCTGCACCAGCAGCGGTATTGGTTGTGGCAAATGCGGATACGGAAAGTGCATTGGCTGCACCGGCAGATCCCGCATTGAAACCAAACCAGCCGAACCAGAGCAATCCGGTTCCGATCAATACATAGGGAATATTTGCAGGTGGGATTTCGATATGTTCAATATGGCTTCTGCGTTGTTTCAATACGATGGCGCCAGCCAGCGCAGCACAACCGGCTGAAATATGGACTACGGTTCCTCCCGCAAAATCCAGGGCTCCCCATTTAGCCAGAATACCATCCGGATGCCAGCTCCAATGGGCCAGCGGTGCATATACAAGCAGACTGAATAAAACTACAAAAAGCACATAGGAAGTAAATTTGATACGCTCTGCTACGGCTCCCACAACCAGTCCGGGTGTGATGATCGCAAACATGAGCTGAAAAAGTGCAAAAAGAGTCAACGGAATAGTGGGCATGAAAACCCAAGGCGTGCCCGAATTAACGCCCTTAAACATAAAATGAGTTGCCGGATTTCCAATCAGACCCCATCCATTCAGATCCGGTCCGAAACACAGGCTGTAACCCACTACAATCCAGAGTACCGACACAATGCCGGCGGCAATGAGGCTTTTGATCATTGTCGAAATCACATTCTTACGGTTCACCATCCCACCATAGAAAAATGCCAGTCCCGGTGTCATTAGAAATACCAGGGCAGTAGCAACAATGATCCAGGCAATATCTGCCGCATTGTATTTGCCATCGTCAAAATTGGCGACAGAAGGTATGAATAGAGCCATTAAGGAGATAAGAACAAGTAGGACAAATGGTGTCGCTGTTTTTAATGTGACTTTGTTCATACTGAAAATAGTTTTGTAAATGAATTGTTAACGTGGACTAAAATCAGCGGGAAATTAAAACAAAATCGTACATAAAATCACATTAAACAAAAAATTATATGTATTAAATATTGTTATTAGGATGTTAATGGCAAAATTATTTCTCAAATATTCTGTTGTCTTAGCTCTTCTACAGCAAAACCAGCAGCACGGGCCGTCAAAGCCATATATAAAATAGATGGACTTTGTATACCAGTACTGGTCATACAAGCCCCGTCTGTTACAAATACATTTTTACACTGATGTAACTGGTTCCATTTATTCAGCATCGAAGTCCTGGAGTCCTTCCCCATCCGGCAACCGCCCATTTCGTGAATATCCCTTCCCGGAGCCCAGTTACGGTTTCGAACTACAATATCCCTGACTCCTCCATTAGTCAGGGTTTCAGCACCCTGCTCCATGAAATCTTTCAGTAACAATTCATCATTCCGGTCATAGGAAACATCTGTAACGAGCATAGGTATACCCCAGGGATCTTTTTTGTCCTTACTCAAATAAACCCTGTTGGATTCCTTGGAAACGGTTTCCCCCTGCATGTACATATAACAACCCCAGTCGCCGGCTTCAGACAATGCTTTTTTATAATCAGATCCGATTTCCGGCCCATCGGTACTGGCGCCTCTCATCCTGTAGCAACCCATGAAAGCCATATAACCGCCCACGAAATCCATGTCGTGCTTTTTGAAATTCCTGAAATTGTTCATCATGGCTTCAGCCGGTTTTCTGCCGTAATAATAGGTATCCTGGTATCCTTCGATACTGCCATTCATGGTGCCCAGGTAGTTGTGGTGACAAATATATTTCCCCAGTATCCCATGATCGTTTCCAAGGCCATTTGGAAAGCGACTGGAAGTAGAATTCAGCAGGACCAGGTTGGTATTTAACGCAGACGCGTTCATGAAAATAATACGCGCAAAATAATCCGTTGTTTCATGACTAACGGAATCGATTATGCGAACTCCGGTAGCCTTGTTTTTCTTTTCATCGTAGATGATGGAATGTACCACACTGAGCGGACGAATGGTCAGGTTACCCGTACTCGCAGCCCAGGGCAAAGTAGATGAATTGGAACTGAAATAACCACCGAATGGGCAACCGCGCATGCAAAGATCGCGTGCCTGGCATCTACCCCTTCCTTGTTTGATGTGGATATCCCTGGCTTCTGTCAATTGTGCCCAGCGGCCATGAATCATCCGCCTGTCCGTATACCGCTCGCTGATTTTTTTCGAAATATCTTTTTCAACACAGTTGAATTCGAAGGGTGGCAGATATTCTCCATCGGGCATGGATTCCAAACCATCTTTATTTCCGCAGATCCCGGCGAATTTCTCCACATGTGAATACCAGGGTGCGATATCTTCATAACAGATGGGCCATTCAATGCCATAGCCGTCACGAGCGGGTGAGATAAATTCGTTCGGACTCCAGCGCGGACAAGCTCTGCCCCAGATCAGAGATTTTCCACCCACCTGGTATCCCCGGATCCAGTCGAATGGTTTTTCCTGTTCATAAGGATGGTCTTTATCCTTTATGAAAAAATGCTGGGTGGATTCATTGAATCCGGCCGCTCTTGTGATCAGCGGGTTTTCTTTGATAAACTTTTCCGGCATTTCCTGCCTGTGCGGAAATTCCCAGGGTGCGAGCGTGGCGGTGGGATAATCTTTCAGGTGTACCACATCGCGACCTCGCTCAAGTACGAGTGTCTTTAATCCGGCTTCACAAAGCTCCTTGGCTGCCCATCCACCACTGATACCGGAGCCGACAACGATGGCATCATATGTATTCAAATATTTCCTTTTTTTAATTCTGAAACGGCATGATCTACTGCGCGTGCCGTAAAGGCCATAAAAGTCAGGGACGGATTTTGGGTGCTTGTAGAAACCATGGCTGCTCCGTCGGTAACAAATACATTCGGACAAAGATGAAACTGGTTGTATTTGTTCAGCAGGGATGTTTTGGGGTCTTTACCCATCCGGCAGCCACCCATTTCATGGATATCCAGTCCGGGCGCCTGCTTGCTGTCACTGGCCTCAATATTTTTGCAACCCGCCAGTTCTAACATTTCGGAAGTCTGTTGTAAATAATCCTTCATGGACTTCACGTCGTTCTCATCATAATCCACTGAAAAAACCAATTCAGGAATTCCCCAGGCATCTTTCTGATCCTTACTTAACCTGACGTGATTGGTTTCCTTAGGAATGGTTTCTCCCTGCATTTGGGACGATACAAACCAGCCTCCCGCTTCCGAGAGATTTTCTTTTAACTCTGAACCCATTTCTTCCTGACCACTGAACTTGCCCCTGCCCCGGCCTGCGCCAAAAAATACCATATAGCCCCGCAGGAAATCCATTTCCTGTTTATGTACGTTCCTGAAATTCGGCATCATCGGCTGGGTCGGTCTCCTGCCAAAATAATATTTATCGGGCGGTCCTTCATAAGCTGCGTTTACGCTTCCCCGGTAGTTATGGAAACAGACATATTTTCCCAGTAAACCACTGTCATTTGCCAATCCATTCGGGAAACGGTTTGAAACAGAATTCAATAAGAGCAGGTTTGAATTCATTGTGGCGGCATTTACAAAAATCACTTTCGCATAATAAATAATTTCCTCTTTTGTATTGGCATCGATCACCCGCACTCCCGTAGCTCTTTTTTTCTGTTCATCATAGATAACCGAATGCACGACGCTGAATGGACGGATGGTCAGGTTGCCCGTTTTTAAGGCCCAGGGAATGGTGGATGAATTAGAACTAAAATATCCGCCAAAGGGACATCCTCTTTCACATTCACTGCGCGCCTGACAGGGATTCCTTCCCTGCTGCAAATGGATCTCCCTGGGTTTCGTAAGGTGTGCGCATCGCCCCTGCACTACATGCCTGTCTTTGTAATGCGTATTAATTTTTCCACTGATATCTGACTCTACGCAATTCATCTCCCAGGCTGGCAGGAAGTCCCCATCCGGTAGCGTATCGAGTCCATCAAAATTACCACTGATCCCGGCGAAATGTTCAACATGACTGTACCATGGCGCCAATTCATCATAAGACAAGGGCCATTCTACAGCAAATCCATCCCGGCCCGGCCCCATAAAATCATACTTGCTCCATCTTTGGGTTTGCCTTGCCCACAAAAGTGATTTCCCTCCAACCTGATATCCCCTGATCCAGTCGAATGGTTTTTCCTGTTCGTAGGGATGTTCCGTATCCTTCACAAAAAAATGCTCTGAGGTTTCATTGAATGCATAACAGCGATTGACCACAGGATTTTTTTCTGTAATTGAAAGGGGTAATTTTTCATGGTGTGGAAAATCCCAGGGATTCATGGTAGCTGTAGGGTAGTCTTTCAAATGCACTACATTTCTCCCCCTTTCCAGCACCAGTGTTTTCAGTCCATGATCGCAAAATTCCTTAGCGGCCCAGCCTCCGCTGATCCCTGAACCGATTACAATGGCGTCGTAAGTATTCTGACCGGCAGCTTTATTATTTATGTGGACGGAATCTCCTGGCATAAAATCAGTTTAAGCGTTAAAAGTCAAATGAATAAACAACTTAGAAAAATTAAATGAATAATTTTTATTATTATTTAAATAAACTTATCTCTGTGACCGGAACCTAAGAATACCCAAACTAACGATGGCCCGAATAGTTCTCTGCGTAGATGACGACCCCGACGACCGGGAACTGATAAGAAACGCCATCTTTAAAGTAGATCCCTCCTATACTGTTGCGCATGCGACAAACGGGAAAGAAGCCCTACAGTACCTGACCCGGGCATCTGAAACCGAATTACCCTGCCTGGTAATCCTTGATATCAATATGCCCGTTATGGATGGCAAACAGGCACTCGTGGAAATTAAAAAGAATGAAAAATGGAGCCAGATGCCCATTGTGGTATTCACTACTTCTGCTCATCCCTCAGACTTTTATTTCTGCCGGGAACAAGGCGTGGAACTGGTTACCAAACCGTCCAATTTTGGCCAGATTACCATGGAAGCAGAAAAACTTCTTCAGCATTGTTCTGAATAAAGGATTGAATCTTTAGCAACCCTAGCACATGATTTGCATAGTCGTCGAAAGGGTTCGATATGCCGCTAAAGGAATATAATAAAAAAAGGGTTTTTAAACAGACACCTGAACCTACAGGTGGCCGTTCCGCTGGATCTGTTTTGCATTTTGTAGTTCAAAAACACGACGCTACCCGGTTACATTACGATTTCCGGCTGGAAATGAATGGAGTCTTAAAAAGCTGGGCCATCCCGAAGGGTCCTTCTCTGAACCCGGAAGACAAACGGCTGGCCATGATGGTGGAAGATCATCCCTACGATTATAAAGATTTCGAGGGCATCATTCCGGAAGGAAATTATGGAGCAGGTACAGTAATTGTCTGGGATGAAGGAACCTATGAAACCCTCGAACCGCTGAAATCAAAAAAAGAAGAAGAAAAATCTTTACTGTCTCAGTTGAAATCCGGATCTATCAAAATCAGGCTTTTTGGAAAAAAATTAAAAGGAGAATTCGCACTCGTGCATATAAAGAATAACAATAATGGTAAAAGCGAAAATGCGTGGCTGTTGATTAAACACCGGGATGAATTTGCTTCTGCAACCGATATCACAAAGAAGACAAAATCTGTAATATCCGGAAAATCGATTCCACAGATGGGGAAAGATAAAAATGCGGATCAATGGATTTCAAAACAGAAGTCTGCAAAAACGGTCAAAGTGAAAAAAACAAAGTAGTCAGCTTATCAATCAGTTTGAATATAAGGTAATTCAACAATAAACTCTGCTCCCAGACCGGGATTACCGCTCGCTGTCAGGAATCCCTGGTGGCGGGTGACTATCTTTTTGCAAAGAGACAATCCAAGTCCCGTGCCTTCGTAATCTTCCTTAGGATTCAATCTGGCAAAACTGTGAAAGATTTTTTCAGCATATACAGGTTCAAACCCAATCCCGTTGTCAATGATACGGAATTGAGCAAAATCTTCATTGTGTATTACAACCTTATTATAAATGATTCGGATGTCCGGAGGAATCTCCGTTCTCGAAAATTTCAGAGCATTAGAGATCAGGTTATAGAACAACTGATAGATCAGAACGGGATATCCCTGAATTTCCGGTAAAGAATCCCATTTCATTATGGCTTTTCTTTTTTGAATTACCATTTCTAGATCTGTTTCAACAGAACGAAGAATTTCATTCAGATCAACTTTATCAAGTCCCTGCTGATAGCCGTCCAAGGCTGCATATCTCAAAACGCCTTCCATCATCAACAACATGCGTTCTGTGGCACTTTGTATTTTGGATAAATATAATTTTGCCTGAGCATTGAATTCTGTATTGAATTCTTCCTGTAACAAACTGCTGAAAATTTTTATTTTCCGGATGGGCTCTTTCAGATCATGACTTGCCACATGGGCAAACTGCTGAAGGTCTTCATTGGATCTTTCCAGCTGCTCCGTGCGTTTCTTTACCAGGAACTCCAGTTTTTCTTCACTCAGGCGCAGCAGTTCTTCAGCCGATTTTTGTTCGTGGATATCCGTAAAGGCACCAACCCATTGAATGATTTCTTTTTTTTCTGAAAGGATCGGCTCGCCGTGTACATGGAACCAGCGGAATTTTCCGTCCCTGCCCTTCAGGCGGGCTTCAGCCTTATAGGTAGTTCCTGTTTGCCTACTGTTGTTCCAGGCTTTCGCAAGAATATTCAAATCGTCCGGATGTACCATCCGGGCCCAGGTATCATTATCATATGGATCCAGACCGGTATATTCTTTCCATCGTTCTGTTACAAATTCCTGTTTGCCCGCTGCATCAGTAACCCAAACCAATTGAGGCAGGGCCTGCGTGAGGTTACGAAAATGTTGTTCACTTTCCCTGATCTTTTCCTCTGCCAGTTTTTGACTGGTGATATCAGTCGACGTAGTCAGCACCATTACCAATTCACCGTCTTCATTCAGGAGTGGCGAGGTGGACGTTAAAATCCATTTATGAATGCGATCTGATTTCTCAATGAAATGCATAATCTTCTGGGCAGCCTTACCCGTTCGCAGTGTAATGGCGGTCGGAGTGTCTTCCATGGATAAAAGATCTCCCGCTTCGTTCGTTATTTTGAATAGTTCCGTAACGCTGTTATGGTAACCGTTCAGATGTATTTTTTGAGTATCATTTTCTTCAGGAATTAATCCATTTAAATTAGCGGCCTCAGTATTCAGGAAAAGTATTTTCCCCTCCTTATCAAACAGGTAAATAGCCGCCGGTACATTTCGAAAAGTGAGTTCCAGTTGTTCATTGGCCAGGCGGAGAGCGGTTTCACTTTCTTCTAATTTTTTTGTCGATATGATGATGGCTTCAGCGCGCTTCCTCCCTTCTTCCAATGAATGAATCGTGTTGAGTGAGCTACTGATAATTCCGGCCACCTGTTCAATGAACAATTGATATTCCCGGTCAAATCTTCTTCTGGCACTTAATCCGGTAAATAAAAATCCGGTGACAGTCCCATTGTTGGATCGCAAGGGAACCAGCATGGCTTCCAAAGGAGTCTCAGGCCAAAAGCTAACCGGGATATTATCCAGATATTTTTGAATATCGGGGAGATGCAATGAAGATCCATCCTTAATCAGGTCCTGAACAGGAAGAGCCTTCACCAGGGTTTCATTAGATGTGGCTGCCGCCAGTTGCGGTTTCCTTTCACCTGATAAAGTATAAATAAAACAAAACGGGATATCTGCTGAATTTATTTTCAGTATAGAAGTTACTTTTTTAAATACATCATCTGCGGAATTTGCAGCAATGATTTTACGCGAAAGCTTTTGTAATAGAGCCGACCTGCGTTCATTGATTACCTGATAAGTTGTTTCAATCACGGCATTGAATATCCCATCTACATTACCCTCCTCTCCGTAAACGGGTGTGAAAGTAAAATCGAAATAACATTCCTCTGTGTAACCATGCCTTTGCATGGACAGAAGGGCATCCTTTGAACCACCGGGTTCACCGGAGAATGCTTTTGCAAACTGGGGTTCTATGTCGTTCCAGATTTCGGGCCAGACTTCCTTTGCCGGTCGTCCAAGGGCCCATGGATGTTTATTTCCTGGTATCGGGGACCATGCATCGTTATAAAGTAAGCAAAGTTCTTTCCCCCAGTAGATGGCTATGGGGAAATTTGAATTCAGACAGATACTTAAAGCAGAGCGTAAACTTTGCTTCCATTTATCAACTGCTCCCAGGGAAGTTTCTGCCCAGTTGAAATCCCGGATGCGTTCGCTCATTCCCCCTGGTCTGGAAAGGTAAGCGGGTACCTGTGTTTTAGATTCTGTCAGGGGAATAAAATCCATCATTTTCTCGGGCGGCATAAAGGTCAAATTAAGGAAATCCTGATAAACGGAGCGTTTTAACACCCTTCTTTTCGTATATGTTGAAGGATTTTATGCGTGTATGCAAAACCTGATCCAGCCTCTGATATGGGTTAAATATTGAAATGATTTACATTTATCGACCTGAAAAGCAAAATATCACCCAAAGACCACGTAGGAATGGAAGTACATCATCATCCGGGCGGCCACCACGAAACTAAAAAGTTTAAAGATTATTTTCTTGAATTCCTGATGATTTTTCTTGCCGTAACTATGGGATTCCTGGCAGAAAACTTCCGGGAATACATTTCGGATAAAAATCATGTGGAAGAACTGGCGGGTCAACTGAAGGAGGATTTGAAACATGATACGGCCAGTGTCACAAAACTCATTGAATTCGAGTTGGCTCAGATCAGAAGAACAGATAGTCTGTATCAGATGCTGATACAACCGGCTTCCAAAATGGATTTCAAAAATATGCAGGATATGATTGTCTCCTGCGACCGGATGGATTTTTTTTATCCATCAACGGGAGCCATTTCAACAATTAAAAATGAATTGCATCTGAAGGAATTTGTAAAGACAAAAATTGCTTCCCATATCGATAACTATGAAAAAGTAGTTATGTTATTGCAGACATTAGAAAAACGGGATGTCGATTATCTCGGAAAATATATTGAGAGCTTTTTGTCCAATCATTTTACACCCGAAAATGCTGCAGTCGCCGTACTCCGGTTTCAAGTTGTTAACGGCCGCATGCGAAATCTGTCACCGGATGATTTGGTTCAACTTAGTGTGGATATTAACCTGATAAAAGCATATGATTTGCAACTGGTAAGACTTTACAAGATGGTAAAATCGCAGGCCGCCGCTTTTATTGAGCATATCAATAAAACATATAATTAAAGATCTACCATCTGCATGGATCTCTCACTGTATCGTTCACCCGTATCGGGGTATTTTTTTAGCAGTTTATCGAGCGACGCCAGGTCCGACTCTGTTAAGTCAATATCTACGGCGCCCGCGTTTTCTTCCAGATACTTTCTTTTTTTCGTCCCGGGGATCGGAATGATATCATCACCTTGGGCTAAAACCCAGGCCAGCGCTAACTGGGCGGCAGTTATATTTTTACTTTTTGCAAAAGCCGAAAATTCGTCTGCAAGTGCCTTGTTATTTTCGAGATGCCTGCCTCCAAACCGCGGTAATCCTCTTCTGAAATCGTCTGCAGCCAGTGCCGACTCATTGCTTACGGTAGCGGTAATCAATCCCCTGGACAGAGGAGAATAAGCAACCAGGGAAATCCCTAATTCACGTAAAGTATGAAGGATCCCTCCTTCAATATTTCTGGTCAGTATGGAATATTCACTTTGCAGGGCGGATATCGGATGAACCGCGTGGGCTCTCCGGATGCTGGAAGCGGAAGCCTCGGAAAGCCCGATATATCGCACTTTACCTTCTTTAACCAACTGAGCCATGGCGCCAACCGTTTCCTCAACCGGAACATTCGGATCAATCCGGTGTGCATAATAGAGATCAATGGTATCAATACCCAGCCTTTTCAAGCTCAATTCAACCGCCTGTTTTATCCATTCCGGTGAGCCGTCAACATAAGTTCCCGGTGAATGGCTGGATCCCGCTTTCCCATCCCGGAAACGAAATCCAAACTTGCTGGCAATAAAAACTTTATTTCTGTTTGGGACAAGCACTTTTGAAATCAGTTCCTCATTCGTTCCATTCGCATACATGTCGGCAGTATCCCAGAAATTAATTCCCAGTTCAAGCGCTTTATGCAAAGTGGCGATACTTTCAACATCATCCACGGGCCCGTAGGCAAAGCTCATTCCCATGCAACCTAGTCCGATAGCGGAAAGTTTCTCGCCTGTATTTGACAGTTTCCTGTATTTCATAAATATTATTTGAAAGGTAAAGTTAGGTCGGAAATATTGACCTAGTATTGTTAACTATTCAAAACAGTCAACGATCAGGCATGCGCAAAAGTTCATGTATATTTCCGGCTCTTTTATTTTTTATTTCATGCCAGACTGCTGAAAA
>Ga0209863_10000103_pt1 | contig 51664 bp, 34 predicted proteins | sample OrgsoiDNA2013046_FD_185796 | JGI IMG/M metagenome (GOLD analysis project Ga0209863, IMG submission 185796) | Permafrost soil microbial communities from the Arctic, to analyse light accelerated degradation of dissolved organic matter (DOM) -... | ecosystem: Environmental > Terrestrial > Soil >...
ATTCCGAACAGAGAAGTTAAGCCCCTTATGGCCGATGGTACTGCACCACAATGCGGGAGAGTAGGTAGCTGCCATATTTATTGAAGCCCTGTCTTTTATTAGACGGGGCTTTTTTTTGCCTTGTCCAAAGATTGAGCCCACTCTTAGGTCCGATGGTACTGCACCACAATGCGGGAGAGTAGGTAGCTGCCATATTTATTGAAGCCCTGTCTTTTATTAGACGGGACTTTTTTTTGCCTTGTCCAAGCATTAAGCCCAGCTTTATGCCTTGCGCTTTGCGCTTTAAGCTTTCAGAAAGTGTTTCTTCATCGCCACCGGATAATCAGCAAGGGCGATTTGTGGATCGAGGATTTCCGGGTGCCATAATTTCTCCCATTCAAAACTATAATATCCGGGATATTGATTTTTGTACAGCAGGTCGATGGCCTGGAAGATGGGCACGATGCCGGTACCCAGTAAAACATATTCTTCCTTTCCATTTTCAATTTTCAAATCCTTAATATGGGTATGCCATATATAAGGTTTGAGAACCGCATATACTTCCCCGGGAGGCTCTTTTGTGGCAGCCCACATATTGCAGATATCCCAAACAAGTCCCACATGCGGGCTGGCAGCTCCCTCCATTACCGTCAGCAGATCTTTTTTATAAATGAGCTCTCCATGTGATTCCAGTAAGATGGAGACATGTGTTTTGGAAGCATATGCACCCAGTTCCTTTAACCCGTTAATAATTAAATTTAATGACTCCTGCCGGTCCCGGTCCTTCGGTAACTGATTGGGAAATACTCTTACATGAGGACAATTCAGTTTTTCCGCGAGGTCAATAAATCTTTTTCCTTCATCCAGATTTTTTGTCCTTTCTTCTCCCTTGGGAAAATGCAGTGCGCAGGATGAACCCAGGTCGACAAATTTCAATCCGTGGTCATTCATTTTTTTCATAGTAACTGCAATGGTTTCCGGACTCGAGAATTCAGGCACTTTGGGAAGATCCATCTCATGCAGAATTCCCCTTACTTCAATCCCACTGTAATGATTGTCTCTGGCAAAATCAATGATTTTATCAAAACTCCAGTCCGGACAACCCAGAGTTGAAAAGGATAAATCTACTGCTGTTTCTTTTTTTACAGTAAGCAGTGAAGGAAGCGCGAGCAGGCTTATTCCTGATAGAAGGAATTTTTTTCTTGAAACAGATTTCATATTGGCGGGCATATTATATTATGGAACCAAAAATCAGGATGAAAGTTAAATTGATTTTTCGAATTCATTTACAGGTCTTCGTTGCTGACTGATTAGTTCTTCAGTACGCACACCGACCCTAAGCGCTTTCAATCCGTCAACGCCCTGCAGGGCTTCCAGATCCAGTTCTTCCAGGTCGTTCAATAAAAAATTTTCTTTCTGCATTTGTCTTATAAAACCTCTGTATTCATCGGCATCCCGGTCATCAAAATAGATGATCGCAATTTTCCCGGGTTGGGTAAGCCGCTCATTCGTGTCGAGGATCAACACTTTGTCTATCCTTTTCTTTATAATATGATACCGGATGTTATAGGCGCCTTCCACATCAAATCTTCTTTCATCTTTTCTGAATGTAATATCGATCGTTTGCGGATGAACAAATAACAGTTGTGTCGTTTGTAATGGAAAATCCATATCAGGTGTCAGATCTTCAACCAGGTGAACGACTTTAATCATAGAATCCAATTGCCAGCGTTTCATCTCGAGCAGATGTTTCTTTTGAAATGCTGTATGCGGAGTGATGGATTGCCCTACATAAATATCATATTCCACTCCGTCGGTTCTGAATTTCTCAAAATAGCAGGGGAATATTTTTTGAAGTTCAACCGATGCGTTTTCGTAAAAACTGTTTACCGCTGAGTTTAATTTCCTGATAGCAGTTTCCAACAGGCGCCGGTTTTCAAATGCAATCCCATTTTCTTCATCAATCGATTGGAAATAGGGAATCAGCACCTCGGTCGTTTCGGGTTCTGCGTGTAGAAGATTTTCCAATTCAAATTGAACGTCCAGACCGAAGAATTCATTCAGTCTCACTTCCTGTTGGGTAGTCATGGGTTCCCTGATAATCTGAAGCCAGTTTTTTGCGGAAATCAGGATGTGCTCCAGCTGTGGATTCGCGGCATAGTCCAGCCCGGATATGGAATCTGTCAATATCCCAAGTTGAATGGTATAATCTTTTTCCAGGGCCTGGTTTCGTAGTATTGTAGAATTTCGAATATCGACTGCTCCGTATAATGGATTAAGATTTTTGAAAACAATATTTTCTACCGGTTCATTGCCAGTCTCACCTGCATGATCCCGAAGGTAATGCCAGGCGGCTTCATTAAATTTCCATTGAACAGCCGGTTGGATACTTGTGAATTTTTCCTTTATGATATTTTCAATGCTGCGGTTAAAGCGGGCAATAATATCCTGTATCAGCTGCGTCATAATAGAAAGAACCGGTTTAAGTCTGACCAACTGGCCCTCACTCATCATGGGCTTATCCATTTTTGTACTGATCTCAAAAATTCCGGTCATCTGCTGATTATGGTAGATGGGGAACATCATATAAGTGCTGATGCCAGTATGACGGAACGCTTTTCCGATTATTTCAGGAAGTTCGCTTTCTTTATCATTTACTGACCAGACGATTATTTTTGGATTTTCTGTAAATGCATTCCGGAGTTTGGAAAATTCTTTTTTTGAAACCTCGTAGTTCCAGCAGGCCTGAAGAATAATGCTGTAAGGCATATTCTCATATATTAATGCGGGGCGTTCGTTGATTGTCAGAAATGGAACGACTCCAAATTGATAGTCCCTGCTGCCGACAACTGTTTGCAGGGCATGGGTGACCGTGTCAAACAAGGGACGTTTATCCTTTTCGGAATTATGAATTACCAGCCTGCCGACTTCCGCAACTGCCTGCTCAGCCGTAACATCTGTCAGGGTAAGGACACTGAATCCCCGTACCTCAAACCGGTTCAACCGAATCAGCTGTTGAATTTTTTTAAATTCTTCCCCCCATACAGAAGAAGGCAACATGGAGGAACAATCCAAAGGCGGCAATTGATCTATCGCCCGGATTTCGATAAAACGGGTATCAATATGTACTTGGAAGTACTTATCCAGACCTGTTTCCGGATCTTCAAATTTCCGGATCCATTCTGTTTTTTTCAGGTAGGGGAAATGGTATATTTTTTCGAGAACCATGCCATACTGCAGTTCCTGCATGATCTTTTCAGACTCACTGTCTGCATCTTCCTTCGCAGGATCTATTACTACAGGGTGCTTCAAACATTCCATCAGTTTATGAAACCCGTCAGTGCTATAAAATATTTGCGGAGATAAGGGGCTGCTGAGCGCCCATAAACTATTTTCATCAGCCGCCAATGGCAGGAGGCAGGTGGATATGAGCTCCAGCATTTCTTCATATTCGCCAACTTTTTCAAGAGGTATACCGCTGGATAGTTCCGGCAATTTTGCGAATTTTCTAAGGATCCATTTGAAGTAAGGAACTTTAATCGATGGTCCGGATTGAATATTGGTTTTTAAAAAACTTATGAATTTCTTAAAAGAGATCACCGATTTGAAACTGTTTTCAAAATGAACTTTTTTGCTGATATGAATTAGTTCTGTATTCATTACGGTTTACTAAAATCTGAATCCCAAAGATAAATAAGGATACCAACCTTCCACTGAATGGCCTGCTACTACTTGTATTACAGCCATTTGTGCTGGTGAAAAATATAATCCCAAACCCGTGCCATTATGCCATTGACCGGAATAATCACCTTTTACCCAGACTCTTCCAATATCGAAAAAAGTGAAAATTCCTAGTTGTCCGGGTAAAATATAGTTTACCAAATCTGCAAGTTTTAGCCGCAGTTCGAGATTATTATACAAACTATTTTCTCCGGCAAAGCGAAATTTAGAATATCCTAGGAGATTGCCCTGGCCTCCCAGGAACGCAGTCTGATAAAAAGCCGGATTCCCGGCTGTTATAGTACCTCCGACTCTTTCGGCAAGGACAAGTGTAGAACGGGCATTGATACTTTTAAATAACGCCACATTTGCCTTTAGCTGTCCAAAAGATTTGGAAGCATTGTTGAAACCCTGCCAGCCTGCAATCTGAACTGAAACAGAGGAACCCCAGGTGGGCAGTAATTTATTATTTCGCAGGTCCTGATTAAAGTTCAGAATAATACCTCCGTGGATTCTGTCGCTCCCCAGACTGCTGCTGTCATAGGTTTTAACCGCGCCGGGTTGAACGATATACCTGTCACTATTTTCATTTTCATCGAAATGATAATATTCGACGGCCGGACCGATACTCAAATTGGCACGCCGGCTATTAAAAGTCCAGCGTAATGCCGGCATGACCTGGTACTTATTAAAGCGGGACCGGTAATATTTATGATAGTTCCCGGTTTTATTGAATACCGTTTCATTTCCGGTTCCGAAAAAATTCTGGGTGTTACTCGGTGCGTATGCGTCGGCCTGTAAAGTCAGATCAGCATGACCAATCACTTCGTTCCATTCACCTTTATAACTTACATTAAAAGCACTGGTTGAGAATGAATGGGTAAGCATGAGCTGGTACTGACTGGCATAAGGTGTTTTCCGGAAACCTTCCTGTTCCGTATGTATGTATCCGGCTCCTATCAATAAACCATCATCCGGATTTATTCCGATCGTTGCTAAAGGCATCGTAATATTATACAAATTGACAGGTACAAATGTTGTATTTACACTGTCAGCAGTGATATGTTTTATGAAACGGCTACTGTCCCCTTGAAAAACAGAACCCGGTTTGTCATATAGATTTATACGGTTTTTAGTAGCATAAACGTGGTAAGACTTTCTTCCTTCCCCCCCGATTAGGCGGACTTTAATGGAAGAGGTTTTATTATCTATCGAAATACTATCATCTCCTTCGCCGGTATAAATCCTTATTTCTTTTGTGAGTCCGGCTTCAAAAGTTTTATCCATCAGTTCCCCTTTAACTTCTCCGCTCTTATTGATTTTACGCACCACGACCCGGATTGAGCCGTCCGCTCCATCACGGATGCTAACTGCTTCATTTTTATCACTCAGTTTGATATCGGCGATCTTATTGATGAATTTATAATATTCATCCATTGCTCTTGGAATATCTTCCCGCCTTTCTTTCAATTGCTTTAGTAACACGTCGTGCCGGATATGATATGATTTTGCCGGTAATCTCAAAAGAGCGGATTCCAGAACTGTATCCGTTATTTCCTTGCCGAAGCGGTTGGCGATTTTCATCCATTCTTCATGGTTAAACTGCATATCGGGGTATGCATTTAAGAAACTGGCTTTGAACAGGGAATATTTTGGATGTTCTATTTTGCCACCAAAATTTTGCAGGGTTGGCAGAATGTATGGCTGGGATGCCAGCCTGGGCAGCCACCCCTGTGTAACATGAAATACCTGGTCCCGGTCACGGGGAACGGGTTCATAACGTTTGTCTTTTCCGGTTTCTGTATTGTGCCACCTCCACTGATCTTCGTGCCTGTCCCAGTCTCCCAGAAACATATCCAACATTCTGGCCCGAAGAAATTCCTTTCCCTTGACCGAATTGTCATTATCGTTGTCCAGGTTAATGAGCATTTTGGCGGTATTATCTGATTTGCCGTCCGGTTCCCTCTCTTCAATCAGGCAGATCGTATTGACGAAATACCGTTCGTAAAATCCCAGGGCTTTATCAGGAGCGATCACGCCGATTTGGGGATTTGCATGGGGCACATTTACAGCATCAGCAATCGGTGGCACCGCCAGCGCAGAATACGGATGTTGCCCACTGGTAACGTCATCCAGAAAATCTTTTGCGAAAGTAGCCCGTAAGGCTTCCGGCAATAGTAGGTCAACTGTTTTTTCGACGCTCCTGATAACCCATTCATTACCGGAACTGTCTACCAGTCTCAATGAATTGGATTGCATACCTCCGCCCCGTTGCAGAGGTTTCAGGCCGCCGTGAAATTCAGAAATCCGGATCAGGGGCAGGGTCTCAGGTGCGGCCCATTCCTTCCTGTAGTTTTCGCCAAATAATGTCCGGTGAAATTTTCCGGGATAATCATATCGCGGATGAACACTCCTGATTAAGCTGTCCCCATAACGCACTGAATAAATCGAATCCGATGCGAATGATGGCTGTGTATATGATTGATCGTAGTTAAATACAGGTACTATACCATTTTCCTTATATTCAAAATAGGTAAATCGAATAGTCCGGTTGATCAGCAGGTCTGCAACGACAAAACCCTGGTTCGCTTCGGCAAAAAGAGAATTCGGACCTTTTCTGGCATATGTCTGTTTGGATCCTGAACCGCTGACAACCTGTATTTGTTTGTCTTTAATAAACTGGAGGCCGTGTTCATGACCTGCGATATGAACCAGGTTTGGAAAACTATCGAAAACGGCATCCACCTGCCGGATCATGTTTTTATACAGTGGATGGTTAAGATCTTCCGGGTTGGTAAAAGTTTTTCGTAGTAAAGGATATAAAGATCCAACGACAGGCAGTGGGATATATAAGTTGCCACTGGCAGCTGTCAGTGGAAAGATATTATCTTTCAATGAAAAATATCCCCCATGTGTTCCATAACTCTGAAACGGATGGTGGGATGCCAGGAAAATTATTTTATCCCTGTTTTTATAAACCAGTTCCTGCATCCGGAGAATGACATCTTTTTTTGTTCTGCAGTTGCATTCTGCCAGTAAGTTGGTTTTGTCAAAAGGGAACAGCCACCACTCGCTGTCGAAAACGATGATGACAAGGTCTTTGGAAATATTTATTTCAGTCGGTCCGGGACAGCCATCCGGTGGCAGAAGTTTTAAGAGTGAATCCTGTTGTTCTTCCAGGTATGCCCATTGTTGTTTTATCTTCGCCAGCCCATTCTTACCTTCTTTATCCCAGTCATGATTTCCGGGTATGAAATAAACAGGCGCTCCCTTGCTGCGCATAGGTTGATATTGGGACTGCAAAATGGCTTTTGTCGCTTCTCGTTCCCGGCTCCCGGGTAATCCCATACCCCTGGGATAAATATTATCGCCCAGGTAAATCACGGTAGTTTTGTTTTGCAGAATCATACCGGAAGCAGCCGGTATTACAGCTTGTTGCTCCTTATCCATTTCACCGGCATCGCCAATGATTATGATTCGTTGCATGATCGAATCCTGCGTCTTCGCGGTTTGAAACAGCAGACTTCCAATGATGAGATATAAAAGAGATTTCATTGATTGGCAGTTCTTATTGGAAAAGAATTATTTTTTCAGATAATTCAAAACTCCGGATACATGTTCCGGCAGTCAAATAAGATGCGGATTATTTTTTCTGAAATGCAAACACCAGAACGGTTGCGGACCAGGTCTGCCCGCGCTCATTTGAAATATACAGATTTTGCTGTCGGTCAAAAGCAATTCCTTCCGGTTGGTTAAAAAGGGAGGGATCCAATGGGTATACGGATTTTATTGTCCAGTTCTCATTTGCAATAACCAGTAACTTGTTAACGGATGACAGGATATACCACTCTTTAGTATTCGGATTCCGGCTGAGAGCAGAGGGATGAAACTTTATTTTCCCTGAACCGGACATAGCATCTATTTCCTTAATGCTTATTTCGAAACTTCCGGAAAAATGCAGGTTGCCGGCAGCATCTAATTGGATAGTCGAACCTCCACCCCATTTCCTGGTTTTTTCTTCGTCGCAATGTTTGCACAGTACGTAAATTATACCTGAGGAATCAATAGCGGAAATCCCCTCATATTCTCCTGCTGGCAAAATATGATCGAATACTTTTACATGATCCGCTTCCTTCTTTGCCGTTTCTGAAAAAGGAAATGTAAACAGGACACCATCACTTCGCAACATAACCACATAATTGTCAGAAATGGCAATGTCTTCAAAATCGCCTTTTTTTGCAAAGTGGGTTACCAGTATCTGGTTTTCACCTAATTTTAAATGAAATACTTTGCCATTTTCATCTTCCTCGGCATACAGTATGTCATTATTTCCCTGGTTGAATGCGATGCCTGATATTTCGCGCAGCAGATCCGGCATCTCATATTTTTTGGGACTACTGAAATTATAGCCCGGCGGACTGATAAATTTTTGTTTCTGGCTTTCGCAGGAAATAAACATCAGCACTGTGCAAAGAAAAAAAAGAATATGCAGCTTATATTTATTTTCCATAAAACGCAGAAGCAATGATAAAGGCAGCCACCGAAATGATCAGACCAAACATAAATACATTGTAGGAAATGCGGAGCAATTGGTATTTTTTCCCCAAAACCTTTCCCTGTGCGAATCCATCCATGATCAGGCTTCCGTAGAGATACTCTTTGTCTTCCATCATTTTTTCCATTCCTTCTTTGTAATCGGGAAGATTCATCCGGTAAAAATTTCCAAAGAATAAAAGGTTCACTTTTTTTTCATCAATATCTTTTTTTGAAAAAATGCCATTGGGAATAGTAGGCCGCGTTGCGAGAATGGAGAAAATAATGGTAATCAGACTTGCCGCGAGTAACATGAAAGTGGGGATCATCAGATAACTATTTTCATCCAGTTTCCGCAACAACAAACTAATCACAGCGGAAAGTATGATTGAATTCACTGTAATCATAATATGAGCCTTATTGTCGGCCATATCACTTAACCGCTGATGATTGGAAGAACTGACCCGAAACATGGTTTCTATTCCCCGTTCCGGCCTGTCACTTTTATCTTTCTTATCTTTCTTATGCTTTTCATGATGGTGATTTTCCTCGCCCGGAGGTTCAGCAACCGCTAGGGATTCCTTCGGACGCAGATCCTGCTGGAATTTAGATTCGGATTTTTCTTTCAGTTCATTCAGATTTTTTTGTTTCTGGTCATTCAGCAGGAGTCTGGCATAATCCGTATGATATTTATGCGATTCAAGGAAGTTGATCGTTTTCAATCTCCATTCGTCCTTAGGAATCTTTGTTTGACTTACTGCTTCAACTTCTTTGCGCATCGTCTTGCTTAGTTCCCCAAATTGTGTGGTGCCTAGATGATATAGATCTGCGTCGCAAACTATTTCCTCTAACAGATTATGGGGATCCTGTGGAAGTTTGGTGGCCAGTATGCAGCCCTTAATCGCATCAATATCGGATGCAGGGATGCCAAGATTAGTTAAAAATATTCCCGCAGCTCCCGCTCCCTCCGCTTCATGATTCGCCCTCTCTATCTTGTACCCCAGATCGTGCAGCCTGGCAGCAGAAACAACAACAAAATTGTCCCGTTCACTCAGCTGATAGTGATGCGAGATTTGTTTTGCATAAGAAGCTACCGATTCTGTATGTCTCTGGTTATGATACAACAATTTGTTCAGATCCGTATGATCAAAGGATTCCGTAGAATAATTTTCTATTTTTTTTAATAATGCCTGGTAATCCATAACATGTTATTGTTATAAAATTAAGGATTCTAAAGCCTAATGCCTCATGTGCTGAAAGCAAAAAGTTTAGAGACTAAAGCTAAAGACTTTTGCCTTAGTTATGTCCGGTATTTGTTGGATGGATTAAGAAATAGATTATATAGATAGCGCATTAATGATTCCGGGGATTAAATGTAAGATTAATATTTAACGCCAATGAGAGAATGATCCTTGGTCTCCAAAAGCGAAGACCCCATCAGGTATTCATCCACTTTGCGCGCACATTCCCTTCCTTCACTGATGGCCCATACTACGAGCGATTGGCCACGGCGCATGTCGCCCGCGGTAAATATTTTTTCAATATTGGTCTGATATAGTTTTTCAGCAGCTCTTACATTACCACGTTCGTCGAGCTCCAGTCCCAGTTCATTAATCAATCCTTCCTGCTGGGGATTTACAAAACCCATGGCAAGTAATGCCAGCTCGCAGGGAATAACCTGTTCCGTTCCTGCAACCTCCACAAATTTGGCTGGTCTGCCATCCTCTGCCATTTTCCAGTCAAGCTGAACAATTTTCAAGGCTTTCAGATTTCCTTTTTCATCCCCTATGAATTCCTTGGTGGCCATGGCCCATTGCCTTTCAACGCCTTCCTCATGTGACGACGTTGTTTTGAGTACCATCGGATAGGTGGGCCAGGGCATAAAAGCAGTTCTTTCTTTTGGAGGTTGTGGAAGCAGCTCAAACTGGACTATCGTTTTTGCGCCATGTCTGTTAGAGGTGCCCACACAATCACTTCCGGTATCACCACCACCAATTACAATCACATTTTTGCCCGAAGCAATAATATCTTCCTCCAAAACAGGAACGCCACGAACCCTTTTATTTTGTTGTTTTAGAAAATCCATTGCGAAATACGTCCCTTTCAGTTCACGACCGGATACCGGCAAATCCCTCGGTATAGTGGAACCGCCGCATAAAACGATAGCGTGATAATCGCGGATCAGCTCATCAATCCGGACATCCACCCCTACATTGGTATTACACCGAAATACAATTCCTTCCTGTTCGAGCAGATTAATTCTACGGTCGATTATCCATTTTTCCAATTTGAAATCAGGAATTCCATAACGCAGCAACCCACCTGGGGCATCGTCTCTTTCAAAAACTGTAACCGTATGACCGGCGGAATTTAACTGGGCCGCAGCGGCCAGTCCGGCTGGTCCTGAACCGACAACAGCGATTTTTTTACCAGTCCGGATATTTGGCTGTTTCGCTTTTACAAATCCTTTTTCGAATGCAATTTCAATAATATGTTTTTCGATTTCTTCAATCGTAACAGCTGGCTGATTGATTCCCAGTACACAGCTGGTTTCACAGGGGGCCGGGCAAATTCTACCGGTAAATTCAGGAAAATTATTTGTAGTAATAAGGATATCATATGCATCCTGCCAGGCTTTTCGGTAAACGGCATCATTAAATTCAGGAATCACATTGCCCAGCGGACAACCATGATGGCAAAACGGAATGCCACAGTTCATACAGCGGGCCGCTTGTTTATTTAACTGTTCCGGTTCATATAAATTCACAAATTCATTATAGTCTTTTCTTCTTTCCTGTACAGGACGTTTAGAAGGCATTTCACGCTTGTATTCCAGGAACCCGGTTGGTTTACCCATTGCTATTGTTCTTAAAATTGATGAATCAGGAATTGACGCCTACAGGGGCTTTCTTTTCTTGTAATACCTTTTTGTAATCTTTTGGAAACACTTTCACAAAATTTCGGAGCTGGTTTTCAAAATCATCCAGTACAAATTTTGCAACCGTACTTCCTGTATATGTATAATGGCGGGAAATCATTTCTTTCATCTCCCGGATATCTTCTCCGTTCAGTGGATCCAGGTCGATCATTTCCAAATTGCAAAGTGAGGAAAATTTTCCGTCAACATCATATACGTAGGCAAGTCCACCACTCATACCCGCTGCAAAATTGCGACCGGTAGAACCCAGGATAACAACCCTGCCACCTGTCATGTATTCGCAACCGTGATCGCCAATACCTTCCACCACTGCATTTGCGCCTGAATTACGTACGGCAAAACGCTCTCCGGCCTTTCCCCTGATAAATGCTTCTCCGGAAGTAGCTCCATAAAATGCAACATTGCCAATGATAAAATTTTCTTCCGGAATGAAGCCTGCATCGGGAGCCGGATACACGATCAGGCGGGCACCCGATAAGCCTTTTCCGAAATAATCGTTGGCATCACCTTCCAGTTCAAGTGTGACACCATGCGTATTGAACGCACCAAAACTTTGTCCCGCGGTTCCTGTCAGTTTAAAATGAATGCTGTCGGCAGGCAGTCCCTTCGCTTTATATATTTTGGAAATTTCGTTGGAAAGTATGGTACCTATAGTTCGGTCGGTGTTCTTCACTTTAAACGCGGCAGAAATTTTTTGCCCTGATTCAAGCGCCGGTTTAGCGGCTGCCAGAAGTTTCCAGTCCAATACTTCCGTCAGACCATGATCCTGGTCTTCTGAATGAAATATGCCCGTGTACATCGAGGTCGGTTCTTTATATAATATCGGGGACAGATTTAATTTTTTTGATTTCCAGTGTTTCAGATTGTCGTTCACTTCGAGACATTCCACCTGGCCTACCATTTCATCAACGGTGCGGAATCCAAGTTCAGCCATGATCTCACGCAATTCCCGGGTTAGAAATTTAAACAGGTTCACGACATGATCCGCGTTACCTGTGAAACGTTTTCGCAATTCAGGATTCTGCGTGGCGACGCCAACGGGACAAGTATTCAAATGGCATTTACGCATCATGATACAACCTTCCACTACGAGGGCAGCTGTTGCAACACCCCATTCTTCCGCACCGAGTAAAGTGGCAACGGCCACATCGCGACCGGTTTTTAATTGTCCATCGGTTTGTAACACCACCCGGCTGCGTAATTTATTCTTTACAAGGGTCTGGTGGGATTCTGCAAGTCCCAGCTCCCACGGCAGACCGGTATGACGTATTGAACTGATAGGGGATGCTCCGGTACCACCATCGTGTCCGGATATTAGGATTACATCCGATTTTGCTTTGGCCACACCCGCAGCAATGGTTCCGACACCGGCTTTGGAAACCAGTTTTACATTGATCCTTGCATTTCGGTTTGCATTCTTCAGATCAAAAATTAACTGTGCCAGATCTTCTATTGAATAAATGTCATGATGGGGCGGAGGTGAGATCAGTCCCACACCAGGTGTTGAATGCCTTACCTTCCCAATCCATTCATCTACTTTATGGCCGGGTAGTTGTCCGCCTTCTCCGGGTTTTGCACCCTGCGCCATTTTTATCTGCAGTTCATCTGCCTGGGTGAGGTAGTAGCTCGTAACTCCAAATCTTGCGGAAGCAACCTGTTTAATCGCAGAACGCATGGAATCACCATTTTCCATCACATCAAATCTGAATTCGTCTTCACCACCTTCCCCGGTATTACTTTTTGCGCCGATGCGATTCATGGCGATAGCCAGTGTGGAATGGGCTTCATGCGAAATAGATCCGAAGCTCATAGCGCCGGTTGCAAATCTTCTCAGGATACTTTCTTCCGGTTCCACGTCTTCCAGGGATATGGAAGGGCGGTTTCTCTTAAACTGAAACATGCTTCGGATGGTAGCTGCTTTTTCCATCTGGTCGTTCACCAGTTTAGAATATTTTTTGAACGAAGCATAGTCGTTCATATGTGTTGAATACTGCAGGTAGTGAATGGTATTCGGATTGAATAGGTGGAATTCTCCTTTCCTTTTCCATTGATACACACCACCTGTTGGCAGGCGCTCCACAGGAATGTCTTTCCGGGTGAACGCGAACAAATGTTTAGCGAGAGTTTCGCGGGCAATTTCATCCAGGCCCATTCCCTGTATTCGGGAAGTTGCGCCTGTGAAATATTTATCTACCACTGAATTATTTAAACCAATGATTTCAAATATCTGTGCACCCTGGTAAGACTGAAGCGTGGAGATTCCCATTTTGGAAAAGACTTTCAGCAATCCTTCATTTACTGCCTTGACATAATTTTTTCTGAGGTAATCGGGTTCAAGACTGGTTTGTAATTTTCCCGTTTTCTGTGCATCCTGAATGGTGGCGAGCGCGAGATAAGGATTAACAGCCGTTGCACCGAATCCGATAAGACAGGCATAATGATGTACTTCCCAAACGTCACCAGCTTCTACGATAATACCCACCTGCCCGCGCAATCCTTTCCTGATCAGATGATGGTGAACTGCGGCAACCGCCAGCAGCGAGGGAATCGGAGCATGATCCGAATCGATGGCACGGTCAGACAATATCAGCACTTCAAATCCGTCCTTTGCTGCATCAACAGCATAACGGCAAAGCCTCTCTACTCCGGCCTGCAGCGAACCAGGTTTTTCATCGGCCCGGAAATACAACTGCAATGTTTTTGCCTGGAAGATCCCGGTATCTATGCTGCGGATTTTTTCCAGCTCGTGATTCGTCAGCACCGGATGTTTTAAAGCAACGCAATGACAGGCCAGTGGATCTTCAACCAGGAGATTTCCATTATTACCTGCGAAGGTCGCCAGTGACATCACGAGTCTTTCACGTATGGGATCAATCGGGGGATTGGTTACCTGTGCAAATAATTGTTTAAAATAACTACTGAGGTGTTGAGGCTCGTCACTAAGTACTGCCAGTGGAATATCCGAACCCATGGAACCGATGGGTTCCTTACCTTCCAACGCCATCGGCGTGATAATGGATTCAACATCTTCTGTGGTATACCCAAATGCTTTCTGGTATTTAAATATCTGATCGTGTTGTAATTCAGTAAATGTGACACGGGGTTCCGGTAATTCTTCCAGGCGGATCTTGTATTTGTTCAGCCACTCGTCATATGGTTTGGACGAACAGATTTTATTCTTAATCTCATCATCACTTATAATTCTTCCCTGTTCCATGTCCACCACAAACATCTTTCCAGGCTGTAATCTCCCTTTCTCCCGAATCATTTTCTGATCAATCGGAAGAACACCCGTTTCAGAAGCCATGATAACTCGGTCATCAGTTGTTACGCAGTATCGTGATGGGCGCAGACCGTTGCGATCGAGTGTAGCACCAATCATTTTTCCGTCAGTAAAAGAGATCGAAGCGGGCCCGTCCCAAGGTTCCATCATTGAAGCATGAAACTCATAAAACGCTTTCTTAACAGGATCCATCTGCTCGTTGCCATCCCATGCTTCCGGGATCAGCATCATCATGACATGAGGCAGTGAACGTCCGCAGAGCAGCAGCAGTTCAATCATATTATCCAGACAGGCAGAATCTGATTGTCCTTCTGTAATCAACGGCAGTATCATCTCCATTTCTTCCTTAGTGAAGTAGGGAGATTCAAAACCTTTTTCGCTGGTCTTGAGCCAGTTCAGGTTGCCCTGAACGGTATTGATTTCACCATTGTGTGCTATATAACGGAATGGCTGTGCCAGTTTCCAGGACGGGAAAGTATTGGTAGCAAACCGGGAGTGTATGAGCCCGAATGCGGATACGATCCTGTTGTTTGTCAGGTCGGGAAAGTAATGCCGTACCTGCTTGCTGGTTAGCTGACCCTTATAAACAACTGTTTTGTATGAAAGGGAAGCGAGGTAAAATCCAATAGGATCCTTCTTAACCGAACTCTGGATTAGGTGACTGGAGTAATTCCGCAGGATGAATAATTTACGTTCAAATTCTTCCGGATCACTGATATGGTCAGGGCTGGCGATGAAAACCTGTTCGATATCCGGTTCAACAGATAGGGCAGTTGGTCCTATTCCATCCGGATTTACGGGCACTTTTCTGTAACCCAACACTTCCAGGCCAAGTTTGTCAGTGGCACGGTTGAAGATATCCCGACATTCTTCCTTGAGCATTATATCCCTAGGAAAAAAAATCATCCCGACTCCATATTTGCCATAGGCGGGCAGATGAAACCCAAGGCGAATGCATTCGTCAAAGAAAAATTCATGCGGGGTCTGGATCATAATACCCGCACCGTCACCAGTATTGATTTCGCAACCACAGGCACCTCTGTGCTCCATGTGCTCAAGGATCGTTAGGGCATCTGAAATGATTTGGTGACTCTTATTGCCTTTAATATTGGCGACAAAGCCGATACCACAGGAATCCCGCTCAAAAGAAGGGTGATATAACCCTTGGTTTTGTTCCATTTATTTCGTTTAAGCAGTGAATGGCATCAACTTACAATCGTTATTCTGTTGTTTTTTCTAAGGAATGCAGGGACTCGTTTAAAAATACTAAAAAAATCACGAATTATTGAAGTAAAAAGTAAAAAAGGCACAGGTCTCAAGGCTTGCAGCCTCATGCTTTATAAATCTCATATTTTGGCTGATCCAGAGTCCTTTCTACCATAAAACATACGCAAATTCGTTTTGTTCGGCACAGACTTTTTTTGCATATTTTATTGTCACACTAAAAGACTGAACAGGGTATCATTCTTATTAATTTCGGTGAAATTAATCTGATACTTATTCATGTTTTCCAGCAACAAATCATAATCAGCCCGACTGACCAGTTCAATTCCTACAACTGCAGGTCCGGATTCCTTGTCGGTTTTCTGCATATATTCAAAACGGGTAATATCATCATTCGGCCCCAGCACGTTATTTACGAATTCCCTGAGTGCACCGGGACGTTGGGCAAAACGAATCAGGAAATAGTGCTTTAACCCTTCATATTGGAGTGAACGCTCTTTGATTTCAGGCATCCGGTCAATATCATTATTACTTCCGCTCACAATACATACCACGTTTTTGCCTTTAATTTCCGACGCTCGCTTTTCCAAGCCCGAAATCGACATGGCCCCCGCAGGTTCTACTACAATGGCTTCTTCATTATAAAGTTTCAGGATGGTCGTGCAGATGCGACCCTCTGGCACCAGGTCCAACGCATCCAGCATTTCACGGCAAATGGAAAATGTGAGGTCACCGGTTCTTTTTACTGCGGCACCATCTACAAACCGGTCGATTTTTTCAAGGGTCACCGGTTGTCCCGCCTTATAGGCTTCGGCCATGGAAGGTGCACCCTCGGGTTCCAGACCGATGATCTTTGTTTTTGGTGAATAAGTTTTGAAATAAGTGCCGGTGCCTGAAGCCAGACCACCGCCGCCGACCGGCACAAAAAGGTAATCGATATCAGAAAGATCCTCCAGGATTTCGAGTGCCACGGTTGCCTGACCTTCAATGATGCGGAGGTCTTCGAACGGCGGAATAAAAGTCATCTGGTTATCCTGCGTGAATTTTTTCGCTGCAACCGCGCAATCATCGAAAGTATCACCGGTGAGTTTGATCTCTACAAAGTTTTCACCAAACATCCTGGTCTGATCCACTTTTTGTTTGGGTGTGATAATGGGCATAAATACTACACCCTGTACGCCGAGTTTTTTACATGAATAAGCAAAGCCCTGTGCGTGATTCCCGGCACTCGCACATACAACGCCTTTTTTCAGGACTTCTTCAGGAAAACTGCTCATCATATTGTATGCTCCTCTGATCTTATAAGACCGCACCACCTGGAGGTCTTCCCTTTTCAGGTAAACGTTACATTGATACCTGCGGGAAAGGATTTGATTGTAAACCAAGGGAGTTCTGATTACCACTTTTTTTAATCTTTCTGCCGCTCCTTGTACATCCAGCGTAATACCACGTGTTGTTGATTCCATAATTAAACTTTTTCCGCCAGTTTCTTATCTGATTTTAAAACCGGCGCAGGTTGATTTTCCGGACGCAGACTTCTGACTGTTTTTCCCGCCTGCCACATTTCGCTGTCACGTAATTCTTTCAGTTCCACTTCCAGTTTTTCACGGTAATCAGTTTTGCTGTTGCTATCAATGGAACGCTGTGATTCCTTACCACTCGCTACACTTTCATAAAGTTCCTTAAACACCGGGGCGGTCGCATCACGGAATTTTTTCCACCAGTCCAGTGCCCCGCGTTGCGCGGTAGTTGAACAGTTGGCATACATCCAGTCCATTCCATTTTCCGCAACCAGCGGCATAAGGCTCTGTGTGAGTTCCTCCACTGTTTCATTGAAAGCTTCGGAAGGCGTATGCCCTTTGTCGCGTAGAACCTGATATTGGGCAGCAAAAATTCCCTGGATTGCACCCATCAAAGTGCCGCGTTCTCCGGTGAGATCACTATAAACTTCTTTTTTAAAATTTGTTTCAAATAAATATCCGCTACCTACAGCAATTCCCAATGCGATTACGCGATCCTTGGCCTTGCCCGTTGCGTCCTGAAAAATGGCGTAACTGCTGTTCAATCCCCGGCCCTGAAGGAACATTCTTCTCAAAGATGTGCCCGAACCTTTTGGCGCCACGAGGAATACATCCACGTCTGGTGGTGGTATGATACCGGTTTGTTCTTTAAAAGTAATACCGAACCCATGGGAAAAATAAAGTGCTTTTCCTTTGGTCAGGTGTTTTTTAACTGTCGGCCATAATTCAATCTGCGCTGCATCACTCAGTAAGTAACATATTATAGTACCTCTTTTCAAAGCTTCTTCAATTTCAAAAAGCGTTTCCCCTGGAACGAATCCGTCCCGAACAGCTTTATCCCAGGTCTTGGAATTTTTCCGTTGACCCACAATTACATTTATGCCGTTATCTTTCTGATTCAACGCCTGGCCCGGGCCCTGCACACCATATCCTATAACTGCTATTACTTCGTCCTTCAATACCTGCTGGGCTTTCGAAAGCGGGAATTCTTCACGGGTTACAACCGTTTCATCTACTCCGCCGAAATTTAATGTTGCCATTTTTTTGATTGTTTATTGTTAATTGTTAATTCTTATTTTTTGAAATGAAATATAGATTTCTTCTTTGTCAATCGTTCAGATCCTCCCGTTTTTCATTAAATGAAATCCTGTTTCCAAAGGGATCGTGTACTTCCACACACCAGGATCCATAAAATGTTTCCTTTATTCCGGGCCTGTTGTATTTATATTTTTTATCCCTTAGTTCTCCATAATAATCCTTAAGACCCTTGCACCAGATGAAAACTTTTGCTCCTGGCGATGCGTCTCCGTGATGTTCGCTCAGGTGCAGCACGATACCGTCTTTTGAAACCTGCATATATACAGGAGTGTTTTCCTCAAAATGATGTTCCCAATCAATCACAAAGCCCAACCATTCAATATAAAACTCAATTGTTTTCTTATAATCAAAAATCCTGAGTATCGGTATAACCTGGGTTTTCTCCATGCACATTAACTCTTGTTGACGTCCCTTTAATTTGCACATTTGCTCATTTGCCCATTTCAGTATGTAAAACCTCTGGCTTTACATACTGAACACCTCATCTTTTTTATCCAGATATTCATTCTCGATAACTACTTCTCCAGGTTCGGTTTGTTCGAATTCTTTTAGTTTTTCATGGAAACCGCTGCTCTCATTGATGATGGCTACCCGCGCACTGCGAACAAATTCGATCACGCCGAAGGGCTCCAGTGCTTCCAGCAATCCATCAGTTTCTTCCCGGTGACCGGTGGTTTCGAATACAGTATAATCTTTTCTGATTACTACAGCCCGGGCACCATATTTTCTTAAGAGCCGCTCTACTTTTACCTTTTCTACGATCTGCTCAGTGGATACTTTATATAAAGCAAGTTCCTGCCAAACGATTTCATCGTTCTGGTTGAAATATGCTTTCAGCACTTCCACCTGTTTTTCAATCTGGCGGCAAAGTTTTTTTACCACATCTTCTGTTTCATTGATGACTATTGTAAACCGGTGAATTCCTTCTATTTCAGAAGGAGATGTATTCATGCTGTCGATGTTGATTTTTCTCCGGGAGAATATGATAGCGATGCGGTTGAGCAACCCAATCTGGTTTTCCGTATAAACGGTTATAGTGAATTCTTTTTTGAGCATATTTAAAAATTTAATATTAAAAACTGATAAAGCCCGATACCAAACGCTCAACGATGAACGCGTTCACGATTTAGTACTCTTCATTTCCATACTTCCATACTTACGAGAGTCTGATCTCACTTACGCTACAACCCTGGGGTACCATGGGGAATACATTGTTTTCTTTTCCAACCATTATTTCAAGTAAATAAGCTCCACGGCATTCCAGCATATCTTTTAATGCCTTCTTCAATGTAGAGCGTTCGGTAACTTTTTGTCCGGCAATCCGGTAAGATTTAGCAAGTTCAACAAAGTCAGGGCTCTGAATATCCACGAAAGAATATCTTCTGTCATTAAAGAGTTCCTGCCACTGACGGACCATTCCCAGAAACTGATTATTCAGTATAATGATTTTAACATTCAGATCTGTTTGCATGATGGTACCCAGTTCCTGCAGCGTCATTTGGAATCCACCGTCGCCGGCGATGGCGATCACTTCTCTTTCGGGGGCACCGAATTTTGCTCCGATCGCCGCAGGCAGTGCAAAGCCCATGGTACCCAGACCGCCGGAGGTAATGTTGCTCTTGGATTCATTATATTTCGCGTAACGACAGGTTACCATCTGGTGCTGACCTACATCTGTAACGAGGATAGCATTGCCACCGGTTAGTTCATTCAGGGCATCAATTACTTCACCCATAGAAAGCACATTGGTATCCGGATGCATTTCCGGATAGATGCATTTTTCATCTTCCTGTTTCTGGTAGTCTTTAAATTTCTGATGCCAGGCGCTATGAGTTTTCTTATCAATGAGCTGTGTAATCAAGGGGAGGGTTTCTTTGCAATCTCCCCAGACGGGCACAGTGGCTTTTACATTCTTATCGATTTCTGCCGGATCAATATCCAGGTGGATCACTTTGGCCTGTTTAGCGTATTTGTCAAGACGTCCTGTTACGCGATCGTCGAACCGCATCCCGATGGCAATCAAAACATCGCATTCATTAGTGAGTACATTGGGTCCATAATTACCATGCATACCCAACATCCCGACAGCCAGCGGATGGTCTGTTGGAATTGCGCTCATGCCTAAAATAGTCCAGGCAGCCGGGATTCCCGATTTATCGAGAAATTTTTTAAATTCATTTTCTGCCCTTCCGAGAATTATGCCCTGACCGAATATCACGAACGGTTTTTTTGCCTCGTTAATCAGTTTCGCAGCTTCTTCCAGGTATTTTTTACGAACGATTGGCTTTGGCCGGTAGCTGCGGATATGTTCACAGGGAACGTATTCTTCAAAATCGAATTCCTGTATCTGTGCGTTTTTGGTTATGTCTATGAGCACGGGTCCCGGACGTCCACTCGCAGCGAGATAAAAAGCTTTTGCTAAAACTGAAGGAATTTCTGTGGCGTCGGTTACCTGGTAATTCCATTTGGTGACCGGTGTGGTGATATTGATCACATCGGTCTCCTGAAAAGCATCCGTACCTAGCAGATGCGCATATACCTGACCGGTAATACACACAAGTGGAGTGCTGTCGATCATGGCATCTGCAAGACCTGTAACGAGGTTGGTCGCGCCTGGGCCGCTGGTGGCAAATACGATCCCGGTTTTGCCTGAAACACGGGCATAACCCTGAGCAGCATGGATGGCGCCCTGTTCATGACGTACCAGCACATGTTTTAATTTTTGCTGGTAATCGTACAATGCATCGTAGATCGGCATGATGGCCCCACCCGGATATCCGAAAATGGTATCCACTTTTTCAGAAAGAAATACTTCCAGCAACGCCGCTGAACCCGATAATTTCTGAACCTTATGTTTCACCTTCGACGTTTTGTCTTTTTTTACCTCGAGCGTTTCCATTATTTTATATTTTATAAGAACAAATATTTTTCGTTGACCGTTGACCGTTGACCGTTGACCGTTGACCGTTGACCGTTGACCGTTGACCGTTGCCTTGCGTCACAAGCCTCAAGCTTCATCAGTTACACAACCCTGAGAAGCATCCTTGACAACCTGCGCATATTTAAACAACACACCATTCGTAGCTTTCAATGCAGGCTTCTTCCATTTCTTTTTCCTTTCGGCAATCACTTCATCTTTCACTTTCAGTATGATGGAATTTTTGGTTGCATCTATTTCAATGATGTCGTTATCTTCAACCAGCCCGATCAATCCGCCTTCATAAGCTTCGGGCGTAATATGACCCACTACAAAACCATGCGTTCCCCCACTGAAACGTGCATCAGTAATCAGAGCCACGCTTTTACCTAAACCCGCTCCGATGATCGCGCCCGTCGGTTTTAGCATTTCCGGCATGCCCGGGGCGCCTTTGGGTCCGATATTCCGGATCACGACCACATCCCCGGCATGTACTTTGCCGGATTGAATTCCACGAATCAAATCGTGTTCGCCATCAAATACCCTGGCGGTTCCTTCAAATTTTTCCCCTTCCTTGCCGCTGATTTTTGCAACGCTTCCGCCTTCGGCGAGGTTGCCGTACAAAATCTGCAGATGCCCGGTCGCCTTTAAGGGTCTGTCCAGGGGCATGATGATTTTTTGTTTATCGAAATCCAGATCCGGTGCGCTTTTTAAATTTTCCGCAACCGTTTTTCCGGTAACCGTCAGGCAGTCTCCATGAAGTAAGCCATTCTTCAAAAGATATTTCATTACTGCCGGAACACCGCCGAACTGATGCAGATCCTCCATCAGGTATTTGCCGCTGGGTTTAAAATCCGCGAGTACAGGAATTTTATTGCTGATTGTCTGGAAATCATCCTGAGTCAGCGGAACATTCACACTTTTTGCCATTGCGATCAAATGCAGCACGGCATTGGTTGATCCGCCGAGTACCATAATCACGGTAATGGCATTTTCAAACGCCCTTCGGGTCATGATATCTCTTGGCTTGATATCTTTTTCCAGAAGTAATTTAATGGCAGAGCCTATGGCTTCACATTCTTTTTGTTTGTCTTCACTTAATGCAGGATTTGAAGATGAGTATGGAAGGCTCATACCCAACGCTTCGATAGCACTTGCCATTGTATTGGCGGTGTACATTCCGCCGCAGGCTCCCGCTCCCGGGCAACTGTGCCTTACGATTGCCTTAAAATCCGCCTCACTCATGTTACCGGCAATTTTTTGACCGAGGGCTTCGAAATTCGAAACGATATTCAGATCCTGTCCGTTGTAATGACCCGGAGCAATCGTTCCTCCATATAACAGGATGCCGGGACGGTTCAATCTGCCCATGGCCATGATTGACCCCGGCATATTTTTATCACAACCCGGAATGGTAACGATCGCATCATAATACTGGGCGCCTGCATTGGTTTCAATACTGTCGGCGATAATATCGCGACTGACCAGTGAATATCGCATACCGTCGGTGCCCATACTGATTCCGTCACTCACACCGATGGTATGAAAAATCAATCCCAGTAAGTCTGTTTTATTGATGCTTTCCTTAACTAATTTGGCAAGGTCGTTCAGGTGCATATTGCAGGGATTTCCGTCCCATCCCATACTGGCAATGCCCACCTGTGCTTTATTGAAATCTGCTTCTGTAAAGCCTATGGCATAATACATTGCCTGAGCACCTGGTTGGGTCTCATCCTGCGTAAGCGTCTTGGAATATCTGTTGAGTTCTGTCATAAAAAAGAAACCCGCCTTTTTGGAGGCGGGTCGTTATAGTGTTTAAAAAATTTTATACGATCAAGCGCCTCCGGGAAGAGCCAGTACAATAATAATAATGACCACCAGGAAGTGGTTGACCAGAACTTTATTATTATATATACTGCTTTTCAACATGAAAGACGAGTTGAATGCGAATATACGAACCGCGATTAATAAAACAAAGAACTAAATGATCGTTGACTTCCTTAATGAAATATTATTCTGATTGAGTTCTGATCCGGATATCTTGCCGACCAGGTAATCACTGATCAGTTCACCAATCGTGGTGGTAAAATAAAAATTCACCGGATCAATATCTTTGGTAACAAAACCATGCATTAATGTCCATTCTGCGGCTTCCCGTACGAGTTCTGCTTCCTTGTGCAATTCAAAATGATCCAGCATCATGGCCGCTGATAATATGGATCCCAACGGATTGGCAATGTCTTTTCCTGCTGCCTGCGGATAAGAACCATGAATTGGTTCGAAAAGTGATGGTCCTTTGCCAACCGAAGCGGAAGGAAGTAAACCCAGGGAACCACTGATTACACTGGCTTCATCGCTAAGTATGTCTCCAAACATATTTTCGGTCAGAATGACGTCGAATTGTTTTGGATTCAGAATAATTTGCATCGCGGCATTATCCACGAACAGGAAATCCAGGCTTACTTCAGGATATTCTTTGGCTATTTCCTGTACACATTTCCGCCATAACCTGGAAGTTTCCAGCACATTAGCCTTATCCACCAGGGTTAATTTTTTTCTGCGAAGGGAGGCCCGTTTGAATGCCAGGTGTGCTATTCGTGAAATTTCTTCCTTGTTGTACGTGCATTCATCTGTTGCGCTGGTCTGATCTGCATTCGTTTCTTTCTTTCCGAAATATATCCCACCTGTCAATTCGCGGTAAATAATGAAATCAACTCCCTCAATATTTTTAGTTTTCAGGGGTGATAGATGATGCAAAGAAGGGTAGGTGCTGACCGGGCGGATATTCGCAAACAGCTGCAGAGATTTTCTCAATTTCAATAATCCCTGTTCGGGACGCACTTTAGCAGTAGGGTCATTATCATATTTCGGATGCCCGATTGCCCCAAACAGAATAGCATCACTTTCAAGCGCCAGTTTAATGGTTTCGTCGGGAAGAGGATTTCCTGTTTTGTCAATTGCCACAGCGCCCATCAGGCAATACCTGTAATGGAACTCATGTTGAAAGCATTCGGCAATAGCGTTCAGAACTTTGACGGCCTGCCGGGTCACTTCCGGTCCGATGCCGTCTCCTTCAATAACAACAATGTTTTTTTTCATATAGTATGCGGGGTAAGAGTTTTCTTTTCGAAGGCAGTAATTTCTTCCTTCATACTCAACAGGTATTCGATATCATCGTATCCGTTGAGCAGGCATGTTTTTTTATAAGAACTGATTTCAAATTTTTCTTTTACCGTTACATCCCTTCCTTCGAAGTCTATGGATTGATTTTCCAGATCAACCGTGATATGGGTAGAGGGCTTACGGTCTATCGCTTCAAATAATTCTGTCAGAAATTCATCACTCACGGTAACGGGCAGGCAAAAGTTATTGAGGGCATTATTCTTAAAGATGTCTGCAAAAAAGCTGCTGACAACCACATCAAATCCATAGTCCTTGATGGCCCAGGCAGCATGTTCACGGGATGAGCCGCATCCGAAATTTTTGCCGGCTACCAGTATTTTACCGGTATAACGTGGATCATTCAACGCAAAATCCTTCCTGGGTTTTTTTTCATCATCATTTTCATAACGCCAGTCGCGAAAAAGATTTTTACCAAATCCGTCCCGGCTGGTTGCTTTCAGAAACCGTGCAGGAATGATCTGGTCCGTGTCAATGTTTTCGATATTTACCGGAACAGCAGTTGAGTGTATTTTATTAATCGCCTTCATCTTTAAAAAGTATAAGAGTATAAGAGTATGAGTGTAATGGAAGTACTAAACTATTCACATATCCATTGGTAAATCCAATCTACCATTTTCAAATTCCATTTTCCATTACCGCATTTCCACAATTCCCTATTAGCCACATTATATAAGTTCTCTGATATCAGTTACCCTGCCAGTTATTGCTGCTGCAGCCGCGGTCAGCGGGCTGGTTAAAAATGTCCTTGAATTAGGGCCCTGTCTTCCTTCGAAATTCCGGTTACTGGTAGATATGCAATATTTACCCGCCGGGATTTTGTCTTCATTCATACCCAGACAGGCCGAACATCCAGGCTGACGAAGTATGAATCCGGCTGCTTCGAAAATTTTATCGATCCCTTCTTCCTGCGCCTGTTTTTCAACCTGCTTGCTTCCCGGTACGATCCAGACTTCTACATCTTTTGCTTTCTGCTTTCCTTTTACAAAGGCAGCCACCAGGCGGAGGTCTTCGATGCGGCTGTTGGTACAGCTTCCTATAAAAACATAGTCCACTTTTTTTCCTTTGATTCCCATACCGGGTTCGAGGCCCATGTATTGTAGCGATTTTTCAAATGAGTGTTTTTCTTTTTCCTCCACATCCCGCAAATTGGGCACATGCCCGGTGATACCAATACCCATTCCCGGATTCGTGCCATATGTAATCATGGGCTCTATCTCTGACGCATCGATATTTAATTCAGCATCGAATTCAGCACCCTGATCGGTGAAAAGTGTTTTCCAGTACTTGAGCGCTTCATTCCAGGCAGCGTCCTGCGGCACAAACTTTCTTCCTTTCATATAACTGAAAGTGGTTTCATCGGGTGCGATCATACCACAACGTGCTCCCATTTCGATACTCATATTACAGATCGTCATTCTCGCTTCCATAGAAAGATCGCGGATAGCGGAGCCGGCATATTCTACTGCATAACCAGTAGCGCCGCTGGCAGATATCTTTGCAATAATATAAAGGATAATGTCCTTGGATAACACACCGGGGTGGAGTTTTCCTTCCACATTGATGCGCATTAGCCTGGGTTTTGTCTGCATGAGGCACTGTGTGGCCATTACCATTTCCACTTCACTTGTACCAATACCAAATGCAATCGTTCCAAAAGCGCCATGGGTTGAAGTATGGCTGTCTCCACAAACGATGGTCATCCCGGGTTGCGTGAATCCCATTTCAGGACCGATTACATGAACGATGCCCTGGTAGGGATGTCCGAGACCATATAATTCAATACCAAATTTTTTACAGTTCCGATCCAGCATATCAACCTGGAGCCGCGAAAGCGCTTCCTTGATAGGAAGATGCTGATTCTCCGTGGGTACATTGTGATCCGCAGTAGCTACTATTTGCTCCGGCCTGAATACAGGAAGGCCCCGTTCTTCCAGTCCCTTAAAAGCCTGCGGACTGGTTACTTCATGAATAAAATGTTTATCAATATATAAAACAGCAGGACCGTCCGTAATGGTTTTCACCACATGGGTATCCCAGATTTTTTCGAAAAGAGTTCTTGGCTTCATAAATAATTTGATGTATCGTTTCTAAGCGTTCACAGTAACTTTTGCCAGTTTGTGTAAATCATCCTCACCCACTTCTTTTTTCGTATCAGCTAAACGAAGAAATTCAATATATAAAGTGTCAATTTCGTTTCGCGTAAAATCATATCCTAAAATCCTGAAACGATGGGCAAGTGCACTTCGGCCACTACGGGCGGTAAGAACGATTTTAGAACCATCGGCGCCCACTTCATCGGGATTAATGATTTCATAGGTCTGCGCATCTTTCAGGAATCCATCCTGGTGAATACCGGAGGAATGTGAAAAGGCATTTGCGCCGACAATAGCTTTATTGGGTTGCACGTTCATGCGCATGGTGTCGGCGACCAGACGGCTCATCGGATTCAGCAATTGGGTTTTGATCCCTGTTGAAAATCCTAAATCCGCATGTTGCTTAATAATCATAACCACTTCTTCCAGAGCTGTATTGCCCGCTCTTTCACCCAAACCATTGATGGTACATTCTATCTGGCGGGCTCCGGCGATAATTCCCGCAATGGAATTGGCCGTGGCAAGACCAAGATCATTATGACAGTGACAGGAAATAACGGCTTTATCAATATTGCTCACATGATCAACCAGGTAAGCGATTTTCTCTCCATATTGGTGCGGCAGACAGTAACCGGTAGTATCCGGAATATTGACTACCGTAGCGCCTGCTTTAATAACGGCCTCGACTACACGTGCCAGATATGCGTTGTCAGTCCGGCCGGCATCTTCCGCATAAAACTCAACATCCGCAACCAGGTTTCTTGCCCATTTAACGGACTGAACGGCTCTCTCCATGATATCTTCCCGATTTGAATTGAATTTTGCTTTGATATGCAGATCGGAAGTGCCTATGCCGGTATGGATGCGTGGATGCTTTGCTTTTTTTAATGCCTCCCCGGCTGCTTCGATATCTGCTTTCACCGCCCTGCTCAGGGCACAGACGCTGGCATGGCGTACAATTTTTGAAATTTCTTCAACCGAGTGAAAATCTCCGGGACTTGAAACCGGGAAACCTGCTTCTATAATATCTACGCCCAAATGTTCCAGTTCCAACGCCAGTTCCAGCTTTTCCTTTGTATTCAGTTTGCAGCCGGGAACCTGTTCCCCATCGCGAAGGGTGGTATCAAAAATGTATATTTTTTCGGATTTCATATCGTTTTGGGAAATGAGTGGTTTCGAAGTTATTTTTGTTTGACTCAGCGTGCAAATCAAATTCCCGCTTGAATTACAGTTCAAAAATGGGGTTTCAACCGCTGAAACTCAAGCCAGTACTTAATTTAGACGATTCAAATTACGATGCCCAACCGCTCTTCTGATACCTTGTTTCAACTTGTTAAATCTCTGAAAAAGTCTGAGAAACGGAATTTCAAGCTCTATGTTAAGCGAAATACCTCGTCGGAAGACTTGAAAATCATATACTTATTCGATGCCCTGGATAAGATGGAGGTATACGATGAAGCGGATCTTTTGAAGAAAAACAAACGGCTTAGCAAGCAACAGCTTTCCAATGTAAAAGCTCATTTGTACAAACAAATACTTAGCAGCCTGCGCCTGATCCGGGGAGAGCAGGATATCGTTATCCAGTTGCATGAACAGCTGGATTATGCGGAGATACTATATAATCAGGGCTTGTACTTGCAAAGCCTTAAAATATTGGACAGGATTAAAGAATATGCCCGGCAATTTCATCAGTACAGCTACGTATTGGAAACCCTGTTTTTTGAACAGAAAATTGAAGCCCTCCATATCACGCGCAGCATGCAGGACCGGGCAGGAAAACTAGCAGAAGAAATGGAGGCTGCAAATGAACAGATTCTCCTGGCAGGAAAACTCTCCAGCCTTTCCCTGCAATTATACGGCTGGTATATTCAACATGGTGTGGCACGAAACGAAAAAGATGAGATCGCTGTTAAAGAATTTTTTGAATCCAGGTTGCCAGCCAGGATGCCTTCTGCCAAAGGATTTTATGAAAATCTCTACTTCTATCAGTGCCATAGCTGGTATACATTTATTGGTCAGGATTTTCTTTCCTATTACCGGTTTACTCACCGCTGGGTGGAGATATTTGACAAGGAGCCGGCTATGATCCAGATTGAGACGGCGCACTACATCAAAGGCATGCATAATCTGCTGGGCGCCCATTTCGATTTACTGAACTATCCGAAATTTCTGGAAACACTCAGCCGTTTTGAGACATTTTTTCATTCAGACGCTGTACAGGAAAACGATAATAACCGCATCCAGACTTTCCTGTACCTGCATATTGCTAAAATCAACAAACATTTTATCGACGGTACTTTTTCAGAAGGACTTGCACTGGTACCTTATATAGAGGACAAGCTAAAGGAATATGAAATTTATCTGGACAGGCACCGCATACTGGTATTTTATTACAAATTTGCAAGCCTGTATTTTGGCAGCGGGGACTATGAAAATACCATCAAATATCTCAATAAGATCATCAACTGGAAAATGGATCTGCGCACTGATCTCCAGTGTTATTCACGCCTGTTGCATCTGATCGCGCATTACGAACTCGGCAACTATAATTTGCTCGAATACCTGATTAAATCGGCCTACCGTTTCATGGCGAAAATGCAAAACCTGAGCCTGGTTGAGGAAGAGATCTTCCGCTTTTTAAGGAAATCATTTCAACTGGCGCCTAAAGAGCTCAGGCCTGAATTTTCGAACTTGTTGGAAAGGCTGAAAACATATGAAAAAAACCGGTTTGAGACGCGGGCTTTTGTATACCTGGATATCATTTCCTGGCTGGAAAGTAAAATCCGGGATGTACCGGTGCAAAATATTATCCGTGAAAAGTTTTTAGAAAGAAATCAGAAATCTCAACAGACTCTGGAAATAATTTAATTCTATATTATATAGCGCTGTTATTGAGCTCCTGAACATTTTATTCATCCGAAAAAATCAAGCAGCATGTAATTATTGCAGAATGCTGGTTAATTAAAATTGACTAAAAATAAACAACATGAATACTCGAATGAAAAGAGCTGCCATATTATTAATGCCACTTTTGCTGCTGATCGGTTTTACAAATGCCCAGGAACTGCATAGTCGTTGGGATGAACTGACTGCCAGTGAATGGCCGAAAGCTTTAGAGATGTCGAATCAGACCTGCATATTACCCATTGGAATTCTTGAAAAACATGGTCCCCACGTTCCTATAGGTTCTGATCTGATACAAGTACGTGAATGGTCGGCGAGGGCGACAAAAAAGGAATATTCGGTCGTATTCCCTGATTATTTTTATGGACAGATCAACGAAGCAAGGCATCAATTTGGCAGTTTCGCTCTGCCTGAACGTATTGTATGGGATCTGCTGGAGGCGACCTGCGATGAAATCGCGCGAAATGGCTTCAATAAGATTGTAATCATCAATGGACACGGCGGAAACCCACAGTTAATCAGGTATTTTATTCAGACAAGACTTGAAAAAAGGAGGAATTATGCCGTATACTTTTTTGAACCGGGTTCCGATTCTACATATCAGAAAAAAATGAATGAACTGCATAAGTCAGATCCTGCAGGAGATCAGCATGCGGGGGAAAGGGAAACTTCTTCACTCCTGTATCTGAGACCAGACCTCGTTAAGATGGATAGTGCCAGCAATGAGTCAGGCGCCAATCAAAAAAGACTGGACATCCCCAATGTTTATACGGCTATCTGGTGGTATGCAGATTACCCGAATCATTATGCCGGTGAGGGTGCAAAAGCAACCCGTGAACTCGGCCAGCTCGTAAACGAACATTACATTGAATCACTGGTGAAGGCATTGAAAGCTATCAAGGCAGATAAAAAAACTCTTGAATTACAAAACGAATTTTTTAACCGGGTTAAAGGTCAGCCCTAAAGAATATCGAAGGAGATTATTTCTGACAGGGTGAATGCCCTGAACCGCCGATCTTTCAAATGAACAGCGGTTCAGGCATTTTTTTACAGAGCCTTATTAAACTTTTCTATCACCCTCAGGTTTCCATCACTGTCCGCTTTGATTGTACGCCAGGTTTTTGCGTCCTCCAGTTTGATATAATATGTAATATCATTTGGATTCGAAATTTCAGTTACGCAATAAATCTTTTTTTCCGGAAATTTTCCCCTGATAGTTGCTATCAGATAGTAAGGAAGCTTTTCCTCAGAATAATAGCGGATTGCGCTTAGGAAACTGCCATCCTTTTTGTAGTGGATGGTTGCTTTTACACCCTCTTCTTCAAAATATACCGCATATGTTTCAGGATATTCCAACCAGTTTACCTGTGCTGCATGTGGATAGGATTCCTTAAATGACTGAAGTAATTTTTCATTGATGGATGTAGAAGATGCCATTGAATTAAATCCAACGACTAAAAAATAAATAATAAACAGATACTTTTTCATGGTCACTTTTTTTGATTAGCGAATATTTGACCACATAAAAGTAAAAAGCTTTTGGACTACAGGAGTGACCGGTTTGTTTAAATGTGGTAGTCCGGTTAGAATTGTGCTGTTCGTCAATTTCCGCTGGTTGGATGATGGACTCCGTTGGTTGAACAAAAATCACATTTGGTATGGTAAAACACGCCGGGCGCTGGGTTCAGATTTTTCTTTTAATTATTTGCGTAAGTTTCCCAACGGCTATTTCGGCTTCCTTTTCATTCATCCATGCAAATCCCATACGTGTTGAATTCAGTGAAACAGATCCAGTATTATGGATTAACCCATTAGACAAAATGATTCCCTGCGCTTTCATCTTTTCTGTAAGGACCGGAAGGGAAATGGATTTATTGAATTTTGCCCAGATAGCCAGACCACCATCCGGTATTTTGAAGTCGATGTGTTCGGACAAATGCTGAATCAGCAGGTGGCAGAGAAAATCGCGTCGTCGATGGTATTCATTCAGCGCTTTCTTCATATGTCTCCGGATCTCGCCTTCCAAAAACATTTCAGCAAGCGCCAGTTCTATGATCGGATCTCCCTGTGTATCGATGAGTTGTCTTATCCGTGCCAATTCCAACAATAAATTTGGCGGAGCCACTACATATCCCGTACGGATTGAAGGTGCAATCGTTTTGCTCAACGTACCAATATAAATGATCATTCCCTTCTGATCTGCACTGATGAGCGGCAGAATAGGACTACTTAAATAATGGAAATCGTAATCATAATCATCTTCGATAATTACAAAACCAAATTTTTCAGACAGTTCGAGCAGTTTGATTCTGCGGGAAGCGATTAAGGTGACGGTTGTAGGATAATGATGATGTGAAGTGATATAAACCGCTTTGATCTTTTTTTTCCTGCATATTTTTTCGATGATACCGACATCTATACCGAAATCATCCACTTTAACCCTGACCAACCGCATACCTGCGTCCTGAAAACAATGATCGGCGTAATAATAATTGGTTTCTCCAACGATAATATTTTCTCCTTTGGAAAACAGAACGCGGGTGATTAAATAAAGGCCCATTTGACTTCCCCGGGTGATCATGATATTCTCAAATGTCGTTTGAAGTCCCCTGCTGGTGTTGAGGTATTCTGAAAGAACCTCCCTGAATTTTTGCACACCCGCAGTTTCAACATAAGAGAGATATTTCAAATTCACCGTTCTTGAAAGAATGCTCTTGTACATGTTTCCCAACTCTTTGACGGGCATCAGCCGAACGTCGGGGCCATCATGGAAACCGGTAATATTCCGGTAGGGTAATACCGGCTTGCGGATGCTGTTATTTATTTTAACGAAATAACCCGTTTCTGCCGGAAATGAATTTCTCTTTTCTGTTTTTGAATTAAATCGCCGGGGGTTTATTTCTGGCAAAGTCTTGCTTGTAAAAGTGCCTTTTGAAGGATGCATTTCTATCCATCCCTGCGCGTCGAGCTCCTCATATGCCCTGACCAGCGTTTTTCGGTGAACCTCTAATAATTCAGACATCTGACGGGTTCCCGGTAATTTTATACCCGGTCCAATTCTGCCTTTTTTCATTTCCTGAATGATGGAATTGGCGATCTGGAGGTAAACCGGGGTATCGCAATCTTTTTGGAGAACAATAATCGTTTTCCAGGGAAGCATGGACTACTGATTTAGTTAAAAAAAAGAGACAAGGTAGTCCAAATTCCAGGAATTTGATTTTAGTCCGTATGCGCGCCTATATCTTGGTAAATTAATTCAAACCACGTACCTTTGCCTCCCTTATGCTGGCATTTTCAGAAATTATCCTCTGTTAAAATATTGATTTTCAACAAAGTAAGTTGCAAAACGGATCTAGTTATTCTTTTTGTAAACTGCTTTGTAAAAGCATTTGTGGTAACTGTCTTTTAAAAACCTGATATTAATAAAATATGGCTATTAAAAAAGAAAATCGTCCCAAAGCCACTTTCTCTAAAATTACCATCGGTCTAGCTTCTCCCGATTCCATTCTGGAAAGATCTTATGGGGAGGTATTAAAACCTGAAACCATAAACTACAGAACCTACAAACCCGAGAGGGATGGTTTGTTCTGTGAACGCATCTTCGGACCTGTTAAAGACTACGAATGTGCCTGCGGAAAATATAAGAGGATCCGTTATAAGGGGATCGTATGTGACCGTTGCGGTGTTGAAGTAACCGAAAAGAAAGTTCGCAGGGAACGCATGGGCCATATCAAACTTGTGGTACCTGTGGTACATATCTGGTATTTCAAAAGTCTCCCGAACAAAACAGGATACCTCCTGGGAATGAGTTCAAAGAAACTTGAGAGTATTGTGTATTACGAAAGATACGTAGTGATACAGTCAGGGATCCGTGCTGATAAAAATCAGAACCAGGGCGATCTTCTTACGGAAGAAGAATATCTTGAAATTCTCGAAACACTTCCAAAGGACAACCAATATTTACCCGACGATGATCCCCAAAAATTCATCGCGAAGATGGGTGCTGAAGCTGTGCATGACCTGCTGCAGCGCATTGACCTGGACCAGCTGAGCTTTGACCTTCGGGCAGCAGCAGCGAACGAAACTTCGCAACAGCGCAAAGCGGATGCATTAAAGCGCTTGAGTGTGGTAGAAAGTTTCCGTGATGCTAACACAAGAATTACAAATCGTCCGGAATGGATGGTTATGCAATACATACCTGTTATTCCTCCGGAATTGCGTCCATTGGTTCCCCTGGATGGTGGCCGGTTTGCATCTTCAGATCTGAATGATCTTTACCGTCGCGTGATCATCCGTAACAACCGTCTCAAACGCTTGTTGGAAATCAAAGCGCCGGAAGTAATCCTGCGTAACGAAAAAAGAATGCTGCAGGAAGCCATAGATTCTCTTTTTGATAACAGCCGTAAATCCAATGCCGTGAAAGCGGAAGGCGGAAGAGCGCTGAAATCTTTGAGCGATGTCCTGAAAGGTAAACAAGGTCGTTTCCGCCAGAATTTACTTGGTAAGCGTGTTGACTATTCCGGTCGTTCCGTTATCGTGGTAGGTCCAGAATTAAAATTACACGAATGTGGTTTACCAAAAGATATGGCTGCCGAACTTTTCAAACCGTTTATCATTCGTAAACTGATTGAAAGGGGTATCGTAAAAACCGTGAAGTCGGCCCGTAAACTGGTTGACCGCAAGGAAGCCATTGTTTGGGATATCCTCGAAAACATTCTGAAAGGACATCCCGTGATGTTAAACCGCGCTCCAACCCTTCACCGTCTTTCAATCCAGGCATTTCAACCGAAACTGATTGAAGGGAAGGCAATTCAGTTACATCCGCTGGTCTGTACCGCATTTAACGCTGATTTTGACGGTGACCAGATGGCCGTTCACGTTCCGCTGAGCAGCGCAGCAGTATTGGAAGCCCAGTTACTGATGCTCTCCAGTCATAACATTCTGAATCCGCAAAACGGTACGCCCATTACCCTTCCTTCACAGGACATGGTATTGGGATTGTATTATATAACGAAAGGAAAGAAATCAACACCGGCGGAAAAAGTAAAAGGTGAAGGGAAAGCTTTTTATAGCCCGGAAGAAGTGATTATTGCATACAACGAGAATCAGGTGGACCTTCATGCTTACATCAAAGTTAAGGTCAATGTGAGAAATGAGAATGATGTACTCGAGAAGAAATTGCTCGAAACAACGGTTGGACGAGTGCTTTTCAACCAGTTTACTCCAGTGGAAGTTGGTTTTGTAAATCAGCTTCTGACAAAGAAATCTCTGCGCGAAATCATTGGTAATATCATCAAATGGACAAACGTTCCAAAAACAGCGAAATTCCTCGATGATATTAAAACACTTGGTTTCCGTATGGCCTTTCGCGGTGGATTGTCATTCAGTATTAATGACCTGATAATCCCTGATACCAAGGAAGAATTGCTGGTGAATGCAAAAGTTGAAGTAGATGAAGTCTGGGATAACTATAATACCGGATTGATTACGAATAATGAAAGATATAACCAGATTGTTGACATCTGGTCCAGGGTCGATACCCGTATAACAGAAACCCTGATCCGCGAACTGAGCTCAGACAAACAGGGATTCAACTCTGTTTACATGATGCTTGATTCCGGTGCCCGTGGATCCAAACAACAAATCAAACAGCTGGCCGGAATACGCGGATTGATGGCCAAGCCGAGAAAATCCGGATCGACCGGAAGTGAAATCATTGAGAACCCGATCCTTTCGAATTTCAAGGGCGGACTGAATGTGTTGGATTATTTCATCTCTACACATGGTGCCCGTAAAGGTCTCGCGGATACTGCATTAAAAACAGCTGATGCCGGTTACCTGACGCGTCGTCTCGTGGATGTGGCCCAGGACGTGGTAATTAAAGAGGAGGATTGTGGTACACTCAGGGGTATTGCGACCACCGCACTGAAAGATAACGAAGACATCGTTGAGCCATTATACGATCGTATTCTTGGCCGTGTTTCACTGCATGATATTTATGACCCCATCAGTGACGTATTGATCGCCAAAGGCGGAATCGAAATCACAGAGGAAGTTGCCAAGAAAATTGAAGAAGCCGGGATCGAAACCGTTGAAATACGTTCCGTACTAACCTGTGAAAGCAAACGTGGTGTGTGTGTGAAATGTTATGGCAAGAATCTGGCTACCGGTTATACCGCTCAAAAGGGTGATGCCGTTGGGATCATCGCTGCACAATCGATCGGGGAACCGGGTACACAGCTTACACTGCGTACCTTCCATGTGGGTGGAGTTGCGGGTTCCGCTTCTGTAGAATCCTCACTCATGGCTAAGTTCGACGGTACGATCCAGTTCGACGGACTCAGAACCGTATTGGCCGAAAATAATGAAGGTGCGAAAGTGCCTGTTGTTATTGGACGTACAGGTGAGGTAAGGATCATGGACGTGAAGAATGATCGCCTGCTGATAACAAATAATGTTCCATATGGCGCGACGCTGACCGTGAAAGACGGACAGAAAGTTACTAAAGGGGATGTGATTTGCACATGGGATCCGTTCAATAATGTTGTGATCAGTGAAATTACAGGAAAACTGAAATTTGAAAATGTAATTGAAGGAATTACTTTCCGCGAAGAAGCAGATGAACAAACAGGTCATCGCGAAAAAGTGGTTATTGATACAAAGGATAAAACAAAAATACCGGGTATCGTCGTAGAGAGCGGTAAGGAAATTAAAAACTATAACCTTCCGGTTGGAAGCCATATCATTATGGAGGAAGGCGAAGAAGTTCGCGGCGGACAGGTTATCGTTAAAATTCCACGAGTACTTGGAAAACTTCGTGATATCACGGGCGGTTTGCCGCGTGTAACGGAATTGTTTGAAGCAAGAAATCCTGGTAACCCTGCCGTCGTTTCAGAAATTGACGGTGTTGTTGCCTTTGGAAATATCAAAAGAGGCAACCGCGAAATCATTGTGGAAGCCAAAGATGGTATCGTGAAGAAATACCTTGTTCCGCTGACAAGACAGATCCTGGCTCAGGACGGTGACTTTATCAAGGCTGGTGCGCAACTATCCGACGGACAGGTTGCTCCTGCTGATATTCTTTCCATCAAAGGACCATTTGCGGTTCAGGAATATGTTGTGAATGAAATCCAGGAAGTATATCGTTTGCAGGGTGTAAAAATCAATGACAAACACATTGAGGTGATCGTCAGGCAGATGATGCGTAAACTGAATATCGTTGATCCGGGAGATACTCGTTTCCTCGAAGATGAAACTGTTGATAAGATCGAGTTCCTCGATGAAAACGACTGGATCTTTGATAAGAAAGTAGTTACTGAAGCGGGTGACTCAGTGAAGCTAAAACCAGGACAGATCGTCAGTTTACGTGAAGTGCGGGAAGAAAATTCTATACTGCGCAGGAACGATAAAAAACTGGCTGAATTCCGGGATGCGCATTCGGCAACTTCAGCGCCGATGTTGCTGGGTATTACAAAAGCTTCTTTGGGAACGCAGAGCTGGATTTCAGCAGCTTCGTTCCAGGAGACGACGAAAGTGCTTTCTTCTGCAGCTATTCAGGGTAAGACCGATGACATGATGGGTCTGAAAGAAAACGTGATCACGGGTCATCCGATTCCGGCTGGTACAGGCTTGCGTGAGTTTGAAAACATGATCGTGGGAAGTAAGGAGGAATATGAATTACTTCAGAACACCCGTGAAGCCATGCAGTTCGATGAGGAAGAATAAAGTAAACTTTAAGAATTAATAAGCAGTAGGAAGCAGAAATGCTTCCTACTTTTATGTCCGGTATACTGATCATTCAATTTAGATTTTTTCGTATGAGAAATATGACGATGGTTCCCGGTTTGCTGGCCTTACTGCTTACGGGTGTTCTTTTTTATATTATTTACCACAAGCCACAGCAGGCGCCTGCAGTTATTCCCGGCACCACTGCAAACCAGCCCGCGGTAAATAACTTACGCATGGCTTATTTCAATCTGGATTCCCTGGAAGCGCATTATCAGTACTTCAAAGACGTACTCGACCAGGTTAAGGGTAAAGAAAGTGAAATGAATGCCGAACTGAGCAGCATGGAAAAAAGTTATCAGAAAAAAATTTCTGAGTGGCAGAAAAAAGCTCCTACCATGTCACAGACCGAGGGTCAGGAAGCCCAGCAGGAATATGCACAGATGCAACAGAATTATCAGATCCGGAAACAATCCCTGCAGGAATCTCTGCTGAAACATAACGAGGACCTGAAAACAGATATCAGGAGAAAAATTGAAGAATACCTGAAAGAATATAATAAGGGGAAAGGCTATAACTATATCATTTCCTATGACGCCAATTCCTTTATATACTTAAAGGATACGGCAAATAATATTACCGATGATCTCGTCGGGGGCCTGAACGCAGCTTATAAGAAAAAGTAATACTATCTTCCGGGTCAAATTATCTTATGCCCGCAGAAAGCCCTCATTTTAAGCCGACACTTGGATTGATGGACGCGACCATGATTGTTGCGGGATCCATGATCGGGTCTGGAATTTTTCTGGTCAGTGCAGATATCGTTAGAAATGTAGGAGGGGCAGGTTGGCTGATTCTCGTTTGGCTTATTACTGGTTTTATGACCCTGACTGCTGCTGTGAGTTACGGTGAACTCAGTGGTATGTTTCCGAAAGCGGGCGGCCAGTATGTCTATCTCAAGGAGGCTTACAATCCCCTCGTCAGTTTTTTATATGGCTGGAGTTTGTTTGCAGTGATTCAAACCGGGACGATTGCCGCCGTAGGAGTTGCATTTTCAAAATACGCTGCTTATCTGATTCCGTCTTTAAGCGAAGATAATCACATCATACGTTTACAAACTGGCGTAAACAACTGTGGTGATCCTACTTATTTTAATATCAGTGCGGCTCAGATTGTTTCCATACTGCTTATCGGTTTGCTAACGTACACCAATACACGAGGAGTAAGGGGAGGCAAATGGATTCAGAATATTTTCACTTCTACAAAATTGCTGGCTTTATTCGGACTTATCGTTGCCGGATTTGTAGCTTTTCATCCGGAAGTTTGGCATGCCAACTGGTCCGCTGCGTGGGCAGCGACCAAGTCCAGCCTCAAGGATGTGTGTAATCCTTCTTTAGGTTTTAATATTAACTCCATTGGAGGGGCCGCACTATTCGGCGGAATCGCCGCGGCGATGGTCGGATCCGTTTTCAGCAGCGATGCCTGGAATAATGTGACTTTTATCGCAGGCGAAATAAAGAACCCTCAAAAAAATATCGGTCTTTCTCTTTTCCTGGGCACGCTCATCGTAACAGTCATTTACGTTTGTGCCAACCTGATGTATGTTGCCGTGCTTCCCCTCAATGAAATTGCCCATGCAGAAAAAGACCGGATTGCCGTAGCCGCTTCACAGGTCATTTTCGGAAAATCCGGAACTTATATTATTGCTCTGCTGATCATGGTGTCTACATTTGGCTGCAACAATGGATTGATTCTTGCCGGCGCACGTGTCTATTACACCATGGCGAAGGATAAATTATTTTTCCAGCAGGCAGGTAAACTGAATAAAAATTCGGTACCGCAGTGGGCGCTCTGGGCGCAGTTTGTAGTGGCGTCGGTTTTATGCCTGAGCGGAAAATATGGCGACCTGCTTGATATGATTTCCTTTGTGGTTGTCATTTTTTATGTTCTTACCATTCTGGGTATTTTTATATTACGAAAAAAGAAGCCAGATATGCTGAGACCTTATAAAGCATTTGGATACCCTGTATTGCCGGCAATGTATATACTGATGGGATCCAGCTTTTGTATCCTGCTGATCATTTATAAGCCTGAGTTTACCTGGCCGGGACTCATCATCGCATTGCTTGGAATTCCACTGTATTACCTGGCGAATTCCGGTAACCGTAAAAACGTGTCGGAATAATATGGCAACACCGATAGATTATAAAGAACTATTCAAATCCTTTTCATCGATTAAAATCGGTGTTATTGGTGATATGATGCTGGACACTTATTGGTGGGGAAACGTGGAAAGAATTTCTCCGGAGGCTCCCGTTCCGGTGGTAACGGTGAACCGGAAAGAATACCGAATTGGAGGTGCCGGAAATGTGGCGTTGAACCTGGCTTCTCTTGGAACACCGGTTTCTGTGTTTTCAGTTGTCGGAGACGATGACGATGGCCAGATCCTGACCGGACTGCTCAATGAAAAGAAAATTGATACATCATATTTACTGAAGTCCGATAGCCGGATTACTACCAATAAAATGCGTGTGATCAGTCGTAACCAGCAAATGATGCGGCTGGATTCAGAAACGCTACTACCGTTGCCTGTAGACCTGGAACAAAAACTGATTGCAGCAGTCGAAAGGTTTATCAAAGAGCAATCGCCGGCTGCCATCATATTTGAAGATTATAACAAAGGGGTTCTTACAGAAAATGTCATACATGCAATCATCAGTCTCTGCAAAAGCAAATCGGTTATAACGGCCGTTGATCCCAAAAGGAAACATTTTTTTGAATACAGGGATGTCGACATTTTTAAACCCAATCTGAAAGAAGCAAGGGAGGCATTGAATTTACTGATTGAAGAAATAAATGAAAATTCACTTATTCAGATTCACCGGAAATTAAAAACGGAATTGAATCACCGGATTTCTTTTATCACTTTATCTGAAAAGGGGGTCTTTTATGAAGACGGTCAGGAGTCACAAATTGTGGCATCGCATATCCGTAATGTTGCTGACGTCTCAGGTGCCGGGGATACGGTAATAGCTGTAGCGACTCTGATATATGCCCTTACGAGGAATACGCGGATGATGGCAGAGATTGCAAACCTGGCAGGTGGATTGGTATGTGAAGCCGTGGGTACCGTGGCTATTGATAAATCAAAACTGTTGCGTGAATGTCAGCGTTTGTTAATTGACAGATAGCTATGAAAAAATATGCTGTTATCGTTGCGGGCGGTTCAGGATTGCGCATGGGAAGTGCATTGCCAAAACAGTTTCTGTTAATACATGATAAGCCTGTTCTCTGGTTTACATTGCATACTTTTCTGAAATCGTTTAAGGATATCCAGATCGTCCTGGTACTGCCTGCTGAATATTTTGATACGGGCCTGGCCATAAGTGATGAAATGAATGCCGCCAATCCGGTTAAGGCCATTGTGGGCGGTGATACCCGGTTTCATTCTGTACAAAAGGGTTTATCCCTGGTAACTGAAGAGTCGATCGTTTTCATTCATGATGCTGTCCGTTGTTTGCTTAGCCCCTCCCTGGTTCACCATTGTTTTGAAGAGGCCGTGAAATTTGGTTCGGCCATTCCATGTATTGATTCGAAGGACAGTGTAAGACTGATTCATGCTTCAGGACATAGATCCATCAAAAGGTCTGAAATAAAACTGGTACAAACACCTCAGACATTTCAAAGTGATATATTACTGCCAGCCTATATGACTGATTACCAGGAAGTATTTACAGATGATGCATCCGTAGTGGAATACTCAGGCCACGAAATTCACCTGGTTGAAGGGGAACCCAACAATATTAAAATTACCACACCACTCGATCTTGCGATCGCAGAGGAATTATTGGATCCGCCACAATTTCCGGTTTAAATTATCTTTTGCAACCAGTGTGTAATGTGTTTCAAGGAATTTTTTCCATTCACCGTATGCCGGTCTGTTTCTGAAGCTGTCTCTCGATTCTGAACAGTCCATAATAAAACGGGTTTTGTGATATTGCAGGTCAACCAGAATGGAGTGGAAAATTTTATTATCAGCATCCCAGTCCAGGCTCCAGGTCCAGAAATAGTGATATATCCACGGTGAGGGTGAAAGAATGCCAAAATAATTATACAGATAAATAAAGTTTGAATCATCAAAAACAAACAATTGGTAGTCGGATAATGATTGTGATTTCAGGTATTCCATTCCGGGAATGCCTGTATATTCAGATTTTTTATTTCCGGAAAGTCTGAAAGTGGATGCATATCTCAATGTTCCCAGGACTAATGTTGTGCTCAGCATAATACTGAAAATGAGTTGGGCCCTTTTATCCTGCAGAAAGGAAACCTGCGTTTCCGTAAAAACAACATACACCAGGATCGGTATAGTAGCCGCCAGCGGCAGGAGATAATAGACAAAACTATTTCCTGGTTTCATTCTGCCTGATAAAAGTTCAGCGGAAAAAGATAAGAAAAGGGTAAGAATCGCCGTATACAATAATGCCGGCTTTTTATGTTTCAGAAACAAACTGGCGACTCCTAATATGAGGGCAGTATAAAAAGCCATTTCGAACTCTACTTCATGAAGGGCATGTTTGCTGTTTCTTATTTTTTCGAAAATACCGCTATGGATTCCGGGTGCATGCAGATTAAATAAAAAAGCATCCTTCCACATATAGGACAGTGCCTGATGAGAAACAAAATATAAAATCAGCGGAAGAGAAATAATGGTGAAGCCGGTCGCCATAGCCAACGATTTTTTGCCTGTAGTAGCCGGTTCGGATTCTGATATCGCGTAGAGCGAATAGAATAAAAAAGGCACAAGGGTAATCAGTGAATCTTGTTGCATCCAAAAAGAAAGGCCGGTTAAAAGGCCCATTAAATAATATTTATACTTTGCGCTCCCCTGCATAACACAAAAAAATATCAGCAGGAAAACTGCTGTATATTCCCTGGTCATCCCTGTTCCATAAGAAACGAGGCTGTAGCGGATAAGGAGATTAAAAATAAACGGAAGGAACCAGGGCCACGCCATTTTACTTTTCCTGCAAAGCCAGTAAAACAGAAGCGTTGCAAACAGAACCAGTAGAGTGTCCAACAGCCAAGGTATCCACGGGCTGAAATACCAGTTAAAGGCGTTTAGAAAATAGATAAGGGGAGGCTTATGGTCGAAGAAATCCCGGTAAGGCACGCCTCCTTTGAAAATTACGAGTCCGGCATATTTAAAAATTTCCTTGTCATCGGAATATATCTCTGAAAAAGGTAAATTCAACAGATTCAGGGCAACCGATCCCAGGATGATAAATAAAAGAAAATATCGTTCTCTTTTCATGCGCTCATTTGAAAAATCTGATTAGAAAAGGGAGTCTGTTCATTACCAGATGCTGGTAGGATATTTTTTCCGGACCAAATAATGTGTCAAAGAATGAAATGCCCGGAATATCTGAACCCTCAAAGCGAAATGTTTTTTTTGTTCCCGCATGATCCCGGATAATAGTATCCGTAAGCAGGTAAAATGCACCCTGCTTCTTTCCTTCCGATGTGGATCCCCCAATCAATGAATATATAAAATGTTCATCCTGAAGGATCATATAATATGCCAGAGTTTCGCCGGAAGAAGATTTAGCCATATATGTTTCAGCTTGCTTATTTTCGAAAGCTATATGCGAACACCTGGTCAGTTTTTCATAAATTGATCCGGAGATTTTTGCATGCCGGTTTGTGTAGTCCTGCTGATACAGTTGAATAATCAGGGCAGGATCTTCGCCCCGGAGAATTTGCAGGCCTGCTTCCATAGCTTTTTTCCGCATCCGGTTAGCCAGTCTTTTATATTGGAGACTGATTTGCTCATAATTATTTCGCAGTGACAAAAAATAATTCGTGCGGGCAAATTGACTTAGCCTTTTATTTTCTACTGAAATAAAATTATTTTCATTCAAATCAATATCCCAGTATCTGAACATGGCAGGAATGGCATTTATGAATGATGATATTTCAAGGGAATCTGCATCATTTCCAAATACTCCGAGTGTTTTTATGAAATAGGGCTGATATAAATATTTGATGCCGAATTTTTTATTCCAAGTAAGGGGCATCACGTATTGATAATCATCTGAAACCAGGGCTGACCAATTTTCAGCCATCGCATCCAGGTAGAAAGACCGGGCATATATTAAACCATTGGGTGCATTCACTATACACCGATCCCATTTGCTGATATCGATTTCATGTCGTTCCAGATAAATGATATGAGAGGATGATTCAATCATGGTCAGCAAACTTTCGAATTAGTTTTTTATTATTAATATTCTGGATATCTATGCTGAAAGTAATTTTCTTCCCGAAAGGGGTTGCTCCAATGGCATTACTGAAATCACTGCTGTAAATCAACGGGGCGTATATATTCAATACATTTTTGAACAAACTCAACTGAATACCTCCTGTATATAAAAACCTGCTCGTTGGCGGATTATTCTGCCAGGCTTCTGCATAGGTGCCCAGATCAAAAAAGATTCTGACCGGCAGGGGAAAAGGGAAGAGCCCGGCAGGAAGGCTTGTATTGAAATTAAGTGAACTTACCCAGTCAGCAGATTTTCCCTGAACATAATCAAAGTCGTCTATCCGCAGTTTCAGACCTCCATCCCTGTTCATAATTTGCTGGGCAGCCAGTCCGCCATTTGATTCGGAGGTATTTTCGAGCGCGTAGGAAGCCGACCTTCCGATAAAATAATCTTCATACAAATAGTCTTCATCTCCGTTCACACCCAATAATTTGGGCTCATAGCGGGAAACGAAGACATTGCTATTTGGATGCCATACACCGAATTTGGCGGCAAAAAAACGAACCTCCAAGCCGCCGCCATCAGGATAATTCAAAAAGTAATTCGCGTGGAGATTGATCCGGTAAAACAATTCGCTTTGCTGCAATTCCACCCGGAAACCATATGGATACAATGCCCGGCCATCCTGCAGATTAAAGCTTAACTGGTTTACATACCGAAAAGCGGATGAGGTTGAATTCGGATGGATCAGGGAGTCTTTTGAAGAAACAAAAAATTGCCCAAAGGTTTTTTCTGTTATCAGGTAGGCTTTGAAATCCATCCATTTACTGATGGTGCTTCTTGGATTGGACGGTTTAAAATCTATCCGGATATAAGGTACCAGTTTGGCGAAATTTTCAAATATTGTTTTTCCCGTACTGTCAGTTGCCTTATTGGTATCAAAGCTGCCTCCGTTTATTCCAATGCTTATCCTGCTGAAATGTGTGTCCGGATGCCATGAATAACTGATCCTTCCAAGCCCTTCTACGGTTTTCGATCCGAATGCATACATCGGTGTGAAGAGAAATTCAAACCTGTTTTCCGGCAGGTTGACATTATGTATCAGGGCGCCGAGCATAAAACCATCATAACGGTTGTAACCCGGAATGGGGGCTAATCCTATATAATTGTATCGTTCGCTGTTTCGGGTGGAAAATATTAATGCGGGCTTTATGGATCGCTTTATGTACGGGTCTGTTAGATTTTCATTTCCATTTAACTTGCTGAACAGGGATAGAGGATTATTCACACCGTTTGTATTCATCGCCAATTCAAAATCTTCAGGGTAAGGATGTTTGAACTGCCAATGTGAAATATAATCCAGCATATTTTTATCAAAGCTTTTTTCCCCCAGTGTATCCTGTAACAGGCTTACCCATTTTCCGGCTTTGTCAGATGCTATTAATGAATCGTTATCGGTACTGAATTCAGGAGCAGGTGTTTGAACAGGCTGCGTGGTTTTCTCATTTTCTGCCACACGGAGCCAGAGATCATTACCTGAAAACCAGGATCTGCCGGTATTGACCGAATCGGAATTCAGGGCGAGACGTTTTTCATAATAATTTATAAATCCTTTGGAGAACCAGGGTCGGTTTCGCTGATCCGTGTTGAGGATTGTCTGGAACCATTGACCAGCTAGGCCTTTTCTGAGTGCAGATCGCCAATCATTTTTTAACGGATTCAGTCCGATGCAAACGATGCCGGAAAAATTCTGGTCCTGCATAGAACTGGCTTCCGCAATTGTGACGTTTGGATACGGATAAAAGCCAAGCCAATCCGAAAGTAATCCGATTTCTTTTTTTGCTGTTTCCAATATTTTAACTGATTCACCGGCATTTTTTTCAGTATAGTAATATTGCACACTGAGTGATTTACCGGATGGGATTTCGAGTTCTTCTGATTTCAGAAGATAATGACTGTCTGCAATCCAAACAAATGAATTGGCATTCATTAAGGTGAATTGGTAGAGGTTATTCGATGAATCTTTTTTCAGGATGCCCTTTGCACCGGCAGCAATATGGTATGCAGGCGGAGCCTGAATTTCTACAGTGTAATCTGCTGCCTCATGATACGCGCCGCCCTGAACCAGGAAGGGCATCGGATGCCATCCATTTTTATCATACACCGCGGGTTCGGGATACCAGTTTTTCAATTCAAAATGCTGCTGACTGTATCCGTTGCCATTAAAATTAAAAGGTAGTCTGAGATGAAATGAGGATGAAATGGAAATGCTTTCACCAGGTAAAAGGGGCTTGGGCAGAATTAATTTGATTACATCAATATATTCCGGATGATCCTGAACGGAAGCCGGAATACCGTCCACACGGAAATCCAGCCGGTTGATATAACCTTTTTGTTCTTTGGAAGAAAAATAAAACCTGCAGTCTCCGTTTTCCAGCAACTGGTCGCTATAGGTGGTTCTGTCGTTTCGGTAAGCATTGGGCCATACATGGAACCAGATAAAAGAAATACTGTCCCGGGAATTATTGGTGTACTGCAATTTCATTAATGCATCAAGCGACTTTTCAGCCGGATTGAATTTTACGTGAAAATCGTAACGGAGGGATTGTTTCCAGTCAGTCTGGGCGTTGGACTGCAGGAGAACGAATAAAGCAGGGAATATGAGAAATTTTTTCAAATAATCGCTGGTTTGAAAACTATCGGCCCTTGCCTTTAATAATTGTCAATAGGGTATGCATCATGATTTTAAAATCGAGGCCAAGGGAAATATTTTCTATATAAATAAGGTCGTATTTCATTCGTTCTATCATCTCATCAACGTTTTCAGCGTATCCGAATTGTACCATTCCCCAGGAAGTCACGCCGGGTTTAACTTTGAGGAGATATTTAAAATAAGGTGTCCTTAGCAGAATACGGTCTACATAGAACTGCCTTTCCGGCCGGGGGCCAACCAAACTCATTTCCCCCCTCAATACATTAATTAGCTGGGGGAGTTCATCGATCCGCCATTTGCGCATGGTCCTTCCCCAGTGGGTAATCCGGTCGTCTTTTTCAGAAGACAAACAGGGACCTTCTTTTTCCGCTTCCTTTACCATTGAACGGAATTTATGGATCATGAATTTTTTCCCTTTGTATCCCGTTCTTTCCTGGGAATAAAATACCGGACCGGATGAACCCAGTTTTACACGGATGGCAGCATATAAAAGCAGGGGAGAGAGCAGAATCAGCGAAAAAACCGAAAACAGGACGTCGACCAGCCTTTTGATGTGCATTTGCCACTCCGGAATCAGACCCGTATGGATATCCACCAGAAGGGCGCCAAACAGGTTGCTGGTTTTCACAGAGCCGGACAGGATATCGAGGATATCCGGTATAATTTTAATTTCAACATCTTTTTCACTCATACGCTGTACCAGTTTTTCGGCTTCTTCCTGGTCATGTCTTTCCATGGCAATCACTACCAATTGAATATTTTGTTCATCAACGAGTTCTTCGAGTTGCGCTGTATTACCCAGAAATGTAAGAGGGATATTCATTTTTTCAATGGTCGAATTCGGTTGTACATAACCGGCATATTGATATCCGTTCGCACGGAGCCCGGTTACCGTATCTTCATAGGTCTTGACACCGATAGATCCCGATCCCAGTAAAAGACTATTGAATACGATATCTCCTCTCCGGATTTGCATTTTTGATATGGAAAGCAGGATCCATCGCCCGGCCCAGGTTATGAAAAAATGCATGAACAGGAAAATGAAATATGCTTTATAATAATAGCGGTAATCCGTTTGCGGATCGTTGATAACGATGGCAAAAAATAAAATGGTACAACCGATCAGACCGGAAAGAATAGTGCTGGAAAATTCGTTTAACCGTGATTTTTTATAAAGGGAATGATAGGTTCCGGTCAGGGCATAAAAAATTATCCATCCGGCCGGAATGAGGAGGAGGCCCAACCAGAAACGGTCATTAAGAAACAGTACACCATCGAGGAATATGGGCTCCTTTAAGAGCAAACGCCGGGTGAAATATAGAATCATCCAGGAGAGGATGGCTGATATAAAGTCGCTCAGTACATACCAGGTGATATGGATCTTTCTTCCCGCGTGCAGCATGAATCAACTATTGATGGAATTGTATTTTATTTTCTGAAGGATCTGGTGAGCAATATCCATCGCCCGGTATCCGTCCATTTCCGACACCAGAGTCGGCTTATTTTGAAGAACGGATTCTGTAAATTTCTCCAGTTCCATCCGGATAGCGTTCACATCGGGTACTTCCGGGTTTCGGACTAAAATGGATTTTGTACCGTTCATTGTTTCGATTTCGAATGAAAACCCTTCCGTTTCGTTTTCCGAATGATTCAGGCTGATGATTTCAGACTTTTTATTCAGAAAATCTACCCCGATATAGGCGTCTTTCTGGAAAATGCGCATTTTTCGCATTTTCTTCATGGAGATTCTGCTGGAAGTCAGATTGGCTACACAACCGTTATTAAATTCGATCCTTACATTGGCGATATCCGGTGTCTCGGTCATTACAGCAACCCCACTTGAATAAATATTTTTTACCTCGCTGTTTACGATATGCAATATGATATCAATATCGTGAATCATCAGGTCCAGGATAACACTTACTTCTGTTCCCCTCGGATTGAACTCAGCGAGCCGGTGCACTTCGATAAACATAGGCTGAAGGGGAATTCCTTCCAGAGCGAGGAAAGCCGGATTAAATCTCTCCACATGGCCCACCTGTAATTTGACGTTTGATTCCTTTACCAGCTTCAAAAGGGTTCTTGCTTCTTCCATATCGTTTGCCAGCGGTTTTTCAACAAATACGTGCTTACCCTTTCGTATGGCCAGTTCGCAAAGACTAAAATGTGCAGGAGTCGGAGCAACGATGTCGACTGCATCGCAGACATCCAGCAATTCCGCCGGATCGGTATACCTTTTGATCTTGTATTTTTCGCTCACCTCAGATGCAGTCTGATCGTTGGGATCATAAAACCCAACCAGTTCTGCGTCCTGTATTAGTTTCCAGTTATTCAAATGAAATTTTCCCAGATGTCCTGTACCGAATACACCAACTTTAAGCATCCTTTCCGTTTAAGTATTCAAATATAAATAATGTGAAAGGATGTGAGGGAGAATGATATGCGGAAAGCCCGGTAAATGTGGATATGTGGGGAAACGCTTAACGCAGAACGCTTAACGCAGAACGCTTAACGCTCTAATGTTTTGATGGGGGAAACATAAACGCGGAGAAGGTGAATCTAAAAAATCAAATTCTCTGCAGTCCCTGAATTTTCACATTTACTGACCTGGCGGCGTTAAGCGTTCTGCGTTAAGCGTTCTGCGGTAAGCATTCCCACGACTAGGCACGTCCCTGATTAGTGAATTTCTTTTCGAAAAAGCGTTGACGAAGGTATTTATTAAGGTTTGAGAAGGTCACGGGAATGTTCTGTGTTGGAAAAACTTTCGCTTTGATCAGCTTTCGGATTGTAAAAGAAAAAACAATTATAAAAATCACCGCGAAGATGTTAAAGCAAAGATTGTATTTTCTTAAGAAATAAGTCCGGAGCGATATACCATCCGCTTCTTTTTTACCCAATGTAAGATCCAGTATTTTTTTAATTGAGGGAAGGAGAACCGGAATTTTTGTCCAGTTGGAATATCGTACATCTTCGTACCGGTAACTTAAATCGTAACCCCGGGGCACCTGGGTTTTGTAATAAGCCCAGTTATTTTTAACATCTTCAAAACCCGCAAGCTTATTGGACGGACTTACAAAATAGAAATCAAAAAGTGGATCGAGCACTACCCATCCATGTTCCGTTTTGACCTCCACTATATTATGGGCGGCGAAAATACCCTTTGATTTCATCTGGGCAATTCGCACGTCAAACTTGTAGCCCTGGAGTACCCTTGCCAGTACCATTGAGTAACTTCCGCATGCTCCGCTGGCAGTCATCAGATCAAAAGATGTCGGTTCAATCATTTCCGATTTAAAGCCCTGGAATTCCATTCCCTTAAATACTATTCCACGGTTATCCATCAGGTCGTGACATACGTGCATGACTTTTGCTACCACTGAATCCTGGGAGTCAACCGATGTAATCTTGCTGTTGATATCAGAATGGATCGCATGGAAAAGTTCTGTTTCATAGCTCGCTTCCATTTTAAAATAAAAAAGTGAAGCAAGCAGAAAACCATTCAGAAAAGTCAGAAAGTATAGATTCCCGAAAACACGTCTGATCATTACAATGAGCTGTTAAATATGAATACGCAGGCTGGCAATAAAGGTCTAAATCCTTCTGTTAACAGAATGTTTTTCTAAGGAACGGAGAATTCAGGCGAAAATCGTTAGAAAGACGTTAGAATGACTTAAGATATGAATTGAAAACAGGTAAAATCCGGCAGTCTTTTATCTAACTGTAGGGTTTATTGCAATGATTATACCACTAATATAGGCCAAAAAAATATAAGCTGGGTGGCTAGGCCGAGTTCCGGGCTGCGTTAATTATTCCGAATGAACAGCGTATGATCAGTTTTTCAAATATCTTTTTCATGCCGGAACCTGAAGCTTCTGCCTCACGGAATTTTACAATGGCGTACTGCTGGATGGTACTAAGGGGGAGTACAATTCTTTCCCTCATTTGAATGGACAGCTGCTCAATGGGGTAATCCTGCATAAGTTCTTGTTTTCCATTGAGTTTAAATATAAATTTTTTTGAGAGCTCGAATTCGTTGAAGATCATTCTCCAGATTTTACCAAATTTTGGATGTCTGGAAAAGGTCTCAGTGAGCGGGAAAAAACATTTTTTCATCGCCATTTCGCTGTTGTCAAGCAAGGTTTTAAAGTAGGGAGAATTGCTGTATAAATTTTTTACCTGCTTCCACTTGCCTTTTTTCTCCATTTCCTGAAGGGCGGAGCCCACTCCGTAGTATCCGGTTACGTTTTGCTTAAGTTGACTGAATGCGCCCACAAATGGGATGGCCCGCAGATCCTTAAGCTCCAGTTTTCCCGCATTCTTTCTTTTAGTGGGCCTGCTGCCGATATTGGTTTCCCCGTAAAACTGCAGTGGGCTTACTTCGCTCAGGTATTCGGTGAAGTGGGCATGATCCCTTAGTTCTGCATACGCGTGGTAACTGATGTCCGCCATTTCAGAAAGCAGAACTTCTTCATCTTCAGTAAGGGTTACTTTGCGGGCGGAGAATAAATCGTTGGCAATTCCTGCATGCACCAACTGTTCTATATTAAACTGCGCAGAATCCACTGTTCCGAAATTTGAGCTGACGGTTTGACCCTGAACGGTCAGCTGAATTTCCTTATTGGCTATATTTTTCCCCAATGAAGAATAAAAGCGATGCGTTTTTCCTCCCCCGCGAGCGGGCGGGCCTCCGCGACCATCAAAAAATACAACGCGGATACCGTGTTCCTTCGATATACGGGTTAGTTCTTCTTTTGCCTTATAAATGCTCCAGTTGGCCATCAGGTAACCTCCGTCTTTCGTTCCGTCGGAAAATCCAACCATAATAGTCTGGGTCTCATTTCTTCTTTTCAGATGAGCCCGGTATTCCGGGTTGCTATAAAGTGTGGTCATAATCGCTGCCGCATGGTGCAGGTCATCTACGGTTTCGAATAGAGGCACAATATCCAGGCTGATATGATCTTTTTTCCAGCCACCCAGCAGGAATAGCGCATATACTTCGATCACGTTTCGCGCGCTGTTACACTGACTGATGATATATCGGTTACAACCCGCTTCCCCGTTTTTTTCCTGGATTGTTTTTACCGCGCGCACGCTGGCGAGGGTATCTTCAGTCATATCGTCTGCGAATGCTGTTTTCGATACCGGCTTCAGATGTGTGAGAATTTTTATTTTTTCTTTTTCACTGAACGAGTCATAATTATCCGGAAAAATATCATCCCTTTCATTGATGATTTTCAAAACTTTTTCATGCACGGCACTTTCCTGCCGCAAATCGAGTGTCGCAAAATGCATCCCGAATATGCGCATCTTGCTGATGAAATTATCAACCATGTTCAGAAATAATCCGTTATTCTGATAAATGAGCACTTCCCGGATCTTGAGCATGGATTTCAGCATATCCCCGAAATGGAAAGGCTTCGCCGGATCAGGCATAAACAGTTCCCGGTATAACTTCTCTTCCCATTCAGCAATAATCAGGTCCACTTCTTTGAATGTCAGTCTGCGTTTCAGCCTCCTTACATCAAAATAATAGCAGCGCAATAAAGCTGTTCGCAGAGACTCGGCCACTTT
>Ga0209863_10000104_pt1 | contig 51383 bp, 27 predicted proteins | sample OrgsoiDNA2013046_FD_185796 | JGI IMG/M metagenome (GOLD analysis project Ga0209863, IMG submission 185796) | Permafrost soil microbial communities from the Arctic, to analyse light accelerated degradation of dissolved organic matter (DOM) -... | ecosystem: Environmental > Terrestrial > Soil >...
ACTGGTATTGTGGGGATGGCATCCCGGGGAAGGACGCACCCCAATTCCAGTGCCTCAGGAACAATTCATGGCCAGTGTGAGGCAATGGGCCGCAAAGGGCGCATCCTGTCCGGCGCGATAACTTCTGAAATCGTGAACGGCATTTTTCATTTCCGTGCGGGCGCCGGCTCGATGTGACAACTTTCGCTGTCCGCAAAGAACAAACCTACTTAACTTCTCAGCAAGGTTTCGTTTACCGCTAAGTTGAGAATGCCAGACTTGTAGAATCTTGCGCGAATGTTCTCCGCACTCTTCCGGGGAAAGAACCTGGTCCGCCAAGGACTGGCTTACCTGGGAGGGCTGCAAAGTGACCCTTCACCCCATGGCCAGGGTGAGGTGACCAAGTTGATTCCACGGTGCGGGATCCTTCACCGGAACCTGTGACAATATTGAAGATGCGTGTCATTTGGCGTGGCCGTTACGGGCACCACTGACTGATCAAAAAAAGGTGACCATTTGAAAGTTCTTCTGACCGGGGCAAGTGGATTTGTCGGTTCTTACATGCAGGGCGTTTTACCCTGCGTTCCTCTGGTTTCTGGCGGTCAGGAGGTTGATCTCCGGAAACCTGAAGAACTGCGACAACCGATTCGCAGTATACGTCCGGACGCAGTCATTCATCTTGCCGCACAAAGTTTTGTTCCCAGATCGTTTCAGGCTCCGGTAGAGACTCTCGATATCAATTTCTATGGTACTTTCAATCTGCTCACTGCGCTGGAGCAGGAAGGGTTTTCCGGTAGCTTTCTCTTCGTGAGCTCAGGGGATACATACGGAGTCGTACCTCCAGAGAGGCTGCCGATCGTGGAGGACCAGCCGCTTCGGCCTCGAAATCCCTATGCAGTGAGCAAGGTTGCGGCAGAAGCACTATGCTTCCAGTGGAGCGTGAAGTCGCGCTTCAAGATTGTGATGGCTCGGTCATTCAACCATATTGGTCCCCGGCAGAGAACGGATTTTGTTGTTTCTGATTTCGCTAAACAGGTTGCTGAGATCAGGAAAGGGCTGCGTGGGCCCGTCATTCGCACCGGCGATATCGAGGTTACACGCGACTTCACCGATGTCCGAGACATTGTGCGCGCTTACCAGATGCTGCTGGACCGCGGAGACAACGGTGAAGCCTACAATGTCTGCTCCGGCAGGGAAGTTCGAATCAGTAATATTCTAAGCAGATTAATTGAGATTGCAGGCGTTCAGGTTGCGGTTGAACCGGACCCGGAACGAATGAGGTCAGCCGAACAGAAGCGAAATTACGGCAGCTATGCAAAGCTGCACAACGCCACGGGCTGGCAGCCGCAAATTGAACTGGAGAAAACTCTAAAAGACATCCTTGAGTATTGGGAGCAGGAGCTGGAGAAAAAATGAGTAAGAAAGCTTTGATTACCGGCATTACCGGACAAGACGGAGCGTATCTGTCGAAGCTGCTCCTGGAAAAAGGATACAAGGTTTACGGGCTGCTGGCGCGCCGCTCCTCAGATACACAATGGCGGCTCCGCTATCTGGGAGTAGACCGCGACGTCGAGCTAATGGAAGGAGACCTCACCGATCTCTCCGCGCTTGTCAGACTCATTGCTGCCATTGAAGTGGACGAAGTCTATAACCTGGGCGCGCAGAGTTTTGTGGCCACCTCATGGATGCAGCCGATCTTGACGGGCTATGTAACAGGTCTGGGAGCGGTGCATCTGCTTGAGGCCATCCGCCTGACGAACCCTAAAATCAAGTTTTACCAGGCGTCCAGCAGTGAGATGTTTGGCAAGATACAGGAGCCGGTTCAGTCAGAGACTACACCTTTTTATCCGCGAAGCCCCTACGCTGTAGCCAAGTTATATGCCCACTGGATGTCAGTGAATTATCGCGAAAGCTTCGGCACTTTCGCGTGCAGCGGAATCCTCTTCAACCATGAGTCGCCGCTGCGCGGCATTGAGTTTGTGACGCGCAAAATAACCGACGGCGTAGCCCGCATCAAGCTTGGGAAGCAAAAGGAACTTCGCCTGGGAAACTTAGATGCGCAGCGTGATTGGGGCTTTGCGGCCGATTACGTGGAAGCCATGTGGTTGATGTTGCAGCAGCCCACTCCCGGTGATTATGTTGTGGCTACGGGCCGCACCGTGAGTGTTCGCGAGTTCTGTCGCCTGGCTTTTGAGAGAGTTGGCCTTAACTATGAAGACCACGTTATTACAGACAAGAAATACCAGCGTCCTGCCGAGGTGGATATCCTGCTGGGCGATGCTTCCAAAGCCAAGCGAGTTCTGGGCTGGACCGTTAAAACAAGTCTGGAACAACTCGTGACAATGATGGTGGATGCGGACTTGGCGCGTGTGAAAGACGAAAAGCCCTGACGCCGGTTGCAGATAACAATCGAAAGTAAGGCAAGATTGAAAGCTCTTAGTTTGGTTAGTAGGGAACCGAAGGTCAACCGACATCCTTTGTATACAGGGCGTAAGTCCGCTTGCTCGATTCGTTGCAATGGTAAGGGATAAGTTGCTGATTACAGGCGGGTTTGATTGGTGGACCTGGTCGGGATCGAACCGACGACCTCTTCCATGCCATGGAAGCGCGCTCCCAGCTGCGCCACAGGCCCACGTTTAACTCAACGTTTATATTGTCGCTGAGCTGGAACAAATCGTCAACAAAGCCGTATACAGAAGTACGACTTCCAGAGCCAGATGGGCGCCGTGGTGTTTAACTACTGCTATTCTGGGAAGGTGTCTTTTTGAACTGAGCGGCGTCTATTACTCAGGACACACATCAGAAGCTGGAATCAGGGAGCGCGGGTGACTACACCTGTTGAGAACACGAATCGAGTAGCGAGCGTGAGGCGCGGCTTTTCGCTGAAAGAGCCCACCATGATTGCGCTGGAGACGCTGCGCACGCACAAGCTGCGCTCGTTCCTTACCCTGCTGGGAGTGATTCTCTCTGTCTCAACGTTGATCGTTGTGGTGTCTCTGATCGAAGGAACGAATCGCTACATTTCAGACAAGGTAGCCAATTTTGGTGCGAACGTTTTCCAGGTCAGCCGGTTCCCCATCATTACCAGTCTGGATGAATTTCTACGTCTGCAAAAGAAGAACAAGAACGTAACCTGGGAAGACTACCGTTTTCTCAAGGAAAATATGCGACTGGCCGGCGCTGTTGGCCTGGAGACTTCCGGGCGGACAGGAAAGGCCAAATACAAAGGCGATACCCTGGATGACGTCGATATTATAGGCGTGTCCGCGGAAATGGCTGGTATTGATACACGCGAGGCGGAGAATGGCCGCTACATCATTGAAGCGGACAACACCCATCGAGCCAATGTATTGATGCTGGGGACGGATATCGCCAAGAGATTTTTTGGCGGTGTGGATCCCATCGGTAAATCAATGTATGTCGATGGTGAAGAGTTTGAAGTAGTGGGTGTATCCAAGGAACTGGGCACAGCGTTTGGTCAATCCCAGGATAGTTTCGTCCTGATGCCTGTGGAGACATACCAGAAACTTTATGGCACGCAGGAAAGTCTTGACATTGCGGTGCAGGCAATTGGGCCGGATTATATGGAGCCCGCCAAGGATGAAGCCCGCCTGCTGATGCGCGCGCGGCACCATCTGAAGCCAAATGACGACGACAATTTTGGAATTATTGAAGCTTCAGCCATCATGGACCTGTGGAAGCAACTCACCGGCACGCTAGCCTCAAGTTCCATTGGGATTGTGCTGGTGTTCATGGTGATTGGCGGCATCGTCATTATGAACATCATGCTGGCCAGCGTGACGGAGCGTACGCGTGAGATTGGCGTGCGCAAGTCACTGGGAGCAACCCGCATGGATATCCTGCTGCAATTTGTGGTGGAAGCAGCCGTCATGTCCGTGGTGGGCGGTGCGCTGGGTGTAATTGCGGCTGTTTCCCTTACCATGCTGGTGAAGGCTGCAACTCCGGTGCCGGCGGCTGTTCCTTATTTATGGGTGGGTATATCGCTTCTTATTTCCACCTTTGTTGGATTGTTCTTTGGCGCTTATCCGGCGCACAAAGCCTCCAAGCTTGACCCCATTGAAGCCCTGAGATTTGAAGCATGAGCGCTGCCAAAACAACATTGCTGACGGAAGACGTGAAGATGGCGCTGGAAACCATCCGCACACACAAAGTGCGATCACTGCTGACCGTACTGGGCGTGGTGATCGGTGTCACCGTGGCCATTACAGTCACGTCGATTCTTCTCGGCTTTGAAAGCAGCGTGCAGGATTCTTTTGACCAGTTCGGCATGAACAATTTGTTCGTGTTCAAGTTTGAACCGGGAATACGCGCCAGACTTACACCGGAAGAGCGCACACGCAAATCCCTGACATTTGAAGACGGCATGGCAATCCGTGAAGAACTTCCGGCGGTGAAAGAGGTGAACATCATCGCACTGCCGCGCCAGGCAGGGGGACCGCCGCCAATCCGTACTGCGCGCTTTAAAGGCAAGGAGCTGAGTAATATCCGTTTTCGCGGCGTGACGGCCAGCTACCTGGAAGTGCAGAACGCCAAAATGAAGGAAGGCCGTTTTTATACCGAGCAGGAAGACATGCACCGTTCCGACATTGTCGTGATCGGTTATGACGTGGCCAACGCGCTTTTTCCATCGGAATCTCCCATCGGCAAACCTCTGCAGGTAGATGGCGCAGTGTTTGAAGTGATCGGGATCCTTGATAAGAAGAAGAACGCTGCGCTCGGCGCTTCAGACAATGAAGTTTTCATTCCTTACCGGACGTATCACAAGCACTATCCGTTTGAGGATGAGAATTTCATCAACGCCATGGCCTATCCCGGTATGAAGGACGTTGCCACTGACCAGATCAGGACCTTGCTGCGTACGCGCCGCCGCGTGCCACCTAACAAGCCCGATAACTTTGGCATCAGCAGCGCGGAGCAAGTTGGCGAACAGTTTAAGGCTGTCATGGCCGGTGTGATTCAGCTTGTGGCCACCGTGGCATCGATCGGCCTGCTGGTAGGCGGAGTCGGCGTGATGAATATCATGCTGATGTCCGTAACCGAGCGTACGCGTGAGATCGGCGTGCGCAAGGCCATTGGCGCCCGGCGCAGGGACATTACTTTTCAATTTCTTACTGAGGCGGTGACGCTCACGGGATTGGGTGGGATCATCGGCGTTGTGTTGTCTCTCACTTTGAGCGTGATACTTCGACTGGCCAGCATTCCCTCCTTGATTCCTATAGGGGCAGTCGTGCTGGGAGTGGCAGTGGCTTGCAGCGTTGGGTTGTTCTTTGGGATCTATCCAGCAATGAAGGCCGCGCGGCTTGATCCAGTGACGGCGCTACGGTACGAGTAGAACTCGAAACCTATTCTGTCTCGTCTGTTTCGCTTACAAATCCGTACGGACAGTGGCGACAGCCGGAGCGGCAGCAGAATCCGCGATTGCGGAGAAACTTGGCGGTAAAAACCCAGCAGCCATCTTCCAGGTAGTAATCTTCACCCTCAACCAGGTCGTTCCTGAAGCTCAAGAAGTCACCGCCATGGCCAGCGGCTTAGCCTGAGGATTTTCCACCAGCACGCCGTCCTTAAAGCTGACATATTTTCCTGAAATCGCAGGCACGCGTTCGCCAGGCACAACGATTCCCGCAAGGTTGAGCGGATCGGAAGCGGAAATGGTAATAGCCTCGCCGCTCGCCGGAAGGCTTTTTGTGGCGCGCAGAGAATCAACAGCCATGGGCAGAGCAAACTGTTCGCCGATGAAGCCGCTGATAAACCGTCCACCACGGATCTCTCCACGATCTTCCATGCGCCGGAAGTTAATGAGCAGGTCACGCCAGCGTGGCAGGATGCATTCGCGCGCCAGCAATTCACGGAAGACCACGCCGTAACGCTCCAGTAGCATTTTGCAGACAGACTCAATGGCCTTCTGCGGATCTTCACCCTGCAATGGTGACAGTAAAGACCAGCGCCCGGCACTATGGCGAGGCCGGTTGGTCTTGCCGTTACCCACCGCGGAACGGCGTCGCGGGTCGATCAATGCTCGCAGGTTATCAAATCCGTCGGCGGTGACAAGGCCAGCGGCGACGAGTTCCCACAGTCCCGTCTCAACGTCGGCTTTCGTTTTGCCGCTTCCGCGCACAATGTCAATGAAGAAACATGCTCCATGCGACTTCAAATATTCCATGACTTCGCGCGCAGCCGGACTCAGTCCCTTGATCTGATTGCGGGCATCTTCATGGGCAGAATGCACGCTGGGGAGAGCCATCCATTCGGCTTCTTCGCGGACGAAGAACGTAATGGGCGCAACCGATGTTGGCACCACCCGTCTCACACCGGTGGAAGTCTCCTGAAGCATGGCAGGATGGGGTGATAGGCGTCCCCAGCCAACGGCTCCCGTCATGCAGAGTTGATCAAGATCGGCGGGCTCGTAGTTGGCAATGCGCTGCATGAGGACGTGACGTTCCCACGCGCTTGCCGCAACTTCAAAGCCCTGCAACTGCTTGACGACCTCCAGCGTGCCGCGTTCTCCGCGGACCTGGGTGCCGGGTGCAACGTGTTGCCAGCGGAAAAGCCAACGCATAAATGTGGCGGCTGTCACAGGTTCAATCTGCGTTCGCAGCGAGCCCAGCGTGAGACGGTGGATGCGAGCCAGCAGGCGGCGTTCACACCATTCCAGATTGGCTGGAAGTCCAACCGTGCTCAGTGGGACCTGTGTCTCTTGTGCAGGTTTATTGGTGAAGTGCCCACGCAGGATGAGGCCGCTGCTTTCGATGCGCAGAAGAGTCTTCTCAATCTCTGTTACGTTAACGCCGAGAAAACTGCCGAGCGCGATAGCGGTAGTGGGACCGGTGTGGGCGAGCCATCCGGTAACCATGGCTTTCAATGCGTCATCGAGTGAGGGCGCGTCGCCAGCGATTGCGGGAAGTTCTTCTTCAAACCGAGCTTCAGGGTAGACGGCTCGAAAATGCTGCGCTTTTTCAGCGGAGACCCAGAAAAATATTTCTCCGTCGTCGAAAGGCGAATCAGCAGAGACCGCGTCTCGGCGAACACTCGCGCGCGTCGCACGATGCGACATACGCAGGCGATCAAAGAAGGGAAGCCAGACTTCCGTGGAGCGGCGGCCATCGGGAGTAAGACAGTCTTCAGGAATGCCAATCAAAGTATGCAGTGCGTCGGCCAGTTCGTCTGCTTCGCGAACATCCGGCCAGGCGCCGGCACGGACTTCATCGATCGCCGCGGGATCAAGCCCACCCACTTCTTTGAGTACAGCTTCCGGTAAAGTGCGGCGCAAGCCGACGGCCCGTGCGCGACGCTCTTCCAGAGGAGCATCATCCAGAAACGAGTAAGGATTAGAATTCAGGATTTCATGCGAGAAGACGGAAGGCACCGGCGTGTCCACGGCAATGCACTTAAGGTCGCCGGAACGTATCCGGCGTAGGACATTCTTGAGGCCTTCCAGGTCCATGGCTTCCTGGAAGATGTCTTTCATCACTTCGCGAATGAGCGGATGGTCAGGAATCACGATGGGGCCGTCAGCATTTTCCTGGCACTGCGCCGCGCCAGGGAAAACAGAAGCAAGCAGATCCGCTGAGCGAGTGCGCTGTACTTGAAGCGGGATTTTCTTGCCGTTCCAGTAGCGCAGAAGGGCGAGCGAACGGTTCGCATCCCAGCGCCAGCGAGTCTCCAGCAGCGGTGAAAGCAGCGCGGCCTGCTGTAAGACGTCCTTCACTGTGTTTTCGTGGAGAAAGTTAAAAACATCCGCCAGGGGAAAGCTGTGCTGTTCTGCCAGACTGATGTTCACGCCATTATCCGTGGCGGCAGCCTGCAACTCGAAGTTAAAAGACACGCAGAAGCGCTTGCGTAGTGAAAGTCCCCAGGCTTTGTTGATACGAGTGCCGAAGGGCGCATGCACAATCAACTGCATGCCGCCGCCTTCGTCAAAGAAACGTTCTGCGATGATGGTGTTTGCCGTGGGGACCGCGCCCAGCACGGCACGGCCGCAGACGATGTATTCAATGGCCTGTTCCGCACCGGCATCATCGAGCCCGCATTCCTGCTTGAGCCAGTCAACGGCGTGCAGTGTCTCCGGCGATTTCTGATTCACGAAGCCGGGCACGGTGTTGGGCGTGAGATCGCTGATCATCTGACGCAATTCGCCCACCTGCTGGGAAAGTTCTTCGGTGCGTCCTGGAGCTTCACCGAGCCAGAACGGAATGGATGGCGGAGCGCCATGGGCGTCTTCCACAATTACACGTCCGGCGGCTTCAATGCGGCGAATGCGCCAGCTTGTGTTGCCCAGCAGAACAATGTCGCCCTTCATGCTCTCAATGGCGAAATCTTCATGCAGCGTTCCCACCATGACGCCTTCTGGCTCGGCAATCACGTTGTAAAGATTGGTTTCCGGAATGGCGCCGCCATTGATGATGGCCACCATGCGCGCACCGCGCCGGGCTTTCAGCTTGCGATTGACCTTGTCATGGTAAAGATAAGCGCCGTAGCGTCCGCGCTGTGAGGCGATGCCGTCTGCCAGCATGGCCACAATGTCGTCATAGTCCTTGCGTTCGAGATCGCGATACGGATAGGCTCGCTTCACCAGCGCAAAAAGTTCATCTTCATCCCACTCTTCCGCGCAACAGGTAGCCACAATCTGCTGGGCCATAACGTCCAAAGGCGACTCAGGAATGATCAGGCGATCAAGTTCGCCCTGGTGAATGCAGCGAACCAGCGCCGCGCATTCAATCAGCTCATCGCGCGTGGTGACAAAGAAACGACCCTTGGGCACGGCTCCGCGCCAGTGACCGGAGCGTCCAAAGCGCTGGAGCGCAACGGCAATGGCGCGTGGCGAGCCGATGTGGATGGCAAGATCAACAAAGCCGACGTCAATTCCAAGTTCCAAAGACGCGGTGGCGACCAGGACCTTCACTTTGCCGTTCTTCAACTTGTTTTCCGCATCCAAACGCATTTTCCGAGCAAGACTGCCATGGTGCGCTGCTACGGTATCTTCGCCCATGCGTTCAGAGAGGCTGAACGCGATCCTCTCAACCAGACGGCGCGTGTTGACGAACACCAGGGTGGAGCGGTGTTCCTGCACGAGCTGCACGATGCGATCGTAAATCTCATCCCACATTTCGTTGCTGGCCACGGGCCCAAGTTCCTGGCCGGGAACTTCAATGGCGAGGTCAAGCGTGCGCATGTGTCCAATGTTGACAATCTGTGGTTCGGGCTGACCGTTACCCGTTAGATAATGGGCAACAACTTCAATGGGCTTCTGCGTGGCAGAGAGGCCGATGCGTACGGCGCGGCGTCCGGTGAGCGAGTCCAGGCGTTCCAGGGAAAGAGTGAGGTGCGAACCGCGTTTGTCATCGGCGACGGCGTGAATTTCGTCCACGATCACGGTGTTTACGTCGCGCAAAATCTCACGGCTTCTTCCTGCGGTAAGAAGGATATAGAGCGATTCCGGCGTGGTGACCAGAATATGCGGCGGTCGCTTGAGCATGGCCTGGCGCTCATGAGGAAGGGTGTCACCAGTGCGGACGGCAACGCGTATCCGCGGCATGAGCAGACCTTTTTGTCCGGCCAGTTCCGTGATTTCCGCTAACGGGCCTTCCAGGTTCTTCTGTATGTCATTGCCCAGCGCTTTTAATGGGGAAACGTACAGGATTTCCGTTCGGTCACTGAGATTCCCTGAGAGGGCGGTGCGAACCAGTGAATCAATACATATAAGGAAGGCTGCCAGTGTCTTACCGGAACCAGTAGGCGCGGATATTAAGGTGGTGCGTCTGGCCAATATGTGTGGCCAGCCTTGCTCCTGAGGCTCAGTGGGCGTTCCAAACTTGGAGATAAACCATTCCTGGACAACAGGATGGGCCCAGGCAAGCGACTCAGGAACCGGAAACATCGGACTATTCTACAGCAGGTTCGTAAAATATTCGCCCATGAAAAGTTTACTCGATCGGGCCAGGTAAGCTGCAGAAAGATCACAAAACGGCTCCAAAGCGGGAACAGGCGTTCCACTTTGGTACATGACCTGATTGATAAACGTGGTCAGGTAAACAGCTGGATTTTTAACCACTTAGATGTGCATAGCGAAGGACCTGATTTAAATGGCTCTGTGCCAGTGCAGTTTGGCAGCCTAGCTGCATAAGAATGTGTAACCGCAACAGATGGCTAATCTTCCGGACGTTTCGTTTTTTAAGGTCAAAAACAAAGGACATAAAATAATGAAAGACCTTACCAGCAGGATCAGCCGGTTAACCCATGAACTGCGTGCTTTACGTTTGCAATTGCAGTGGGATTCGTTTGAAAAATCCACCCCCAAAGATAAAGAAAAGCTTGTTGATCAGGTAGTGAGTACTGGGCTCGTTGCAGATCTTAAAACCGTTGTAGATGAAATGAACCAGTTTCTCTGGTCATACATTGATTCTGCGGCCCGCAATTCCGGTCCGGATGTCGATTACGCCCTCCAAAGCGCGCGCCTGAACGAAGTGACTGAGATGTTACGGATGCTGAGGCAGACCTCGTGCCCCACGTCCGGCGCGCAATTGGAATTTTTGGCGCGGGTAACGATTGCAGTCGATCGACAGTTGCAGCATCCGGATGAACAGGAATCTGCTGTACGGCGTTCCGCATAAGTCAAAAACATTTGATTTACAATGTTCAACCATGCTGAAACACATCGCTTGGAAAGACGTTGAACAGGAAAAACTGAATCCTTTGCTGGACCGTCAGATGGTTACGGGTGAAGATCTCATGCTGGCGCGTGTCCTGCTGAAAAAAGGCTGTGTGGTACCCGAGCATAGCCACGTCAACGAACAACTCACTTACATTCTTGAAGGCGCGCTGAAGTTCTGGATTGACGGCAAGGAAATCATTGTTCGCGCCGGAGAGGTGTTGTGTATTCCGTCCAACATGCCGCATAAAGCGGAAGCGATGGAAGACACCGTTGATCTGGACGTGTTCTATCCGCCGCGCCAGGACTGGCTCAACAAAACAGATGTTTATCTGCGAAACGCTGAACCGGCTGCAAGCCGCTGAGGCGTGATCGCCATCCATGATGCCGCCGGAGACTGAGCAGGCCACGCCCGCCGCTGAGACGCCGAAAGTCGGGTTGGTGGAACTGGCGCTTGTCTTCCTGAAGCTGGGGACAATTGCGTTTGGCGGACCTGCCGCGCACATTGCCATGATGGAGCAGGAGTTTGTGGCGCGCAGGGCATGGCTTACGCGCGAGGAATTTCTTGATCGGCTGGCCGCAGCCAATTTAATTCCTGGTCCAAGTTCCACGGAGATGGCCATCCACATTGGTTTTCTTAAGCGTGGATGGCGTGGCCTGATTGTTGCCGGCTGTTGCTTCATTGTGCCGGCGGCAATCATGGTTACGTTGATTGCTGCGGCCTATGTTGCCTACGGCAATCTGCCGCAGCTGAATGGAATTCTTTACGGCCTCAAGCCGGTGGTGATCGCGGTGATCGTGCAGGCGTTCTGGAAGCTGGCACAATCGGCCATCAAGAATCCATTCCTTGCCGCAATTGCAGTGCTCGCGGCAGTGGGTTCAGCTTCTTCCATCGACAACCTCAGTGTGATCCTGGTGGCGGGAGTTCTGGCTGCGTTGCCGATTATCTGTCGTAAAGCTCGCGCTCCAAAACCTTTGCTTCCTGCATGGTTGTTTCCATTTCACGGTACCGTGCCGGCCCTCGCGCTTGTGGCAACTGCCGCGTCTGTTGTTCCTGTCACCTTATGGCGATTGTTTCTCACGTTCATCAAGATTGGCTCTGTCTTGTTCGGCAGCGGCTATGTGCTGCTGGCTTTTTTGCGTGCTGACTTCATTGTGCATCTGGGCTGGTTGAACCAGAAGCAACTTCTTGATGCAGTGGCCGTGGGCCAGATTACGCCCGGACCGGTGTTCACCACGGCGACGTTCATTGGATATCTAGTGGCTGGGGTCAAGGGGGCCATCGTTGCCACGGTGGCAATTTTTCTTCCTGGATTTTTCCTGGTGGCGGCGAGCGGCCCAATTATCGCCAGAGTGCGTCGTTCGGCAATTGCGGGCGCGTTTCTGGATGGCGTGATTGCGGGATCGCTGGCGCTGATGGGCCTCGTGGCGTGGCAACTAGGACGTCAATCCATAGTTGATCTTCTTACCGTTTTTCTTTTTATCATGAGTTTTGCGCTTCTCGTTCACACACGCACCAACACGCTTGTAATCATAATTGCCGCCGCGGTGGTGGGATGGTGGCACGGCGCCTGAAGAGCGAAGAGGCTGGCGGGGCAAAGCGCCAGCCTCCCTGGTAGTGGATCTGCAAATGCAGTCAGGCGATGCGGTAGCGCGAAGGTTCTTGCCGGCGGAGTCCCGGGACTAATCCCGGCTCATCACCTTGCAACCACCATTCGCAGCTTCACGACACTCTTGGGGGAGGATTTTAGACCTTTCCAATTGCGCCGCGTCGTTGACCGTATCTTCCTGGGCTCCGGCTTACGGTGCTGGGTCGAGCGGACCAGCGTTCCGTAATTTGAGGGGATGAAATTATCAGCTTTGGCCGTCGCAATAGCGGGGATCGCGACGGTGAGCCAACTCTTCCAAACCAAGGACCAGAACGCTCCAGCTACCACTGTAAAACCGGAACCCAGTGAAGGAAGAGGGTGCGGACAACAGCAGATTGACTCCGCGCACCTCGTTCAACAACACTGATTTCCAAAGAATGAGCTCCTCTATGATCGGCGATTGCATAGATCTGCAATTCAACCTGCGGAGGATATCTGGGCGAGAAGCGCCTTTCCACGCGGTTGACGTTCAAAAGCCAGACACCCCGTATTTACCGTGACTTACTTTTTCTTTGCTATTGTCGCGGTTTTCTAATTTGGAGACGCCACGAGAAAAACTGAGTTTGTAAAATTTACGGGGCCCTATCAACGATTGAATCGTTACATTTGCAGCCGTTTACGTTTTCCACGACGCAAGTGAAGCGAAAACGATCCTAAGGTTCACAGCTTAAGAAAGCATTGATCTTTCATTAAAAACTCTCATATCAACTTTTCCTTTAACAAACATGAGCGGTAAGAGACATGTGGAGGAAATCTTATGAGACTCAGCAAAAAAAGCCCCGGCAATTTACCGGGGCCTTGAACGAGCTTTGTGCTTGATGAGTTTAAGGTTTTGGTGGCGTTGCAGCCGGCGTGCTTGTGGCGGGAGTGTTACCAGCAGGAGTTGGCGTGGGCGTGCCCGTTTTGGGATGCAGTTCCAACGGATGCGGAGTCATCACGTGCGTGTTCGGGATCTTCGTTGCCTGGGCCGGCGTGAAGTAATCGAGATTCAGATTGGTGTGGACGTTGTCCATAACGGCCTTGACGGTGCTTTCCACGTTTTTCTCATGCAGGTCCTTCATGATCTCTCCACGTAGCTGCTCCAAAGGTGGAACACCACGGGAACGCAGGCGGTAAATGGTGAGTCCGGCTGGTTCAGATTCAATCTTTGTCACTTCGCCAGCCTTCAGGGCAAACAGCTCAGATTCAATGGCGGGCGGGAATGCTCCGCGGCGGCGTGATCCCATGTCAACGTTGGGAGGAGCTGGCAGGCCCAGAGTTTTGTAAGCGTCCGTCTGGAGCTGCGTCATATCTTCACCGTTTACGGCGCGTTCACGAATTTGCGCAGCCAATTCCCGCGTCTTCTTTGCGATTTCGTCTGGTGTTCCGGTGATCTTGCGCGCTGCAACCGGAACGATGACGCGTTCAACCTTGATGGTTTCGAATTTGCTCGAGTTTTGTTTGTAATAAGCCTCAACGTCTTCCTGGGAAAGATTGTTGAATTTGCCTTCCAGATAGCGGCGATAGGCTTCACCCAGCGTGCGCACACGCACGATCTTCATCAATTCCATGAATTGAGGATCTTTATCGATAGCAGCTCTCTCAGCAGCATCAGCCAGGGCCAGAAGCTGAACATAACTCTCGGCAAAACTACGGTGCTGGGCCGGAGGAGTTGATGGCGTGTTAACACCCACAGCCGTAACCATGGCGAGGAACTGGTCACGGGTGATCTGGGTGACGCACGGAGCAGTCTTGGTAACGCCGTCGCCCAGACCAGAGCAAACCCCTTGAATCTCAAGCACAACTGTATCTGGTCCAACCCGTTCCGGATGAAACGTGGGTTGCTGCGGGGCTGCTGCGGGAGGATTGCTGGATGAGGGTGTCGCAGGCGCCGTCTGGGCCAGTCCACAAGCGCACGTCAGTATAACGATCAGAAGAATACGTAACATGGAAGAAACCTTCCTCACTGGAATTATGCAAGAAATGTAGGAGTGGGGGATTGAGCTATGATAACAATATCTGTTACTTTTGGGACACTTTTTTCAAATCCAAGCCCCGGAATCCATTCAGATAACGGCCTTTCGTGCCTGTTTCTGAAGGGGCGAATCGAGATGCATTTCATGCGTATATTTCTCGTTCTATTCCTCCTTTGTCAATTGGCCGCTGCCCAACAGAGCGTGAGGACGGTATTTATGGTCCGGCACGGGGAAAAGACCACGGGTTCAGCGGACCCCGGGCTGAGTGCCGCTGGTCTCAAACGGGCGGATTGCCTGGCAAATACCCTTAAAGACGCTGGCATCAAGAACATCTACGTGACAGAAGCCAAGCGGACGCAGCAAACGGCTGATCCGTTTGCGAAAAAGATGAAGGTAAAGCCGACGGTCATGAAGGCAGAGGATTCAGCCAATCTGGTGCGCAACCTCTTATATGCCGGAAACGGAAACACGCTGGTGGTGGGCCACAGCGACACGTTGCCGGTGATCGCCGCGCGCATGAAGATAGGCACCGTGGCGCCCATAGGGGAAAACGAGTACGACCGTCTTCTCATGTTCACATCCATGGAAGGCTCAGTCACACCGCTAGTGACAATTCATTATTGTGAAGCCAGCAGTCCAGCGGGGCCAGCAGCCAAGCCGGCCACCAAGGCTTCACCGAAGAAGCGCTAACATAAAGTCTTCAGCAGCTTACAAGGACGTCCGCGAATCTCTGCGGGCGTCTTCCTGCCCGCGGCGCTTACATTAGAGTTTTTAATCCACCCTCAATGACTCTCTAATCGTAAGAACCCTATTATGAGTGAACAAGATTTACGTCTGCGTGTGCTGGGCGAAGACCTGGCGCGCATGCGGGCGGACGATTGTGTCCGCAACTTCCGGTAACAGAGATCACAGTCGAGCGTTGTGTTCAGCTTTTGCAGTACGGATGAAGCTTGTCCTCAACGAAATGTACCCCGAGGCACAGCCTATGGGGACGGGAAGGCTTAACATGAAACGCTCTACCTGTTCTGCGGTTGCCGAGCAACGCCGCGGGAGCAGAAACTTTGCAACCCGCGTATGTCTTTGCTTGACAGTATTCTTGGTGCTCGGAGCAGTCTCCGCGAGCGCTCAATCCACAGCGGTGCCGCCGACTAATGCCATTCAGATTCTTGGCGTTAGCCCGACGTCTCCCGCACCTTCTAATCCCCCTACAGCACCTGTGGGTGGCATTATTCTTTATGGCAGCCAGATCAGCAATATCACCAACCAACCCGTCCGCCATCTCTGGGTCGGTGATACGAACTTTGGATTGTGCCGTATGGATCCTGATCTCGACGCCGGTCTGAAGGCGATTGCGGATGCTCCAGCTGGGAGTCCTTCGCCTTTTTCCCTCACCGTTACGACCTGCCCATTCAAACTGAATGGTCTGTCCGTGACCGGCGGCCCAATGGCTTTCGATCCTCTCACCAACAAGCTCTATCTCACGGACGAGCAGACCAACGCGGAAGCAATTCTGCGGATTGGCTATCTGCCCACTGGAGATAATGGACAGGGCACGCTGGACCTCGCCAGCCTGTTCTCCATGACCGGCAACATCACGGGAAGCCGTCTTTCAGGTGGAACCACGGGATGCCCGTTCCCGATCGACAGCACCGCTCCGGCCGCTCCGGCTGGTGGCGTGGCAGCGAATCAATTGGGACGTCCGAATGTTTCCGTGCTTGGTCCCGATGGTAATTTGTACGTCGGTTTCAAAAAGACCGGTGGAATCATCCGCATCAACAATCCCGCCACCGCTGATGTAACCGGCTTTGGCACGTGCGATGACTTTGTTCAATTGGTAGCGGCTACCCCGAACAGGGGACGCGGCAACGGATTGGCGTTCATCGGTAGCGATCTCTGGGGCTCTGATACCGTTGGCCCGTTTGTGATCAAGAATGCCACCACAACCTGCCAGGCTCTGAGCCAGGTTCCACCCCAGAACCCGACGTGCCCATTTACAAGGCCAACCAACGCTACTTTTGCCGCGCTGGTGCCTGCTGACATCTCCAGCGACCAAACATATCCGTATTCGAACGGCAACAACCTTTACATGGGTGACGCCACAGATGCGATATGGGTTGGCAATATCTCCGCCGGCGGCAATGCTGTTGTTGTGCGAGATCCATTTGAGCCCGTAGGGGCATTCGTGCTGAACGGCAATGCGACCATTAACGTGGGCGCCGCGGTACCTGATATGACTGATCCGGCCAACGTTACGATGTTTTCCGGCGACGATCCGTTGGGAGCAGCGCTTCTTGGCCAGGGCCGCTGGTGGTATATCAACCAGAACCCGCCGAAGGCCGGCAAGCCGAGTCCGGTGACAGTGGTCCGTGCTACAGCTGTGAACAACACGATCACAGTCAACTGGAGCCCGGCACAGACTGGTGAAACTGTTCTCTCCTACACTGTCCACGCTTCCACCGTGCCCGCGGGCGTGGTGGTTGCCGACAAACTTGTAACGCCGGTTTTGGGCGGCAAATACCCACCGAACGTCCTGGTTATCCCTGGCCTGCCAAATGGCACTTACGCGTTCCGCGTAATTGCCAACAACGCTTCAGGTAACAACGGACTGAATCCGACACCGAGCAACACAGTGACTCTGCCCGCGATAGCTGTTCCGTTGATTCCGACGAACGTTCTCGCGACGGCCGGCGACACCGTGGCCTTTGTTAACTTTGCTGCTCCGCCGAATGCCGCAGCCTATGCCATTACCGGATATCAAATCACTTCGATACCCGCGGGTGGTGTGAGCCCGGTTCTGCCTGCAACCGCCACGAGCGGGACGGTGACTGGTCTGACTAATTTGACCAGCTACACCTTTACCGTTCACGCAATCAATGCTGGCGGCATCAGCATGGAATCAACCCCGTCAAACGCAGTGACGCCATCGGCCCAGCCGAAGGTGACCATCGCGCTGACGGCTCCAGTTGCTGAGCCTTCAGTACCAGTGCAGGCGACTTTCACGGCAACGGTGACCAACAACACAGCCACCGCCGTGACGGCAACCGGACTGACCTTCACACTGAGCCAGGCCACTCCGGACGGAGCCAATGTTGTCGTGGCTCTTGCTGGACAGGGAACCTGCACATCAACCGCTGCGGCTGCCAATTGCAACATCGGCACGCTGGCCGCGGGTGCAACCGTCACGGTGAACGTGATTGTCAATATCATTAATAACAGCGTAACTGGCACGGCGACCTTCAATGCAACTGATGTGGCAGCCAATCCAGTAACCGGTACTTCCACCTTCAACATTGCGACTCCGCAGGCTCCGCCGCAAGGTGGCCCTGGGCCGACGGTGGCAGTTCTGGTTTCCGGTTCATCCGCCAAACCGTCAATGAATAAGTTGACGGCAACAACGCACACGTTCACAGCCTCAAACACCACATCGACCGTGGTGGATAACGTGACCTTCACGATATCTGAGCCTGCTCTGTTAACCATTGGAACCATCACCGCGATCTCCAGCCAGCCAGCACTCGGCACAGTCACCTGCGCCGCACCTACACCGAACGTGCTGAACGGCATCGCAGTGAACAACATTGTCTGCTCCATTGCGCACCTTGGCGGCAACCTGAAAGGCGGAACTCCGCTGACAGCACCGCAGTCAATCACCATCACCGTAGGAATCACCGCTCCTAATCAGGCGTTGACGTCCACAGTACAGGGTGTGGTTGCGTTCAACGGTACTGATGGCGTAACCCCGGTGGCGACGTTCACACAGACAGTGAAGTAATTAACCCCCAGCCCTCTGGGACGCACAAGCGTCCCGGAGGTTTTTAGCGAGACAGTATTTCCAGGGTGATGTAACCAATCACCTGAGTTGGCAGGCGCAGGTTATGTGCGCCTGCTTTTTTCTTTTGGTTACTAAAGGTGAATGAGGGACGCGTATTGGTATTAACAAGGAATAGTAACTAGTGATGCACACGAAAAATGAATTCAAGAAAAGTTTATCTATTCAAAAGAATGATTTCGTAGTACTCTGCTTTTACTCTTTCCGCTAAAAACGTCACCACCTTCAATCCAGTGGCGAAAAAACAAACAAATCTTCCGGTGATTTGCTGATTCGTGGTCAACACGTCAGTCGAGTGACTGTGTTTACGGATGAGGCACCTTCACATTTGCACGTAAGATCTCGTACACCGATATGTCGAGATCGGAAGGACGTACTTTGAACTCCACTCGCTTGCATTACTTCGCCGCGCGCATTTTCTCATCCCTTGCAATGATTTGCTTAATCGCCGTCATTGCCGTATTTGCAGTCCCCCCCTGCAAACGGCCAGACTTCGATCACTCCTTCTACTTCGACCTTGCCGTTTGACGGTACTGCTGACTCGTTGAATCCGATCACAGCTCCCACTGGAGGAATCATTCTTAATGGCACGGCCATCAGCCCAGTCACGAACCGGCCGGTGCGCCATCTTTGGGTGGCTGACTCCTTCTTTGGTATCTGCCGCGTTGATCCTGACCTTGACTCTCCAGGACCTTACGAAGTCAATACCAATATCTGTCCTTTGAATGTGCTGCCACAGGTACTGGGCGGTGAAATGGCGCTGGATTCCACGAACAACAAGCTCTACTTTGTAGATTCGCAGATAAAGAACGGGAAGGGTGTGTTCCGCATCGACTACCATCCCGAAGCTGACAGCGGCAATGGTTCGCTGGATGTGCAGAGTACCTTCTCCATGGCCGGCGCTCCGGCGGGGTTTCTCTTTACTGGCGGACAAACCGGTTGCGCGCTTCCTGGAGTGACCGGTGTCCCGAACTCCGTCGCCATCGATCCTCAGGGCAACGTTTGGGTTGGCATCGGTAGAACTCCCTCTATCCTGCGTTTTAACAATCCTGCCAACGCCACATCCACGAACTTCGGAAGCTGCGGGCAGTTTGTGCAGACTGCCGCCACTGGTTTTGGAGTCCATTTCACCACCGGACTGGCCTTCATTGGCCATGACCTGTGGGCTTCAACGCTGGAAATCATGTTCGTGATCAAGAATGCTGACACCATTTGTCTGGTCGGACAGAACCCAGCTTGCGGATCAGCCAACGGCACCGCCGTTCTGGCGTTACCAACGCTGATTGGCGCCAATACCCTTGTGAGTGATCAGCTCTATCCTTCCACCAACGGTAACAATCTCTACGTTGGTCTTGGTAATACCGTTGCGTGGGTTGGCAACGTCACCGGCGGCACTGCTGGACAGACTCTTGCCTCCACTTACGTTGATCCGGCAGCCGGTCTTGCAAATGTTGGTGCTGTCGCCGTTGACAGTACCGATCCGGCGAACCTGGTGATTTACGCCGGTGATGATCCCAGTGCGGCAGCCACAGTTGGCGCGGGCAGGATATTCCAGGTCACCCAAACCTCTGCCGCTCCTGCCGTTCCGGGCGCGCCGTTGGATGTTGTCGCCTCAATCGCCAACGGACAGGGAAATGTCAGTTGGAGTCCTGCGCAGGCTGCACAACCTGTTACCAGCTACACCGTGCATAACAACTTCGCGTCCAACGGCCAGCCTTTAGCGGACATTCTTGTCACGCCGTCTGGCGCAGGGTTTCCGGCCACGTCAACAGCATTGACGGGAATTGCCGCCAACACCGCCTATCAATTCCAGGTCACGGCCAACAACGCGCAAGGTGCAAGCGCTGCGTCAGCTCCCAGCAACCTAGCTCCCACCATTCCGATTCCTGATCCGCCCACCGGCGTTCAGGGCGTCGCTGGTGACACGCAAGCCTTTGTAAGCTGGAACGCTCCGCTGAATAACGGGGGCGCACCGATCGTCAGCTACACAGTAACGGCCCTCATCAACAAACTGGCCACGCCAATCACGGTTACTGTCCCGGCGCCTGCAAGCGGAACGGCGGTAAGCGCAGTTGTATCCGGCTTGAGCGACAACACTGCGTACACATTCACCGTGCACGCCAGCAACGCTCAGGCAAACAGCCAGGAGTCGCTGCCGTCTACGCCGATTACGCCCGCAGTCAATAACCTTCCGATCATGAAGGTGGAAGTGTCGGGACCGATCTCGGTGAGCCCGGTGCCGGCGATTGTTACCTACACGGTGACGGTCACTAGCACTTCACAGTTCGCTGTGAACGGTATCCAGGTGAATAACCTCCTGGCGACCACCGACGGCGCATTCATCATCGCGGCCGATCCTGGGCAGGGCGTATGCACAGCGGGCGGAAGCGGCGTGACAACCGTTATCTGCACCGTTGGCAACATGGCGGCGGGTGCGGTGGTCAACATTGATGTTGTTGCGCAGATGCAGAAGGCGCAGATGACCTTGTCATCGCGCGTGACCGGCTTTGACTCTGTCGGTGACTCGCTTGTGTTCAAGCTTGAGCATCGCACAACCACGCCTCCGGGAACGCCGCCACCTGCGGGCACCCAGAGCATTCCTATTCCTGTTACGGGACAAGCCACACCGGCTTCGTTGAACGTGAATCAGGCCGGCCTGCTCACATTCTCCGCCAGCAACAACACCAACAACGTTGCTGCGAACGTGGAATTCACCATCACCGTCGATAGCGCTCTCACCATCACGTCGGTCACGCCGACGCCCAACACCGGCGCCAACGTAGCCACGTGCAATCCGCCGGTGCCAGGTCTGATCAACACCAACGTGATTACCTGCAACCTCCCAGCCTTGGGTGGACCAAAAACCAGCAACCCAACTCTCACCTTTAAAGTGGTGGTCGGGATCACTGCCCCCAATCGTACCGGCCTGACCTTCCTGCCCAGTGCAACCGTGAACTTTGACGGAATCAACAGCGCGAACGGAACGGCAACGCTGAACGTAAAAGTGCACTAAAACGGTTCGCAGCCAAAATGTCTGCGCAGCAGACAAGCGGCAGGTCCAGACAGTAAAAGGGCCTGCCGTTTTTATTTTTTGAAGTAAATGAGTGCGTTCACGCCTGATCTTCTTATGGCCTTACGATGTGACGTACGTCACATTCCTTATCGGACAATACCGATATCTTGGCGTTAGAAAACGTTCAAAATCTCCTTAAGCCAGGCAAACTAAGAGCAAATAGAAAGGTGCAGTGTTATGTGCGCCGCAGGTCCGCTGGATGACCCGCCGGTACGGGCCCGAGAAACACGGGAAGGCCAGGCACTGCTTGCACGTCTTGAAATTCTGAAAGCGGAAAACTCGCTTTTGGCTGCCCGGCTACTCCAGAGCGAGTCCCGCTTTCGTGAAATGTTGGAAGGCGCTCCGGACGCGGTTCTCGAAATTGCCCAGGATGGAACCATCCTGGTGGCCAACGGTGCCGCAACCGAAATGTTCGGTTATACCAGGGAAGAACTAACCGGCCAGGCAGTGGAAATATTGATGCCCATTCCGGCGCGTGATATGCATCGTCACCATCGCGCTATGTACGCAGAGCATCCGCGTATTCGTCGCATGGGGAGCGGTCTTGAGCTTTCTGCTCGGCGCAAAGACGGCTCGGTCTTTCCGGTAGAAATAAGTCTGATTCCTCTCTGGTTGCACGAAAAGCCCGGCGTGATCACCATTGTCCATGACATCATTAAGCGTAAGCGAACGGAAGAAAAGTTGCGCCAGGCACAGAAGCTGGAAGCGCTGGGCCGACTTGCCGGTGGCACTGCCCACGAGTTTAATAACCTGCTGGCGATCATTTTGGGATCGGCTGAGCTGGTACTCAGTGCAGTAGAGCCGGAGCAACAGGACAAGCACCTGGGCCGAATTGTACGAGCAGCCCAGAAAGCTGGCGGATTGTCACGCCAGCTTCTCACGTTCGGTCGCAAGCAGATATTGTCTGCCGAAATAATGGATCTGAACGTACTAATAGACGACCTCTCACTGCAGCTCGCCGAAATGCTGAGAGAAAAAATTGGGCTGCAGATTGTTCCTGCGAACGGGCCGACCTGGATTCGCGCTGACCGTCTTCACATGGAGCAGGTTATTACCAACTTGCTGAGCAATTCCCGAAATGCCACGCCTGATGGCGGCAATGTCAGGCTTACTGTGGCGGCACTGGAACTTACCCGTGATAATACCCGCGTGAATCCCGGTCTTGGCCTGGGACAGTATTCGGTACTCTCTGTAACTGACACCGGAACAGGCATGACCGCGGATGTGAAATCCCATCTCTTTGAGCCGTTCTTCACAACAAAAGGAATGACGGAAGCCAGCGGCATGGGACTCGCCACGGCTTATGGGATCATCACCCAAAGCGGCGGCACAATTTCTGTCGAAAGCCAGCCGGATAAGGGAACAACGTTCAATATTTTTCTTCCTGCGCCTGATGCAGCATCGGTGGCAAGTTTTCTTTCGCTCACTCCAGCGAAGGATGCGTTGCATGGCAATGAAACTATCTTGCTTGTGGAAGATCAGCCGGACGTCTTATTGCTGACCGGGGAGTTCCTGCGGCAATGTGGCTATCGCGTTTTGTCCGCAGGGCGCCCTGAAGAAGCGCTGCGAATCGCTAAAAAATTTAAGGCCAGCATTGACCTGCTGATTACAGACATTCTTATGCCAGGTATGGACGGGAAAGAGCTGGCAAAACAATGCAAAGCTTCTTTGTCCCGGACTTCCCGTGCTTTACGTTTCCGGTTATTCTTCAGACATTCTTGATCACCTGGATGACGGCGAGGCGTTTCTTTCCAAGCCGTTTCCCATCGAGGAATTAGGACTGAAAATCCGCGAGCTGATAGCAGCAAAAAGTAAAAAGCAGTCTGACTTTCTCGCAAGCTAAAATGCCACTAACTCTTGCGTAACTTCATTTCTCTCTGTCGCCGCGCTTCGTAGGTTTTCAAGTGCGTAAATGCCACTGTCAGGTTTGGCATCTTTTCTTTTGTCAGTTTGTTCTCGGCGCCGCGCTGCAGCATATCGCCCACAATGTGGTCAGCTTCTATCGCCGCATTGCGCTCCACATCGCGCAGCATGGATGCGGTCAGCGGAGATCCCGGCGCAGTCAGCGTTGCAAGTGCGCGATTCACACTGCTATCGCGCAACACCTGACCGCTCGTTTCCGCCACCGACCTGCATTCGTTCAGAAGTCCGGTGACAAATTCCTTTCCGTCCGGCGCCGCCATGATATCGCCGACGGAAGCACGCATCAGGCACGTCGCGCTGGCCGCGGTGGTGATAAAAACCCATTTCTCCCACATTTCCAGCACAATTTCAGTGGATAGCCGCGCATTGCAGCGTGTACCGGTGAATTCCCCGGCAATGGCTTGAACACGTTCGGTGGTGCTGCCGGATCGTTCCCCAAAGGAAAGATCGTGGGCCTCGTTGAGATGAACGATCTCATGTTGCTCGTTTACCGTGACTGCTATGAAGCACTGCCCACCCAGAACTCTTTCTTTGCCGAAGTTCTGGTCGAGCAAGTCAAGGTGTCTCATTCCATTCAGCATTGGCAAAATCGCCGTCTTGTTTCCAACCGCTGGCTTAAATGACAACATGGCGTTCTCCAGGTCGTACGCTTTGCAGCTCAACAGGACCACATCGAAAGTGTCATGAAGATGTTCAGCCAGGACCGTTGGCGGCGACGCAAAGGAGACATCGCCCATGCGGCTGCGGATTACCAGCCCTGAAGCGGAGAGCTGTGCTGCTCTTCCAGGACGCACTAGAAAGGTCACATCGCGATTCTGTTCCAGAAGCCTTCCGCCGAAATATCCGCCTATTGCTCCTGCCCCGACTACCAGAATTTTCATGACAACAAATTTACAGCCATACGTAAAGTCACGTCCAGCTTGTGAAGTTATCGTGTGCGCCATGTGACTGTGGTCACATCGTGGCCTGATCTTATGGGAGTACTTTCTACTCCAGCGTAGCAGTCACATCACTCTTGTGAGCTACGTGAACAAGAGACAACAACAAAGGATTGCATCATGAGTACAGTGACGGCAGAAATAAGCGCAACAGGAACGGCGCGTGCAGTAATTCCCGCCGGACCGTCGATCGTTCCCGCACCCAAGGAGTCATTGCGGCTGGTACAGCCAATTCCTGCTGCGCCCATTCGGGAAGAGATTACTTTCCTCGACGACCATCCGTTGGTGCCGGTGTTTGTCATTGGTGGAATTTCCCTGGCTCTGGCTGTTGCCGCTGTCGGTTCCATCGTCTTCTGGCTGGCGATTCGTTATTCCGGAGTGCTGGCGCCGTAAGGCCCCATCGTGAAACGATGCATCAACGGTTGAGTACATTTGTCACGGTTACCAAGGTTATCTGGTGGTTCCAATAGCGGGCACGAAAGGTCAGTCTCGCATGGTACATTCCCGATAGGCCCAGGGGAAAGCGATGATTGCCACTTTGCTCGACAAGTTGCCAACGATTCTCGTGCTTGCTGTTCTGGTCGGGATCTTTGTCGCTTTGCGGCGTCACGTTCGCTCACCCAGGCTGACTCTTTGGACCACGGCGTGGGGACTCATCTTCGTCCACTTTGTGGCAAACATTTTTGAGCCTCCCACAGCGGACGATCCGCCCATTATCTTTGCCCTTGCCTGGGCGTCGCTTCAACTCTCGGCGGTCTTTTTTGTTGCGTCACTCACCTCGTTTTTTGAGGACAAAAAACTCACACGTCGGCTGATTGTGATGGTCGGGCTGCCAGTTACCGTGTATACCGCCGCGCTGGGTTACGATTGCAACTGGCGATCTCTTTACATCACTTGTCTCGCGCTGGCTTTCTTCGCGCCGTCTCTTTATCTGCTGGCGCATCGTTCCTACACCACGCGTTCATGGTTGTGGATGCCGTTGCTTGCTTTGATCGGCGGCTTTGCCATATTCCGTGCCTGGCATCATCAATTCATTTTTGGGTTTCTGGCGTTTCTCACTGCCGGCTTCAGCATGCCCGCATTCCTCTATTGGCGACGTTACCGCAGGTGGTCGCCCGGCGTACTTACCAGCGCAGGTGGATTTGCCTTGTGGGGTGCCGTCTTTCCAGTAAGTACGATGATTTCCAGTTGGGCTCCAAATCTAAAGATCAATCCCGAACTGTGGAACACTCCTAAATTCTTTGTTGCCTTCGGCATGATCCTCACTCTTCTGGAAGACAAGTCACAGGTTCTGGAAGCGGCAAATGATCGCGAGCGTCAGGTGAACGAGCAGATGCAGCGCTTCGCCGGAATCACTTCGCGTCTGCTTACGGGCATTGACGTAAGCACGCTGTGTCATGAGATAGCTGAAGCTATTCGGGAAACCAGCACCTTTCAGCGTGTAGGGATCGTCTTAAGCCTTGATGGAAAAACCCTTTCTCTCGCCGGGCACTCTGGCATGGATGCGGACGAGATCGCGCTTGCAGAAAAAAATTGTGCCACGCGGTGGCGCCTGGACCACGTCAAGGAAATCTTCAGCAAGGGCATGCGCCTGGGTGAAAACTCAAGACTGGTTAGAGGTCGCTATCTCAGCCAGTACAATCTTTCTTCCAGTTCGCGCCAGGATCCCGTGGATTCTTTTTGGGAAAAGGGCGATCGTGTTTTTATACCGCTACAGTCGATGCGTGGAATCTATGTCGGCTGTATCTCGCTCGATGATCCCCTCGATGTTTCTCGTATCAGCGGTGACGAACTCACCAAAATTGAATTGCTGGCTGGTGACCTTGCTGTCACCGTAGACAACTCTTCACTCCACAAGCAGCTTTTGCGATCTGAAAAACTTGCGGCCATCGGGCAGCTTGTGGCCGGCGTGGCTCATGAGTTGAATAATCCGTTGGCGTCCGTCGTGGGATATTCCGAACTTCTTACTGACGAAATTCCTTCCGGCCCGAGCCGCAACAAGCTGGATAAGATCATTCGTGAAGCCCAGCGCATGCGCCGGATTATTGAAAACCTTTTGCGTTTTGCCCGCCAGAACAATCTGGCCAAGAAATCAACCAACGTCGCAGTCCTGCTGCAGGAGGTTCTCTCGCTGCGGGAATATCACTTGCGCAACCAGAGGATACATCTCGATGTGCAGATTGATCCGGCGTTGCCTCCTGTGGCTTTGGATGAAGACCAGTTCAAGCAGATTTTGCTGAACCTGCTCAACAATTCCATTGACGCTCTGGATGATGTAACCAACAAGCAAATCCGCGTATCCGCCCGCCGGCGCGATTCCCGCGTGGTAATGCTGTTTGACGACAACGGATCCGGCTTTGCTGATCCTGATCGTGTCTTTGATCCCTTTTACACCACCAAGCCTGTGGGCAAGGGAACCGGACTGGGCCTCAGCATCTGCTACGGTATCGCCAGGGAACACGGCGGTGATATCCAGGCATCGAACCTTGACGGTGGCGGCGCACGCATCGCTCTGGAATTGCCTGCCTGGTTCGGTGACGTTGTCGGTGAAGGCGAACAGGTATCAATTCAGGCCGGTTAGTTCTTGATTCACTGCACTTTGTCACAGTCAACATTAATACCTTGAGACGGGCTCCCCAACATCAACTTGGATTCCAAAGCAGTTAGGTTGATTCATCCCAAGGGCGTCCCAATGACGTGCTTTTCGGTTTTTAGACGGACAGCATCTGCGTTCATCAGCGACAGGGTTTTGGGTTCCAATTGCCCGATTGCCAAATTTCCCGATTACACAATCCAGCCTACCCTCCAGGTAATCTTTAGTTTGCCTTTCCGCTAAACTTAAAGCCACATGCTGAACGCTGCCCACAACCCTCTGTCTGAAGCACAGGCCCGTCTTGCTGATCGTGAACAGAATCTCGGTTCACTGCAACGCCGGCATCGTTTCATCGGCAACGTGCGTCTTGGGGTCTTTCTGGTCTTTATTGTGCTTTGCTGGTTTTATGTGCGTACCAGTGCGTTCTCGCCACTTTGGCTGGTCGTAAACATAGGCATCTTCGCAGGGCTGGTGTTGCTTCATCAAAGGGTGGTCAAGGACGCGACCAGGTTCGAGCGTGCTGCTCAAATGTATCGCCGCAGTGTGGTTCGTATGGAAGATCGCTGGACCGGTGATGGAGCCTCGGGTTTAGATTTCCGCCAACCCGATCATCTTTATGCTGATGATCTAAACATTCTCGGCGAGGGCAGCCTATTTCAACTCCTTTGCGTCGCCCGTTCCCGTATGGGGCAGGAATGCCTGGCTGACTGGCTTCTGCATCAGGATGCTTTGCCGGAGATCCCTTCCCGCCAGGCCGCTGTACGCGAATTGGCGCATAGGCTGGACTTGCGCGAACGGCTGGCCATCGCCGGTGAAGAGGATCGCATTTCGGCTGATCACCGCAAACTCAAGACATGGGCCCAGGCGGAAATCCACCTCAACTATCACGGTTGGTGGCCGCTTGCAGGCGTCCTTTCTCTGTTGGCGACATCCTCCTTTATATATGCCGTCCTCACTTTCTTGATGACGGGATCAACCCACTGGAGTCCCTTCGTCCTGCTTCTTGTCTTGAACGGCTTGCTCACGTTCCGCTGGCGTCACGGACTGGAAAACATCTTTCGCGGACTTGATAGCGCATGCCACAACCTGGAAGCCGTTGCGGACCTGGTTCGCTTGATCGAAGGCGAGCAGTTCCAATCGCCGTTATTAGTAGACCTGCAGAGTCAATTTCACCACGCCGACGTGAGCGCGTCGGAAGGCATCGCAAAACTTGGTTCGCTGTGTGAGCTGGAGAACTCGCGACTCAACATCGTATTACGCGCGCTTGATCTGCCTGTGTTGTTTTCGCTTCAGGTGGGTTTTGCGTTGCAACGCTGGCGTCATAAGTATGCGCAACACGTCAACTCGTGGATGGATGCCCTCGGTCAAATAGAAGCCCTCATGTCCCTGGCCACTTTCGCCTATGAACATCCTGACGATGCTTTTCCCGAATTCAATGAATCCGGCCTCGCCTTAAGTTTTGCCGCGGACTCTCTGGGACATCCGCTGATCGCCGGATCTGTATGCGTCCGCAATGACGTCCGTCTGGGAGGTGATCAGCAGTTGGTGATGGTCAGCGGCTCCAACATGTCAGGCAAAAGCACGTTGCTGCGTGCCATCGGCGTCAACACTGTGTTGGCCATGGCCGGAGCAACCGTTCGCTCTCCTCGCATGCGCCTGTCCGCGGTCGCAGTTGGCGCTTCCATTAATATCTCTGACTCGTTGCAGAAAGGCGTTTCACACTTTTACGCGGAAATCAGCCGTATCCGCGCCGTTGTTGATCTTGCCGCTCATGGCCCGCTGCTTTTTCTTTTTGATGAAATTCTTCAGGGCACCAATTCACATGATCGTCGCGTGGGCGCTGAAGGCGTGGTGAGTACCTTGCTCAAAAGAAATGCCATCGGTCTCATTACCACACACGATCTCAGCTTGACGGAAATGATAAAGATATTTCCTCATCAGGTCACGAACCTGCACTTCCAGGAAAAACTGGAAGCAGGGAAGCTGTCCTTCGATTATTTGCTGCGGCCAGGTGTGGTCACTACCAGCAACGGCGTTGAGCTCATGCGTTCCATCGGTCTTGAGGTGTAAATCTTTCGCAAATTCTTGGTGCAGCAAAAATAGCTCTCCAGATGCTATCGCCCGCGATGTGCTCCCGATTTTCCTGCTGTACGTAGTGTTTCCGGAAAGTTTTAATCTTCCAATCTAAGCTTTCTCATCTTCGCGCCAAACGCTCGCTCCACACGTCCGTTCTCGATCCGAAAAACTGCTTCCGCCAGCCTTTTTTGCAAACCGGTTAAAAATAAAGGACTTGTACCATTGCGTAGGACGGCCATGTACCGTGGCGCAACTTAGAGATTTTTTTGGGGTACCAAGGTCCGGTGGCCGTGAAATCATTAGGGCACGTACTCCAAGGGTCAAAAATCCCCATTTTCACAGGGGAAATCACCCTACTTCTGTACATAACTCTTAATACTTTAATCTTTATAAACTATTGATAACTAAGTGGTTAATTATGTTACCTTGGGTCTACGACCTGAATTAAAACATTTAATACACCACTAATGTACTTCTAACCCCCCTCCCCGAGAATCCTTCATGTAGGGGTCACTCCGGCTGAACTGTGGTCGAGCGCAGCGGATCGGGGGACACACCTGCAGTCGGGCACCAGCCAAGTGACGACATAGGGCAAAACCTTTAGGAGAAAAACGATGAAACCGTCTTCCGGGACCAGGGCTTTTCTGCGCGTTACCGCGCTGGTGGTAGCAACCGTTGCTGCACTCGGGTACTACGGCCATGTGCGAGCCCAAAGCGGAGTTGGTTCTGTAATTGTTCCGCTTCGGCCATTAGCCCCACTGTCCAGCGTGCCTATCCCCGCGGTATTCGGCCTTGAAGGAATCGTCGCAGACAAAGCTGCCGCCGTTCAACTCGGCAAGGCTTTGTTCTGGGACATGCAAGCGGGAAGCGACGATATCCAAGCTTGCGCCAGCTGCCACTTCAACGCCGGAGCAGACAGCCGCGCAACCAATGACGTTAACCCCGGCCAGGCCGGTGGTGACAACTCTTTTCAGATCGGCGTTCCTTTCAACGGCAAGTACGGAACCAACTATCACTACAGTCCTGGTACACCGAGCGCGGGCTTCGGTGGTTTCCATGATGGTGATTTCCCGTTCCGTAAACTGGCTGACGTAAACGATCGTTTCAGCGTTGTGGCTGATTCCAACGACGTTTCGGGTTCGCAGGGCGTATTTTCCACCAAAATTCAATCCGTGGTTGTGGGCACCATCGGCAGCGGCGGTCAAATTGCCACTGGCAGTGATGGCGGCGCAACCAGCGGCGGCGACGATGTCAGCCAGGGCAGTGATGACGCGGGCGCTACGCGTTCGCCTCACTCCGCTCACAATCCCAACACCAACAAGACCGTGGCTTCTTCTAGCAAGGGCAGCGGCAAAACCACTGGCGCAACTGCTACCCCTCAGATTGGTACTTCCACAGGTAACCTCACCAGCGTTGAGAACACAATTTCAAATCCGGATCCGGTCTTCTCCTACCCTGATCCTTCCAATCCTGGTGCGGTGATCAACACCCGCAAGACGACGGGCCGCAACACTCCCAGCGTCGTAAACGCGGTCTTCAACTATCGCAACTTCTGGGACGGCCGCGCACAGAATGAGTGCAACGGCGCAAACCCTTTCGGACAGCGTGACAAGAATTCTCACCTGGTTGTGGTGAAGGATGACGGTTCGCTCTCACCGGTTCTGGTCAGCATGAAGAACTCGGCTCTGTGCTCACAGGCACTGGGTCCGATTCTCAGCGGCACGGAAATGTCAGCAGATGGTCGAGACTTCAAGCAGGTGGGCCACAAGTTGCTGGCTCGCAAGCCGCTGGCCAAGCAGATGGTCGATCCTTCTGACAGCATTCTCGGTCTGATTTCAAATTCGCCCAGCACCGGCATCAACGCCACGTATGCGGCCATGATCCAGAAGGCGTTCCTGCCTGAGTGGTACTCGTATGCGAATCACGCTTGTTTCGCCGCAGACGGAAGCATTGCAACCACAATCGATCCTAAATCTGCTGCCTGCCCGGCCAACACCACCGAATACTCGCAGATGGAAATCAACTTCTCGCTGTTCTGGGGAGTTGCCATCCAGATGTATGAGAGCACGCTGGTGGCTGACCAGACTCCAATGGATAAGTACCTGGAGCAGCAGCAGAGCTACACGCTGATCGGTGACAACAAGACCAACCAGTTCACCATCCAGATGAAGCCTGGCATCACTCCTTACACTGTCTCCGTTGTCGGCCTCAACCCGACTCTGGATGCCAGCGATCAGGACATCTACTCGTTCGACAACGGCCAGGGCTTTATCGGCGGCGTCGGCGTCAACCAGGGTTCAGTCAACTACGCTACCGGATTGGTCACCATTTACTTCAGTGACTCGCCGGTCTCGCAGGTTCCAATCCAGATCAACTACTCCGTGGGTCCAACGCCTCTGACGCAGGGTCAGTTGCGCGGACTGGTGCTCTTCCAGACCAAGGGTGGATGCATCGTCTGCCACGGCGGACCGGAACTCTCCAACGCCGCCGTCGGCACCGTAACCAACACGCCGATCGAACGCATGATCATGGAAGACGATAGTGCTCGCGTTTATGACACGGGCTTCTATCACATCGGCATCCGGCCTTCGGCGGAAGATGCTGGTCTGGCCGGCAATGACGGCGTCGCAGGTCTGCCGCTCTCCAACGCGGAATACCTTCGCGAGCATGTCTGCAACGGCGGATTTGAAACCGTGATCGTTCCGGGTCGTCGTGGTGACGGTATTGCACCGGCACCGCTCAATTGCTCGGATGAAGTGGCTCGTGGCGGTTTCTTCAAGGCGCCTCAGCTCCGCAACGTTGCTCTTACGGCTCCTTACTTCCACAACGGCGGCCAGCTCACGCTGGAGCAGGTGGTGGAGTACTACAACCGCGGTGGTGATTTCAACACTGTGGCCGAAGTGAAGAACATGGATCCGGATATCGAGATTCTTGGACTTACGCTCCAGGACAAGCAAGACTTGGTGGACTTCCTTCGTAACGGGTTGACTGATCCACGCACCGTGAAGCAGTCAGCGCCGTTCGACCACCCGCAGTTGATCGTGCCCAACGGCCATCCCGCGGGCGACGGCTATCCGGTTCAGGCTGATGCCCAGCACCCCGGACAAGCTACCAATCAGTTCATGGAAATTCCGGCGGTCGGTACGAATGGCGGAAAGCCGCTTTCCACGTTCCTCGACAACATGGTGGGGGTGAAAAATGCCAGACCCAACTAAGTTGCCGGCAACCGAACGCGCGTGCCTGTGGAGTTCCAGCGGGCACCAGCAAGACACCAATACAGCAGCACCAGCAGGGCAAAGCTGCACTAGCAAACAGCAGTACGACGGGAGGAGCTTCAAAATGAGGGGATTTGAGCAAGTTCGCAAAACATTAAAAGCGGTAGGGCTCATGCTCTTGCTGCTGCTGGTGGCGGGAATAGGTTCCAGCGTATCCGCACAGGAACTGCCAACGCCAGCTATCTGGCCCACACCAACGATTCCACCAGCCGCAGCCATTGTACCGGCGGCACAAACAGTTCCGGTTGCGTTTGACGTAACAGGAATGCTGCAGTACGCATCGCTGGATGCCACACCCGGCCTCTGCGACGTAACGAACACAAGCCCTTCACCGGCAAATCCCCCGTTGCCGGCCCAGTGCAAAACGACGGGCGGGTGGCTTGAACTCGGTGACGTGGCTATCAGGGTCCCAGCGAACGTGGTGGTGGTTTATCCCAACACCCTGCTGACGTGGGAAGAATCGTTTGAGTTCAACCCCTTCATCAATGCGGCGGCTCCTGAGACCGGATTGGCGATGGCGGACACCAAGCAGATGCCTGGTAACTACATTGTTCACGTTCAGGGAAACATGGTGAACGGCCAGTACATCGCCGGCCTGGTCTTTATCAACCAGGTTGTGGCGGATGCCGGCATCCAGGGCTTCATTGAGAAATTCGACTACGCCAACGGCATCATGTACGTTGCCGGTCAACGCGTTCAGTTGAACGATCCCAAACTGACCTTCACGGTTTCAAATCCTGATGGCACACCGTTTGTGGGACCTGGCGCCGGAACCCTGACCAAGGGCCGTTATAGCGCCGGCCAGTCGAACGATCCCCGCATGGCGGTTGACCAGAACAATCCTACGGTCCGCAGCCAGAGCGGTTATCCGATGTGCATTCCGTCTTTCAGCCCGTACCTTGACGGCTCTGACGGTTCCAAAGGCATCGCGGTATCCTCACTGCTTCCTGATGCTGCGCAAGATCAGCAGTGCCCGGAAAAGAACCGTCCGCGTGACATTACAACCGGAACCACGCTAATCAACATTTACGCCATGAACGCACCGGGCGCTCCGGCAACACCGGAAAACCCGAACCCGCAGGATCCTTACCTTGAAGCTCCGTTTGAAGTGGGCGATTTCGTTTCAGTCCTTGGCTCCATGGGATATGACGCGACTGGCCCGCTCTACGGCGCAACTCAGGTGATGACAACCAGCGTTGGTATCTTCACTGCACCCGCAACTGATCCGGCCTATGTGCTGGTTGAAGTGCTTGTTCAGGGTACCGGTGGCGTGCCTGATCCTGCTTTCCCGCAGGAAGCCGGCGTGCGCACCCGTGTTGAAGGTTTCTCGACCGATGCTTTCCGCGCGGTTGACGTTTCAGCCATTGACCAGGATTGCAACGGCAACCTGATCTTCCGCGAACCAGCATGGGCTTCGAACTTCCCAGTTGAGCCGGGACCTCCGGGAATCGGCGTGTTGGGTCGTTGGCGCGCACGTTTCCCCCAGGGCGGTGATTTCCTGCCCGCAACCCAGAACGTAGGTGCACGCGTGAGCGGCGCCCTCGTTGGCAAACAGAAAAATGGTCTGACTTACGGCGAATATCAGTTGCCGGAAGCCACTTTCATCTTCCCGGAAAACGTTACCCCGGGTACGCCTCCGCCAGCCGGCAACTTCAGCGACCTCACCTTCCTGGTGAACGGTCTTGGACCCCTGCCGATGGTGAGCGACGTATTTGACAGCTTCCAGGTACAGCTTGGAGCGCAGCCTTCACCGTTCTACGGCAACCAGACATTGGGTCAGCTTGCGCCGTTCCCAATGCCGACGGCGCCTGCACCAACCTGCATCCCGGGAACATTCACTTCCGTGGCCCTGCCGACGTTCAGCTCAACACCGAATCCGCCGTACGCCGGCGTAACGGTGACCTTGAGCGGAACCGCCAGCACGCCGCCGACCGGTCCTTTCACCTGGACTCAGGTGATCAACGCGGGCGATCCGACCGTTGCGCTGAGCAGCACCACTGCCGCCAAGCCGACGTTCGTTGCTCCGCTGGTTACACTGCCCCAGACTCTGACCTTCTCGCTGGTTGTAGGCGACGGATTGCTTGTGCCGTTCTCTACCCCCGCGACAGTACTTGTGCCTGTTGTCCCGCCGCCGGCTAACGCGCCCCCAGTTGTAAGCATCGCGTCCAATCCGGCCAGCCCGTTTGCAAGTGCAACGGCTGCTGCTCTGACTGCCACGGGTATCGATCCTGCGGGTGGAACGCTCACCTTCACCTGGACGGCGCCTGCTGGTGTGATTCTGGTTCCGGCCGCTGCTGATGGCTCAATCCAGACCTTCACCGCTCCGACTCTGCCTCCGCTGAGCGCTCCGCTACCTCTCACCTTCACGGTGACGGCGACGAGCAGCGTGGCTCCGAAACTGACTGGCACCGCGACGATCACCGTTGTGGTCAACCCGACTGGCGACACCGTTCTGATTAACGGAACTGGCGTTGTGTACCGTACGCGCAAAGCGCGTCTGGTGGTCACCGCGACTGACTTTACTCCGAATATCACCATGACCTGCACGTTGGACATCGTGAACACCGCAACCGGATTGCAGTACACCGGCTTGATGGGTCCCGCGATACCAGCAGCACCGGGCGTCTACACCATTACGTTCAGCAACGTACCTCCGCCGAACCTAGTGACCGTGACTTCCAGCGCGGGCGGCGTCGCAACCTCAGGCATCACGTTCTTAAGGTAACCGAAAACCAGTGGGCTGCCGGTTGTTCCCGGCAGCCCGCAACAAGCTTAAGCAGCCTCAAGCACTTGCTGCAGGGCAACAAAGAAGCCAACGTAAGGCTTACAAGAGAGGAACCCATCATGAAATCCAGTAAGACGCAGCTTCGCTTCACATGTGCGCGCATGCTGGCAATCGCTTTACTCGCTCTGGTAGCGGTTTCCAGTGCGTTCGCGCAAGTCCCCACGGTGAATCCGCCGGCGGGAATCAATCCGGCCACCAACGTTGGTGACCAGGGAATTTTCCTTCCCAAAGGTTTGATTCGCGTACCGGTCGTCAATGCCGCCGGAGCCCCGATTCTGGGAGCTAACGGCAAACAATTGGTCGATTATTGGACAGCGGACACCGCCAGCGGCTTTTGCCGTCTTGACGCAACCCTCAACCCCGCTACCGGTGCAACCACCGGAGCGTTGAACCTCAGCACCTGCTTCCTGAACGCAACCGGCGCTCCCCAGGATTATCAAGCTGAGTTCGGCGTGGTCTTTGTGGCTGATATGTCTCTGGGCGGCATTTGGCGCTTCAGCTTCATCCCAGCCGGCGACAACACGCACATGATCCTCAACCCGGCCACTGAAGTTCAGGTGTTCGGACCCAGCTCCCTGATCGGAACGACCCCGGTTGGCATTCACGCGCGCGTTGAACTGGCCAAGATGGGACCTGACGGCAAGCTGTACATGACGTTCCCGGGTAACGGCGACATCTGGCGCGTTACCAATCCTTTGTCCGCTGCCTTCTCTCCAGCCGTGAACAAACTGGAGCGCGTTGGTACCTCTGACAACGGACGCCGCATTGACGCTTTCGCCTGGATCGGAAAAGATCTCTGGCTGGATCAAGCCGGCTTCCTTAACCGTCTTCAGAACGCAACCGCCTGCAACTATGCCGGCGCGCTCTGCGTAGCTCTGCTTGAGTTTGGCAACATTCAGTCAAACACCGGCATGGCTTCTGATCAGCGCATCTCAACAGACATTACCGGCCACCACCTGTATTTCTCGTCCGGCAACGTAGTGGCGGACTACGACACCAACACTCAACAGATGATGCACATCGTCACCAACAGCGGCAACATCTTCACCGGTCCTGGCGCCACCCAGACCGTTGCTCTGTCACTGATCCTTGGTCTGAACCTGGACCAGGCCAGCGGCGATTTCCTGATTGTTGACGATCTGAACATTGAAGCTCCTATCGCGGAAGTTGCGGTGCCACAAACCCGCACCGGTCGCGCATGGACTTTGGCTGCCGGCGTGTTTGAGCCCTGCGGTCCTTCACAGACTTGCAGCTTGACAAGCGAAGTTGGCACCAGCGCTCCGGTAGTTGCAGCTCAGCAAAACATAGCCGCTCGTCGCGCCGTGCTCGTACTGGCGGGCGTCACTCACCCACGTGGACTGATTTTCCTCGGCAACCACTTCTGGGTGTCTGACGAAATTCAGGGCTTCTGCCGTGTTGATACGGTAGGCGCTGCTACATCGTTGACCAACTGCTACAGGCCGACTGCCTCGTTCATTCCTGGACAGGCTGATGCCACGCAGCCGCTGGCAGTCACTGGCACACGCACCCTGTACGTCCCTGACGCTTCAGGTGCAGCCGGTATTGCCCGCTTCAAGTTTGATCCCGCCGGCAACGGTGGCAATGGCAGCATCAGCCAGACCGGCGTTCTCAGCTCAGGCACCAGTGCTGTGGAAACCGTCGCTGTGCCGAAACCGATCATCGGATCCCCGATCGTTCCGGAAGACGCCGTGTATATCGGCTTCTCCAACAACGGTCTGATTTCGAAGATCACCAGCGCCACCACGGCGCCCAGCGCGTTGACTCCCGTCGCCAACACTGAAAATGGCGTCGGCGTCGTCAGCATGGCGTTCCTCGGTAGTGACTTGTACATGGCGGAAGAAGGCACCCCGACGCTGGCAGGTGGCAACGTAAACGCCGTAAGGCGCGATTCGTTCAACACGGTCATGATCAAAGCTTCACCCAGCATGGCCAAAGGCACCGCAGTCTCAGTTGCTTTCCCAACGGTTCGTGGTCAGGGACTGGGCCTTCAGATTGGGAACCCGCTGGCCATTGCCATCGGTCCTGAGTTTGAGCGTCCGCTTTGCCTTGGACCTCCGGGCGTCGCTACGGGCACCATCTCCTCGTTCATCCCTGGCGATCTGACCACCGCTCCCTCCATGTACGTTGGAGCCAGCGCGATTCCGATACCGTCAGTGCCTCAGAGTCCTCAGGGTGGTGGAACCTCACAGGACGCTGAAGTTGATCAGTGGAGCTTCACCTGCAAAACCCAGAGCAACTGGGCAGACCAGGGTTCCATCAGCCCACTCATCGCTTTGAACCTGCCTTTCGGCAGCGTGACAGCGATTGCAGTGACCGGTAACGTAGGCAACGCTTCCATGATGATCGCTGACGATGCCACCGCACAGATTCCTGATCCACGCGGCGGCGGACCAACCGATCCACTGGGTGTTCCTCTGACCGTAAAGAGTGCAATTCCCAACCAGGGACATCTGTACCTCATCCCGTAACATAACTGGTAAGTTCCTCTCGGCTGGCGGGCAAAACCCGCCAGCCTTTTTTCGTCTGCCATAGTTTCACTAAGTTCAGAATAGAAACGCATTAAAGTCTTTAATCAATCTTTCAGCCCATCTTAATGAAGTCACCCTATCTTTCTTATATTGAGCATCAGGGGCCGGGAGAAGCTTGTAACAAGCTGGCCCATGATTGCATCAGTCTTTGGGTAAGGGCCTTCCGGTTACAGTAGTTCGCTCTCCATCCCGCGGTTATAGCCTGCCAAAAATGTTGTCGCAGCTCTGTTTTTGCCTTCCGGTGACAGAGAACAAAACCCATTTGTTCAGATTGCCAGCACGGAGAAAGTCCATGGCGCGCGCAAACTCGCTTACACGAGTCGATTGCAAGTCCCTCCCCTTAGAAGCGGTATTTACGCATCTGGGACACGATCAAGCCGTTACCGGATCGAACCGTAACGAAGCTGAAATTCCCGGCAAATGGACAACCTGCGTTTACAGCTACCTACACTGGATTGGCAGGAACCGATACACCAGCAAACCTGACTGGTACGCTGAAGTGCGCGGCCACAGTCAACACCGTCGGAGCGCACACGATCACGTGCGGCGGACAAACCTCAAACAATTACGCTGTCACGTTTGTGAATGGCGTAGCCACGGTTGTGTTTGCCAATCTCGGCGTTTGCACTGCGGGTCCGGGCCACCAGATACTTGCCCCAATCGCAACTGACGGCAGCACGGTGTTCACCAAGGCAACCACGCCTTCCATCCCTGTGACCTTCCGCGTCTGCGACGCAAACGGCGCGGCGGTCAATGGCAACGTGGTTACCAGCTTAACGCTGCTACAAAGTATTACCGGCGGCGTAACTACAACCCCGAACCAAAAACAGAACGTAGCGTTTGCGTTCAGCGCGGCCACGCAAAGCACTCAGGCGACTCTGCTCACCAACACGCCGACCAACCTGACGGCTGGCACAACCTACGTCTATCAGATCAAACTGATTGACAACTCGTTAATTAATTTCCAGTTCTCAATGAGCTAAACCCGGCCCTGGGTGGGGGGCAGGCAACTGCTCTCCACCTGGGCTGCTTCATCCTTCCTGCGCAAACGCGCCCCGCGACTCCTGCGGAGAGGCCTCCCCAAACAGAAATAATCACGTCGTATGCGAACTATTTCGGTATGAAAATCGCGCCTACCCCAGCAAGGGCGTCGTGCCGGAAAACGGTACGGATCAAGAAAATCCCGCCAGGGCGGTGAATGAAATGCGACGGATTAACACACTTTGTCATTTAGAGCGTAGGGCGCGCGAATGCGAGCACGTAGTCGAAGGATATATGCGTTCTGAATGTTTCACTCACCAGAAAAGGATGGCCCTCGTTCTACACAAAATAGTTCGATATCAAAATAAAATCTGACTCTATGTCGGATCAATGCTGAATAATCCGCAAGCCGTATCTTGTTTCCTTCTAATATTTCTCTTAAATACGCTGAATCTAGCGGCAAAAGTCCAGAACATTAGGTTTTCTAACCCGTTTCCAATGTGTTCTTCATTACTAAAGATTACTTTCACTACAACGCAACAACAGGTATAGGGGTGGAGAAGATGTTTTCTTCCGGGTTCTCTATCAGCTAGTGGCAGAACCCTTTTAACGTAACGAGGCTGTTTGTCTCGTCCATCCCCGACTAAATCTCAGTCGAAGCTAAACCCTCGCTGTTCTTCCGGGTGGCAGAGGATCGGGTTCCCAGACGTCCTTTTCAAATTTAGGGAGATCTATATGCCACGTGCACACTCGTGTATGCGGGCGGTCTGCATCGTCTTGGCTATCGCCTTGATTGTGCCGGCGGTCGCTACCGCGCAAAGCTTCGTTTACGTCAACAACCAGGACACAATCAATACCATCTCCGGATTTGCTGTCTCGCCGACCGGAGCTCTCAGTCCTCTCCCTGGTTCACCATTTGCCACGGGTGGCATTGGTTCAACCACAACTTGTTATGGCCTGGATCGCATGACCATTAACACGGCAGACAAGCTGTTGTTTGTCTCCAACAGTGGCGATCAATCCATTAGCGCATTTCAAATGGACGCTGCAGGCGTTTTGACCGCGGCTCCCGGTTCGCCTTTCCCCAGCAACCTCACTCTCGATGGCTGCGGTGGCATCTCTCTCGCCACCACGCCTGACGGAAAGCTTCTGATGGCCTCCAGCAATGGACAGATCCAGTCTTTCAATATCGCCGCAATTGGTGCGCTTACCCCGGCCGTGCTCACCGCCAACTGCTGCTCGCCGACAGTCGGCATGAAGATTTCACCCGACGGAAAACTTCTGGCCCTCTCTAATGAGACCTCGGTTTCTGTGTACACCGTCAATGCTGACGGCTCGCTTACGGTCGTGTCCGGCTCGCCTTTTGCCCAGCAGGGTACAGGGCAGATCTCCGGCCTCGAATTCAGCTGCGCTGCTGACCGGCTTTATGCCAGCGAAGCCTCTTTTGCTGCTTCCACCATTACCGACGCATGGAGCGTCTCTGCCGCCGGTGCTCTGACAGGCGTTGCAGGCAGCCCTTTCCTCAATCCCGGTAATGACGCCAACACAGTTCTGCTCACCCCTGATAACAGGTTCTTGTTTACCAGTGACCAGTTCGTGAATACCGTCACGGCCTTGAGTGTAGGCGCCAGCGGAGGCCTTACGCGCATTGGTGCTTACGGCAGTCCGATTTCGCTGCACTTGCCCGCCGGACTCGCGACTGATGCTGCCGGCCAGTTCCTCTTTGTTGCCGACGATGGTTTCGGTATCGCGGTATTCACCATCAATGCGGATGGCTCTCTCAGCAACCCGGGGGATATTTCCACCATTCCCGGCCAGGAAATGCAGAGTGTTGCCGCTTATCCAGGACGCAGCTGCGCGACGTCGGATTTGTCTCTGACCATCATCGCCGGTCCGGACCCGGTAGAATCCGGCTCTAACGTCACCTATACCATCAGCGTCACCAACAATGGCGCCAGCCCGGCTGACGTCGTGGTGACTGACAATCTGCCTGCCGGCGCCAGCTTTGTTTCCTGCTCCACCAGCGGCAGCGGCAGTTGCACCAGAACCTTTGGCAATCCGCACAAGTTCTCGTTCTCCGGAATTGCCGGCGGCAACACTGAGATTGCAACTCTTGTCGCCCAGACCAGTACAGACCTGATTAACGGATCAACCCTGACCAACACGGCTACTATCAGCAACCGGTCAGTGATTGACACCAACCCGGCCAATGATTCAGCTACCGTGACCGTCACCATCACCGCGCTACCCGGTCCAACAACTCTCACCCTTGCCCCAACCGCAGGCTCCTTCGGCAGCTTCGCCACTGCAACGGCGACGCTGATCAAAAAGATCAATGGAGTCGGCGTGAGCGGCAAGACCGTTTCCTTTAGCGTGAGTGGAGTGCCCGTCGGTACGGCCGTTACCAATTCCATTGGCCAGGCGATTCTTCACTTCAATGCAACTCAGGGAATTGGCACCTATCCCGGAGTTGTTGCCGCAACCTTTGCCGGTGATAACGTCTTTGCCGCCAGCAGCGCCATTGGTGACCTCACTATCAGTCAAGCTGTGCTCACCGTGTTTCCTGGCGCCGCGAACAGAGTGTACGGAGATCCCAATCCGGCGATGACTTACAGCATCACTGGATTCCTGAATAGTGACACCGTGTCGGTTGTAAGTGGAACTGCGTCGTGTACTACCGCCGCAACGGTTGCCAGCCCGGTCGGTCAATACCCCATCACCTGTGATATCTCTGGTCTTGCTGCTGCGAACTACACGTTCACCAGCGCAACCTCCCTGCTCACCATAACCCCGGCTCCGCTCAGAATCGTGGCAGACAGCTTTAGCCGCGTTTATGGCGATCCCAATCCGGCGTTCACCGGTACCATTACCGGCCTCAAAAACGGTGACGTCGTCACCGCCACCTACATCACCGCAGCAAGCCAGTCCAGCCCGGCCGGGAAATATGCCATCGTGCCGGATGCAGTTTTCGGGCCCGCTGCCGGTAACTACAGCATTAGCGTTGTGGATGGCACTCTGACCATCACTCAGGCGCCGCTCACCGTTACCATAGCGTCCGCCACCCGCTTATACGGCGACCCCAACCCGCCATTCACCGGCACAATCAGCGGTTTGAAGCTGGCCGATATACTCACTGCCACCTTCACTACTGTGGCCACACCTGCAAGCAACGTAGGCACTTACCCCATCACGCCGGTCTTCACTGATCCTTTCGGCATTTTGGCGAACTACGCTGTCACAATCGTTGGTGGCAACCTGACCATTACACCCGCGCCGCTAAGCGTCGCCATCAATAATGCGAGCCGTCTCTATGGCGCCGCCAATCCGGCATTCAGTGGCACCATCACTGGCCTGAGAAACGGCGACATCATCACAGCCACTTACTCCACCACGGCAACCGCAGCCAGCCCGGTGGGAACCTTCGCCATTGTGCCTGCTTTCGTTGATCCAGGCGCCAAACTGGGCAACTACACAATTACCGTCACCGGTGGTGTTCTCACCATTACGCCAGCACCGCTCACGCTTACCATCACCAACGCGTCGCGTGTGTATGGAAATGCAAACCCGGCCTTCACCGGCACCATCTCCGGATTGAAGAACGGTGACGTAATCACCGCGACCTACTCCACCACGGCTACTGTAACCAGCCCGGTGGGAACCTTCTCCATCACGCCAACGTTCAACGATCCCGGGGTCAGGCTGGGGAATTACACCGTTACCATCACTGGTGGAGTGCTCACCATCACGCCCGCTCCGCTGACTGTGTCTGCGATTGGTGGAAGCCGCGTCTATGGCGACCCCAACGCTACGCCCACGGTTAGCGGCTTGAAGAATGGTGATAACATCACAGCCACCGTCACCTCGCCGACAGCTGCCAGCCCGGTTGGTAATTACACACTCACGCCGGTTGTGGTTGATCCCACGAACAAGATCGGCAACTACACCGTCACCATTGTGACAGCAGCGCTGACCATCAACAAGGCGCCGCTGACCGTAACGGCTGCGAATGCAACGCGTGCGTACGGTTCGGCGAACCCGGCGTTCACTGAGACCATCACTGGCATTAAGAATGGTGACAACATCACCGCTAACCCGACCACCGCGGCCACGCCCAGCACCACGGCTGGCACGGCGGTGATCACCGCCGGCTTAAATGATCCAACTGCCAAACTTGGTAATTACAACGTCACCGCCAACAACGGAACGTTGACCATCACCAAGGTGGCGCTCACCATCGCTGCCAACAATGCCACGGTGACTCTGAGCACGACCACGCCTGGCTTCACCGCAACCTATACCGGCTTCGTCAACGGCGAAACGTCCGCAAATCTCGCGGGAACGTTGAACTGCTCGGCGTCGCTCGGTACAGTTGGCAGCCACCCCATCACCTGCTCCGGTCAGTCGTCCAACAATTACACCATCACCTTTGTTGGCGGCACCGCAACTGTTGACTATGCCCCAGTCGGAAGCTGCACCGCTGGTCCGGGACACCAGATCCTTGCCCCCATCAGCACTGCCGGCAGCACCACCTTCACACGTGCAACCACCATCAGCATCCCGGTGCAGTTCCGCGTGTGTGACGCAAAAGGTACGGCCATCAGCTCAACCGTTGTCAGCAGCTTCACGCTTCTCCAGAAGATCACCGGAGGCGTGACCACAACACTCAATCAGCCCCAGACTGCCGCCTTCAGCTTTAACGGTGGCGCGCAGGACTGGACTGCAACCCTGAGCACCAGCACTCCGACCAACCTGGCGGCCGGTTCCACGTACGTCTACCAGATCGGATTGAATGACGGTACATCGATTACCTTCCAGTTCTCGATGAAATAGTCGGTTCAGGCACGCCGTTCGACGAAGACGGGGCGTCTCCCGCTAAGACGCCCCGTCCTCATAGCACGCAAAGACAGGGATGGCACCGGCCATCCCTGTTTTGTTTTGATTTATTGCCTTTCATTCTGAGCGCAATGAGGGATCCAGCCCGTCTCTCTGTCCTCTTCAGCGGACTCGGAGCGCATGCGGCAAAATCAGAAATTAAAATTAGAAGTCGGCCTTCACTCTCCGCACCCGCTCTTCGCCACGTCCTGATTCGTAACGCTCTTGAATTCCGCCAGGTCCTTATCCAACTGCTCACATAGTTGCTGCACGGCAGACCTGACCGCCTGCGTTGGGCGTATATCCGCGCTATCGACGCTGGAAATCAATCGCCCCAGCTCGCGGTTGATTGGTCCGAATCCCGGCGCGGTCTTCGTGCCTTTCTCCATCGCGTCCAATTTCTTCTCCATATCTGCTTTTTTCTTGTCGGCAGATTTACGCATGGCAGTTACTTTTTCAAACGCGTCATAGCTCGTCTTCATGCCGCGTAGTACCTGTAATGACAGGTCGCGCTGCTGCACCAGGTCGTCCTGCGACGCTCGCACTCGAGGATCAAGCTCCACCGTCAACGGCTGCTTCAACGTCTTGCCGCCCGCGGTAAGTTCCACCGTATATTTTCCCGGTACAACCAGCGGCCCGCGCGGCTGTTGTCGTGGAGTCATCCCCGGCACCGCATGATCCGCCAATGTGTATTCGGTGTATTCAAGTAGTTCGCCGTAATAGCTGTAGGGAAGCGTTGCCGGAGCCGGATAATGCAGGTCCCACACAAAGCGGTTTACCCCTGGGGACTTTGTCAGCGCCACAGTCGGCTCAAACCAGTAGCTGGGAACGTTTGCCGGTGGGTACTCAACGGTCTTGGTATCGCTGGTAAACGATGCGATCTCCATTCCTTTCTCGTCGCGTACCGTTAACGTCACGGGCGTGTTGCTGGCGCTCTTCAGGAAGTAGTCGATCATTGCGCCGTCAGGAGGGTTTTGCCCGGCCGGAGTCTCAATGGGGAATGGAGTGTCCTGATACGTGTCCCATCGAACGCGCGTTGCCTTTGCCGGTGGCAGCAGATAAACATCACACGCCATTAGCTGTGGCGTCATCTCACGCAATGGACTCACGTCATCCAGGATCCACAAGCCGCGTCCAAAGGTTGAGATCACCAGGTCGTTGCCATGAATTTCCAAGTCAGTTACCGGAGTTGACGGCAGATTGAGCGTCAACGGCTGCCAGTGATCTCCTTCGTCCCAGGAAACATAAACGCTGGTGTCGGTCCCGGCATAAAGCAGCCCTTTCTTCTTTGGATCTTCACGTACCACGCGGACCATCTCACCAGGAATCCCTGTGACAATCTTTTCCCAGGTTTTTCCGAAGTCGTGCGTACGCATCACCAGCGGAGCTGTTGATTCCCGCGTCCCGCCAACCGTCAGGTAGGCCGTGCCTGCATCGTAATGCGACGCTTCCACATAGAGGACTTGTGTAGTCTCCGGCAAGCCTTGAGGCGATACATTTTGCCAGGTCATCCCCGTACCTTGCAGCAGATACACCAGACGATTGCTTGTCCCGGCCCATATCTCTCCTGCCTGCACGGGAGAAGGCGCGATCGCAGTAATCGCCGGAGGCGGACGCCGATCAGTCCCCACCTTGCCTTCGGGCTCTTCTTTTTCCACGAAGCCCGTGATGTCGGGACTGATCTCCTGCCAGCTCGACCCGGCATCCGTGGTCTTCATCACGTACTGTGTTCCCAGATAAAGCGTGTGGGGGTCTTGCGGCGAAAATACGAGCGGCGGCATCTGTGAGGCGCGGTATCTCCGTCCCCGCTCAAACAACGTGGCTACCTGGGTCGTCGCCTTATCCAGCCGGACCACTGATCCGTACCAGCCGCCGCTATATATAAGGTTGGGATTGGTCGGATCGGGTGTGATGTACGCATACTCGAACCCGCCTACTGAGTACCAGTCCTGTTGCAGGATTTCTCCGTTATCACTGCGGCTCAACACCCCTGCCGTGCCGCTGTCCTGCTGGGCTCCATAAACGCGATAGGGAAACGCGTTGTCCGTGGATACATGGTAGAACTGCCCGGTGGGCTGGTTATACCAGGAACTCCACGTCGTCCCTCCGTTCACGCTGACGATTGCACCCTGGTCCACACCCAGCAGCATCCGGTCTGATTTTTTCGGATCAATCCACAGGACGTGGAAGTCGTCTCCACTTGGCGCTCCCACATATGCGGCAAACGTCTTGCCGCCATCCACCGACCGGTAAAGCGATGTCTGCGCTACATACAGCACATCCGGATGATTGGGATCAACGAAGATCCGGCTGAAATACTCGCTGCCGACAATGCGAGGGTCCTTTGTCGATTGCGTCCACGTAGCTCCGCCGTCGTCTGAACGAAAAAAACCCTGGTCCACAATCGCATACAAACGCTTTGCTCCAGTCCCCGGAGCTACCGCAACGCCCATCCTCTTGCGTGCTTTTTCGGGCAGGCCTTTTGTTTTGACCAGCGTCCATGTGGTGCCTGCGTCACTGGACTTGATGATTTCTGAGGTTGGTTCGGCTCCATCCTTGCTCTTGCCGTAATACACCACGGCAAACAGGGTGGTAGTATCCGTGCCGTCCGCGCACATGTCCACAATGCCCAGGCTGGCGTCGTTGATGTAAACCTTCTTCCACGACTTGCCGCCATCCGTGGTCTTGAAGATGCCACGATTGGCTGTATTGGCCCAGCTTGGCAGCGGCTGCCACAAAATCCCAAAGCCAATCGAATTTCCCGCCACAATCACAGTGTCAGGATTCTGCGCATCCACCACAATCGCCTGAATGAACAACACATCCTGCAGTCCGGCGCTTTGCCATGTCGCCCCGCCGTCAGCCGACCGGTACATACCGCGTCCGCGAGTCTGCTCGCCCGTGCCAACATAAAGAATCTTCGGATCGGATGGGGCCCCTGCTATGGCGCCAATGGAATCCACGCGTTCCTTATCGAAGATCGGCTGCCATACCTGCCCGGCATCGTTTGTCTTCCATACGCCGCCACCGGGTGTGCCGAAGTAATAAGTGTTCGGATCGCCCGCCACGCCTGCCACGGCCGTCACTCTTCCTGCCCGAAAAGGCCCAATAAGCCGCCATTTCAGCCCGGCAAAATGGGATGAATCAAGTTGCTGCCCAAAGACTGATGAGAAAGCGGTAACTGCAATTGATACGGCCAGGACCATGTAAATGCATGTTTCTTTAGAACGACGGCGGAAGCTTTGTGGCATTGGTTTCTCCGCCTCACGTTATACCAGCATCGGTGCAGGGAGTGAAACGAGCGCTCCGGCGGTAAAGAGAGTATGATTAGCCTTTCGTAAAGCTCTGCCTTTTCATTCCGGGGTCCTCGAACTTATCGATAGTGAAGTTCGCGTGATCTTGGTTGCTCCATCTCTTAAAGCTATTGTTACGGCCTTAGTCGCGGGAATCATCGATAAATAAATCACCAGTGACTTTTTCTTTTGCATTCGTCCGGTATCATACATAACAGACCACCGTCCTACTTGGATGTTTTGACCTGCCACTGGACCGTCCTGTTCAAGCAGCCCGAAGGAGAAAAAATCGAGCATGAAGGTCCACCTGATCAACCCAAGCAACGTGTCTTTCGGGACGGCGGTAATCACACCGCGTTGGCTTTACGTTCTGGCCGCAGCCACACCCGCAGCGTTTGGAACCCCCATTCTGGTGGATGAATCTTTGGCCACAACCGACCTTTCAACCATTTCTGCGGGCGATGTTGTCGGTATCAGTGTGCATACCGGCAATGCCTTGCGCGGCTATGAGCTGGGTAAGATGGCCCGCAAACGCGGGGCCTATGTAATCTACGGAGGCATTCACGCCACACTTTACCCGGAAGAGGCCGCCGAACTCGGAGCCGCTCATTCAGTCGTCAAAGGCGACGGTGACGTGGCGTGGGGTCGCGCGCTGCGAGATTGCGCCAACGGCAATCTCCAGGCACAGTATGCCGGAGGCCGGATTGAAGGCTCGGAATTTCTTCCCGCTCGCTGGGATCTTCTTCCCCCGAACAGTTACATGTGGGCTTCCGTGCAAACTGTGCGTGGTTGTCCCAAGCATTGTTCGTTCTGCTCGGTTTGGAGAACTGACGGCCAGAAGCCTCGCCAGCGGTCGTCTGATTCAGTGATTGGAGAGATCGTCGATCTTCGTCGCCGCGGCTTTCGTTTTATCGCCCTGGCCGACGATAATTTTTATCCAGTGACTCTTACCGATATGGAACTCGCAGCCCGGCAAAACAATGCGCCACGTTTGGCGGAGTTGAAGGCCATACGCGCCGAACGTTTTGAACTAATGTCCCGGCTCGCCAAGCTCCCTTCAGATAGCGTTTTTTTCACTCAGATCACCATGGAAGCTGCGGAAGACTCTGAGTTTCTTGCTGCCATGAAGGCTGCTCACATTCACGGTGCTTTGGTGGGAGTTGAAGCGGTGACACCGGAAGGCTTGAAGGACGTTTACAAGGATTTCAATCTCGCTGGACAGAGTCTTGTGGACCGCCTGAAGAAGTTCCGCCGGCATGACATTCATGTACTCGGTTCGTTTATTTTCGGGCTGCCCAGTGATCGTCCACATACCTTCGCCGCAACCGCATCGGTGGCTGAACAGGCTGAGCTTACGTTCGCACAGTTCGTCATGCTCACGCCGTTTCCCGGTACCGTTGACTTCGATCGCTGGGAAAAGACGATGGTCGGCGATACCAGAAACGTTGGCGGTGTTCCGCTCACGCGCGGCTGGCTCATCCCGCAGGCCAAACGCCCAAAACTCTTCTGGACACACCCCGTGATGGGTGCCGATGAGATCAGGGAGCGCACGCAAAGTGTATGGGATCGCTTCTACAGCATCAAGGTCATCTGGAAGCGCTCAAGTTTCTTGAAATCGATGAAAAGCAGGTTGGCTTTCATTCTCATTTCCAAACTCTATCGCCGCATGTACGCCGATACCGGTATTGCCACCGATAGCGCCCGTGTGGCGTGGTCTACCCGATGGGCCCGATGGCTGGCCATTCCAACGCGGCGTCTCTTCACCGGACGCCCAATGCCTGACTTGCAAGTGCCGCCCGCAGTAGAAGTGATCCCGCAGATGTCAGGAGCGCAGTAGTACTGCGATAGAGATTCGTCGCCCGCGAGTATCACAACTCCTGTCATCTGAAGTGGAGTTAGAGCGCATGCGACGACGGAGTCGAGAGGTCCCGAGGATTGTCAATCGTGCGATTGCCGACTCAGGGAGTTCTCTGCAAACTTTCTATCTTTGCCCGGGTCGAAATGCACGCGCTCTTGTTAATAACCCTCAACGCCCTATGTACTGTACTCCGCGTTAAACCGCACGTACTCTTCCGTCAGATCGCATGACAAGAACTCAAGACTCTCATCGCCGGATCCGAGTGCGATCCGAATGTCATACGCCGGTTCGGACATATAGTGATGCGCCTGATCGCGATCAAAAGCAGCCGCCGCACCATTGCGGCAAATCTGCTGCTCGCCCAGATAAATGCTGATCCTCTTCGGATTGATCTTCACCCCGGAGTAGCCAATAGCCGCGAGCATGCGTCCCCAGTTGGGATCAGATCCAGCCCAGGCCGTCTTCACCAGCGGCGAATTGGCAATCGCGCGGCCTATGCGCCTTGCATCCCCGCGCGTCCTTGCCTGCTCAATCTTTAATCGCACAACATGCTTTACGCCTTCCCCATCAGCCACGATCTGCGCCGCCAGTGAGCGGCAAATCTTGACCAGTGCCGTATCAAATTCCTGGCGTATAGCTTTCAACTCCACGCCGCTCTTGCCGCTAGCCAACAGCAGGGCCGTGTCATTGGTGGAAGTGTCGCCATCAATGGAGATGTTATTGAAGCTGTAATCCACCGCGGCCTCCAGGCTGATTTGCAATTCGCGCGCCGTGGCGGCCACATCCGTAAACAAATACACCAGCATGGTGGCCATATTCGGATGGATCATGCCTGCACCCTTGGCCACACCGCAAAGCGTTACCGTCCTGCCGTTATGAATCACCGTCTGGCTGGAAACTTTCTTGTGCGTGTCCGTGGTGATAATGGCGTTGGCGAATGCGTCCAGACGTTCCGATGTACCTGCCGCGTCGGCCATCAATTGCGGCAACGCATCCGTGATCTTTTCAACAGGCAATTGGACGCCAATGATTCCAGTGGATGAAGGAAAGACCTGCTCCGGCTTGACCTTGGTCAGCTCCTTTGCCGCTTGCTGGCAAACCAGCTTTGCCGCTTTGATGCCCGGCCTGCCCGTGGCGCAATTGGCATTGCCGGCATTCACGATTACCGCGTATATGGCGCCTTTGGATTTATTCAAATGGTCGCGGCCCACCGTCACCGGTGCGGCTACAACCTGGTTGCGTGTGAACATGGCGGCCGCGGAAGCGCCATCGGGGATGACTGCACAGGCCAGGTCTGGCTTGCCGCTTGGTTTAAGGCCGGCTGTGCACGCTGAAAATAGAAAACCCTGTGGAGGAGTTGTACTCACACTTGCAGCTTAACCAGCGGGAAGGGAATTTGTAAATCGCGCGCGCCAATTTGTTTTGGCATCTCGCCGCGATACATGGCAATTTCATCACACGCGTGCAGGTTCGGGCAGTGTATGCAGTCTTTGTAAATCTTGTCTGGCAGATCTTCCCGTGAGGCCATGGCAAAGCCCATGTGCGCAAAGAATTGCGGCACGCGCGTGAACAGGCACACGCAGCTCACGTGATGGCGTTCTGCCTCTTCCATCAATGCCTTCACCATCTTTGCTCCTGCTCCCATGCCCTTGGCAGACGGAACTACCGCGATGGAGCGTATCTCCGCCAGGTGTGGCCCATAAAGATGAAGCGCGCCACAGCCAATAATCTTTCCGTCGTTTTCCGCCACCACAAAGTCACGTACGTTCTCGCAAAGCTCCGCCACTGTCCGCGGCAGCAATGTGCCGTTTCCGGAATAGGACCGGATAATTCCGTGGATCTGCTCCACATCCGGCAGTGTGGCATTACGCGTGGATAGCATGGGCCTCCTGCATGGCGGCGAGCTGTTCATGCGCGGTTTTCAATGATGCTTTCACCTGCGCCGGAGCGGTACCGCCAATCACATCATGGCAGGCAAGCACCGCGGCCAGCGTTAAATGTTTGTGAACATCACTGCCAAATGCCGGCGAGAACTCCTGCAACTCTGCGACGCTCAGATCCTGTAGTTCGCATTTCTTCTCTACGCACGCCTGCACCGCATGCGCCACCACTTCGTGCGCCTGCCGGAAAGGCACACCGTGTTTGACAAGGTACGTGGCTGCCGCCAGGGCGTTCATGAATCCGGTTTCGCAGGCCTTCTGCATGCGATCGTGATTGAACTGCACCTGCCGCATAAAGCCGGCGGCGATCTCTACGCAAGCCGACGCCGTTTCTGCAGCGTCAAACAGCGGTTCCTGTGTCTCCTGCATGTCTTTGTTATAGGCCAGTGGCAGGCCTTTCACGATGGTCAGCAGAGTTACCTGGCTGCCCAGCAGCCGTGCTGACTTCCCGCGAATCAATTCCAGCGCATCCGGATTCTGTTTCTGTGGCATCGCGCTGCTGCCGGTGGAATAGGCTTCGGGCAGACGAATGAATTGATATTCCTGGGTGGCAAAAAGGATGAATTCTTCCGCCCAGCGGCTCAGATGGATTCCCAGCAAAGACAGAGCGTTCACGAATTCCAGGATGAAGTCGCGATCACTGGTCGCGTCCATGCTGTTGGCAGTTGGCTGTTCAAATTCAAGAGCGCGACTGGCAATGGTGCGGTCCAGCGCCAGCGGCGCTCCAGCAATTGCTCCGGAACCCAGTGGGCATTGGTTTACGCGGGTTGCACAGTCCAGAAGACGCTCACTGTCCCGCCAGAACATCTGGAAATACGCCAGCAGCCAGTGTGAGAGCAATACAGGTTCCGCACGCTGTAAATGCGTGTACGCGGGCATGACCGTGGTCTGATGTTCTTCTGCTCGCGCCAGCAGCACGCCCAGAAAATCGCCCAATGACAAGCGAAGGTTGGCAATGCTCTCGCGCACAAACAAGCGCAGGTCGGTCGCGATCTGCTCATTGCGGCTGCGCCCGCTATGTAGTTTTTTGCCGGTCTCGCCTATCAGGCCGACCAGCTTGTTCTCCACAAAGTGATGGACGTCTTCGGCCTCCGCGTCGTCCATGTACCCGGGTTCCTGTTCAGCGGCGGAAATCTGCGCCAACCCTGA
>Ga0209863_10000105_pt1 | contig 50933 bp, 41 predicted proteins | sample OrgsoiDNA2013046_FD_185796 | JGI IMG/M metagenome (GOLD analysis project Ga0209863, IMG submission 185796) | Permafrost soil microbial communities from the Arctic, to analyse light accelerated degradation of dissolved organic matter (DOM) -... | ecosystem: Environmental > Terrestrial > Soil >...
CCTTTGAGAATCGCATCGTGAAAATTTCGGAGACTGAATTTTGTTCCCAGTTCTGCCTTACTCTTTTCTCTCATCGATTCAATCGTTAACTCCCCCATTTTATAGCTCAGTGCCTGCCCGGGAAATGCCATATAACGTTCAATTTCGGCTGTGGCGCTCTGTTCGGATTCCGGTTCATTTTCGAGCATATATTTAATCGCCTCTTCCCGGTTCATTTTGCCCGTATGCAGGGCTACATCAACCACCAGCCGGATGGCGCGGTGTATCTGGTTTTGTAAGGAGCCAAAATACTGATAAGGATCTGTATAACATCCTAATTGTTTGCCCAGGGTTTCTGAGTATAATCCCCATCCTTCGCCAAATGCCGATATTACTAAAATCCTTCTGAAAAGAGGTAGCGTGGTGTCCTCTCTCTGTAAAGAAAATTGATAATGATGACCCGGGATCGCTTCATGCATAAAAAGGTCTTCCATGCTGAACGAATAATATTTTCCGGCATCCACAATCGGCACATAAAAAACTCCAGGCCTTTTTCCATCCAATGACCCGCCAGAATACTCAGCCGCTGCAGAAGCAGCCCTGAATGCTTCCGTCTGTCTTATTTCAAATGCCGTTTTGGGTTTCACGCCAAATAACATCGGCAGATTGGGCTCAATCTTTTTATAAATGGCCCGGTAGGCATCCAACACTTCTTCCGGATTCTTAAACGGGGTGAACCGGGGATCCGTTTCGAGATATTTAAAGAATTCGGTTAGCGTACCTGTGAAGCCAGTCTGAATTTTAATTTTTTCCATCTCGGCATGCAGGCTGTCAACCTGCTTCAAACCAATCTGGTATATTTCATCGGGTGACTTGTTGGTGGTGGTGAAGTAGTGAACATAGAATTTATACATCGCCGCACCATTTGGCAGATCATTGTATCCGGAACTGAGCCTGGCATGCGGCAGATAGTCTTTCTTAATATATAAGGCGAGCTTTTTATAGGCAGGAATCAATTCCGTTGTAATAGTGAGATAATAAGATGCTGATAATTTTTTTCTTTCTTCTTCTGTAAAATCCATCGGGAAGTTCCTCACAGGTCCAAAAAAAAGATTCCGGCTCGTGTCTTCCTGAGCAAGGTCTTCTAATTGTGGTATCATTTTTAGAACAAGCGCCTTCGGCAAAACGATACCCGCTGTAATACCCTTATTAAAATTACCTATGGCCGTATCAACCCATATGGTGAAAAGCTTGATCCGTTTTAACCAGTTCTCGTAATCTTTGACCGATTTAAATGGCTGCGCGCCGGTACCGGACCCCAACAAACCCATCATGATCGGTAATGGTGGAGTCCTGTTTGGAGGCAATGATATGAATTGATTCACTGGCATATACTCGGGGTGATAGCTTAGCGCTTCCGATTCCATTTCCATGGTTTCTCTCAAAATCCGGCAGGAAATCCAGTCTGAAAAAGACAGCTTGGTTTGATTATAAACAGAAAGCTCCTTCAGATATTTCAGATAGAATGCATGAAGCCTGTTTATATATTCCAAAGAACCGTCGTTTTGCAACAGATCATTATACAGTGGATTTCCGGCGTATGTTGCCAATACAGGAAAGAGTTCCAACCGCTCCTGGTAATAGTCATTGAATATTTTATTCAGGTCCTTATTCTGGGAAAATATTTTATTGGAGAAAAAAAATAATAAGCAGCTAAATAGGAAAGCTGGTCTGGCGAATCGCTTAAATTTATTAAACATATAGATTATAATTTTAAAGATTTAAAATTACAAGTGGACGCAAGTGCCTGATGGGAGGTTGTAGTTTCCGGTATGGATTGAAAATGCTGGATCTAATTCAATTCCCCGGTGGCCAATTCTTTTCTCATATCAATTCTACACCGTGGATTTAATATTCGCAGAGGGAGGATTGACAAATTAAACAATTACGGTAATAAAAGTAAGAGTACTAAAAGCTAAGCTTTTTTTGTGATATTTTTCTGCAACCTCAAAAAATATATTTTACTGGGCGAACTTTTTTAAGAAAATAAGTGTCGGCCATGTATCACACAGTTTCTCCCACAGAATTAAACAGCTCAAAAGTAATGGGCTGATATATGGTCAACACTTATTTTCTTAATAAAGTTCATCGAAAAAAATATATTTTTTGAGGTTGCAGAAAGCATAAAAGCCTATATATATTTGATCCCTAAAATAAAATTTCTTTATGATTCCGGAAGCAAAAAAAACGGCCGTTATACATGCCCTGCAGGAAACATTCGGAGTAAGTGAATTCGAAGACATCAGTCAGCTGACCACCGGACTTTCATCTGCTCTTGTTTTTCGAATAGATGTTCTGGGAAAGCCCTACCTGCTTAAGATCATCACCCGTACCGATGCTATGACCGACCCCACACACCATTTTAACTGCATGACCCCGGCCGCAGAAGCCGGGATTTGCCCACGCATCTGGTACAAGAGCATCGAGGATAGAATTTCCATCACGGATTTTATTGAAGCAAGGCCTTTCCCAATCCATGAAGCCAGGGAAAAGCTCCCTAATCTACTAAAGCGTTTGCATGCACTGCCTCCCTTTCCCTTCCGGTTGAATTGGCTTGACTTTGTAGAGGGAGCCATTAAAAAATTTCAGGATGCGAAAATCCTGCCCGATCATTTGACGAGCGAACTATTCGGCTTATATGCGAATATAAAAACCGTCTATCCCCGCAACCGCCAAGAATGGGTAGCCTGTCACAACGATCTGAAACCGGAGAATATTCTCTATGATGGAAACAGGGCCTGGATCGTGGACTGGGAATCTGTCTTTTTAAACGACCAGTATGTAGACCTGGCCATCATCGCGAATTTTGTAGTCAGAAGCGACCAGGAAGAAAAAGATTATCTCGAAAGCTATTTTGGTGAAGAAGCCAGCGAGTACCAACATGCGCGATTTTTCCTAATGCGTCAGGTGCTTCACATGTCTTACTTCACCTTTTTTATGTTATTAGTCTCCGCTGCCGGTAAATCCATTGATATGGATTTGATCAAAACAGATTTTAGTGCATTTCACGATCAGATGTGGGCGGGTAAAATCAATTTAGCAAACGATGACGCCAGGCAAGCGTATGCCTGGGTTCACCTGCAACAACTACAGCACAACCTGCGGTTAAAAAGGTTTGATGATGCGCTGCAGATTGTTTCAAGTTATCCTTCTGTCACAAACAATTCGCTATTTAACGAGGAAAGGAGCCTTCCTTCCCAGTAATCGAAGGCGATCATCACAGGTGTCATGCTAAGGTTTTTTCACGGCTTTTATAATTTGATTTTCTATTTACACGGATATGATTTGCGATATATCCGGCATCCCTGCCCACGCCGCCCAGCCAGGTGGACGTGAGCGAGTACTGAAACTGCGAGCCCACAAAATATAGTCCCGGGTGGTTCGACGAAACGCCACGGGCTGTTGCGGGATATCCGTTAGCCGCAATCGCACCTGGCAGATCCATCCAGGAATAATCGGAGTGGAATCCGGTACACCAGAGAATGGCAGATGCTTGAATCTTCTCGCCACTTTCCGTAATGGGCCAGCCATCCTGCACACTTTTCAATCGCTCCACGATTTTCACGCCGGCCCGTTTCGCTGCTTCCGGCGAGATATGGATCAGCGGCGCACCTTTGCCCTGCATGATCCTGGCCTGGAATTTCCTTCCCATGGGTGTACTGGTATTCAGAATATGCTTGTTCATCCATACGAATTGCTTTCCGAAATATCTAAACACAAAGTCCGGAATCTGCGCCGTGGGTTTGCCCGCGATAAAAACGGTTCGTTTTTCCTGTAGCAGATCCAATGCGATCTGGAATCCCGAAGTGCCCGCACCCACGACGAGTATATTGCCCTCCGTCAGATCATTTGGTGATTTATAATAAGAAGAGTGTAATTGTTGTATGCATCCATTCAGTTCTTTTGCGAAGGCGGGTATATTTGGAATCGCATAGCTGCCTGTGGCGATCACCAGGTTCTGTGTTTCGAGCATTCGGTCCTTCAGCATGATCTGAAAACCATTCTTTAGTTTCTTAACCATCATCACGCGGCTATCATACAATACAGGCAGTTCAAACTTCTCTTTATATTCAAACAGGAAATCAGCTGCTTCATCCTTGGTAGGAAAAGAATTTTGATTTCCAGGGAAGGGATGGCCGGGCAGGCCATTGTTCCATGCCGGTGTAAACAGTCTTAATGAATTCCATCGCCTTCGCCAGGCATCACCCGTACGGGCTTCTGCATCGACGATCAGGAAATCGATATTCATTTTTTTCAGATGATAGCCGGTCGCCAGACCCGCCTGCCCCCCGCCAATCACAAGGGTATGCCAGTAGTTTTTAAGTGTATTTGTATTCATAGTGCAAAGCTCCGGCGAAAAGCGAAGCCAGACAATCAGTGAAAACCATGATTTTTGCATTCCGGAGGCTTTAGAGCCAGTATACCTTGGACGCTTCTTTCACGAGCTCCATAGAATTGCGTACCTGAATTTTCTCGAGCAGGTGCCGGCGGTGTGTTTCAACCGTGTGGATACTGATATGACAGCGGTCGGCAATCATCTTCGTGGAGAGTCCGTCGCTGATCAGGTGCAGGATTTCTTTTTCGCGTCGGGTTAATAGCGTAACCCAGGACGGATTGTCTGGGATCGACGTAGCTTTCCCTGGCTCAATGGATGTTTTACTTTTCGATCTCTCATGTACCATGGCCACTTCCAAAAGCCGAGTGCAGGATTTTTCTTTGCGAACCCAGTCGTCCAGTTCCCCCCATTCATCTGAATCCGTTGCTAATCGGTCGAATCGGCAGAGCACCTGGTCGATGACTTTTTCTTCGGTAAAAGAAACGAGATAGCGCGTGTCACGCAGCCCGACCCATCCTTTAGCCGGATGTTTGAAGCGGTATTCCAATACCAAAGGGGCGGGATATGCTTCGCCGGCGGAGTAGTGCGCCATCGCTTTATGCGATTCAATGATCCTGGTGGAAACCTGTTGCATGTCCTCCGGGTTAATCAGCGGAAACCAGAAATCCATGCCTCCCTTCCTGAACTGTTCATTCGTATAACCCGTAAGTTCAAAAAAATTGTCATCGAGATAGAGAAACCGGTCGGCTCCCAGGCAGGAGATCATGAAAACACAGAAAGGATTTTTATTTTCATCCGGAATGAAGAAAGCATCCGGGACAGAGAAGCTTTCGGGAAGCCGCTTTTCGCGTAGTATTTTATATTTTTCTGCAATCATCCGTTGCTGATTAGAAAGAACAAAACTACCCAATTTCCTGCAGATTTTTATATTCGCCAATTCAATATCATGGTTTTCAGTGATGCCGGTTTTATACGCCAGGCACGGGATTTGGTCATTTCTGGGACAATAAATCCCGAGCAGGGGATACATTCGAATTCATACTTAAAAAACGAGTTATGGAAGCAACAAATTAAATGTATTGAGACAGGTAGTTGAAAAGGGATTTGGCAATGCCAATCTGCATGTGATCGATCAACTGATAACTGACAACTGGATTGAGCACCAGGATAATCTGAAAGGAGGAAAAGAAGTGTTGAAGAAAGCGATCCTGGGCCTCGAGAGGGCTTTTTCAGATCGAAAATACACACTGATAAATTATTCTGTAAACGGAGATATTGTTTGGGTTCATTATAAATTTAGTGGTACGCATACCGGTCCATTTATGGGATATGAACCGACAGGAAAAGAAATTGTCATCGATGTAATGGATATCGCTAGAATTGAGAATGATCGGCTCGTTGAACATTGGGGAATTCCTGATCGATTTGCCCTGGTGACACAATTAGGGTTTTTTCCATCACCAGCCGGGTTTCATTCTATCTCCTTGCCAAATCCGTAATGGTTTCCATTTCACCTTCCGTGCTCATTTTTAAAACGCGGATTCTTAATTTGTTTCCAAGGTAAACCATATATGCTGTACCATAGTTTGTCCGGACTTCTACCACTATATCAATGTCAAAAGCGCTATAATTGGATCTTATTATCCTCCTCAGGTTTTCCGGAAATTTGTCCTGATCAAAGTAAATCAACGAATACTTCCAGCGGCCTTTTTTATTATAATAAACCCGGTCACTATAGCCATCTTTCATGAAATAGGAAGAAAAACCATTACCATCTGGATACCACAAAGCCTGGGTGGTATCGCCAAACCTGGATTGAAAATCTTTAAGGGCCCTGGCATTAATATATTTAGTATCCGGGACAAGGATTCCACTTGTTGCAGGGGTATCCAAAATAGTCAGACTACCTATGGACGAAATGAAAATTTTGTAGTTGGCAAAAGTTACGGGTCTTCCGGATTTCGGTTCGCAGGTCATTTTATTCCCGTTTACCTTTCCAATCGGATTTGCGAAGGCCCCGCCTCCGAGTATGAAGGTGAGGGCCACAATAATAAAATTTTTCATAAACTCAATATCTGTTTGTTAAATTTGGTCAATGATGCGACTGACCGGCTTAAATCTGATGGCGAAATTATTGCAACAAGTAAATTAACCGGGAAATGAACCATCTACTGGCGGTATCCGTCAGCTGTTCGGTAAAATTCATTTTCCAAACGGTATTTACCGGAGGCCCAGAAGTCATGTGCAGCAGAGATAAAATACTATTTAATACCCTTTTCCTTAAGGAATGACCTGATTATAGACGCAGCCTCATCATGATGTTCTTCCAGAACAAAATGGCCTCCATTTAATAAACTGATCTGCGCTTCTTTTATATCTTTCTTAAAAGCCGCCGCCCCCGGAGCTGTAAAGAGTTTGTCGTTTTTGCCTGAGATTACCAGCGTTGCAGGCTGGTGATTCCTGAAATACTCCTGCCAGACCTCGTACAAGGGAAGGTTGCTTCCATAGTCGCGGAACAAAGTGAGCTGAATTTCATCATTTCCGGGGCGGTCAAGGTAATATTGATCGGTAATATACCCATCAGGAGAGATTCTCGAAATATCCTCAGCTCCATCGGTATACTGCCATTTAGTAGCATCCAGACTTAAATAACCTCTGGCGCCCTTCTCCGTATCATTGTTAGGGTATTGTATATATTCAATCAATGGATTTAAAGCAGCTCCAAGTCCCTCATTGTATGCGTTTGCATTTTGAATAATCAATGCCTGGATCAGGAATGGTCTCTGACAAGCTATACGGAAGCCTACCGGTCCGCCGTAATCCTGTAAGTACAATGTGAATTTTTTTAATTCCAGCGCGTCAATAAAATGGTTGATGGTGGAAGCGAGATTGTCGAAACTGTAAAGATAATTCTTCGGGGAAGGGGCGCTGCTCTGACCGAAGCCGGGATAGTCAGGTGCAATGAGGTGATAATTATCGGCGAGATCGTTGATCAGGTCCCTGAACATCTGCGAAGAAGATGGAAATCCGTGCAGCAAGAGAATTGTTGGCTTTTCTCTATCGCCTGCCTCACGATAAAATATATGCAGGCCATCCAAATCCAGTGTTTTGTAGCTGATTCTTTTGTTATTCATTTTTTTTGTTTTAGCGGTTAGTCCAGGAACAGGACCACCAGTTTTTAAATTAAAAATCCATACCATTCCCGGCGAAAGACCGGACAGGTTCGCGCTTAAATAGTAATAGACAGACCGGTCTGTCTATTACTATTTAAAAAAATCAAATCAATTTTCCGGCTATCTTACTTGCTGTTTTTACTGGCCAACCATCCCTGTATACTTTGCTTGAAACAAGCGCTGCGTCAAAAAGCAGGTATAGTTCATCAGCCAGTTGCTCCTTCCCAATCGGCTTCATAATTCCGGCAAACAAATTGCGAATCTGATTCTTTTGCTTTTTGATTAATGCCCTGACAGCCGCATGACCTTCGGGGACTTCGGCTGCAATGTTTAAAAAATTACAACCATTAAACTCACTCTGTTTCGTGAATTGCAGCAAAAAATCAAAAAGCCCCATCACTTTTTCCCGTGGCGTTTTATATTTGTCACAAACGGATCGAAGCATCTCGTTAGTGGTGGCCGCGGTCTCCTTAAGATATTCAGCTAACAAATCTTCCTTGGAGGGAAAATATTGGTAAAGACTGGCCTTAGCCACTTCCGCCTCTTTTATCACCTGGTTAATTCCCGTGCTGTTGTACCCCTGTGTATAAAACAAACGGGACGCGGTTTCCACTATTCTACTTCTGGCATCCATATTTTTCATTCCGGACGCAAACATAAATACATTTTTTATAAAAACAGACATGTCTGTCTATTTTATTTATCCACATATGTTACAAGACACGTCCAGGGCATAGTCAGGCATAAGAGATAATATAAACGGAAAATTATCATACTTTAGATCTGATATCGTAAATAAAATTATTTGCCAAAGAAAAAAAGAATAAATGGCAGCACTGGAGAGCCCAAAGGCAAATATTATGAATTTCGCAAGTGGGAAAAAGATATATTTTCGAAATAATCAAACTTTACTTTGTTTAAAGACCTTAAAACTTGGGTATTGATTACCCGCTGCCTGCTGGGGTTTGTTTATCTGGTTTTCGGACTCGATTATTTTTTGCATTTCATTCCTTATCAACCCCTCCATACGGGTAAACCGGGAGCACTTGTCGCCGGACTCAAAGGCACGGGTTATATCTATCCCATGATGAAAATTATTCAGATCCTGGGCGGTTTGTCCTTGCTCATTGATCGATACGCTCCATTCTCGGCGGTTGTACTTTTCCCGATCAGTCTGAATGTTTTATTATTTCATACCATCCTGGTGCCATCGGGCTGGCCGATGGGCGTCACCCTGATGGTGCCCAATGTCTTTTTGGGATGGGCTTACCGAAAATATTACCGCGGTATGTTTACGGCCAAACCGGTAATATAATTTTCTGATGGATGAATAAACCAAATAATCCGTGATCTATCGGCGAATTATCCACCGGCCTTTGGCTGATGTTCAAAAGTGTCAACCTCACCAAATGGAGAAATCGTGTAACAGGAACCGCGTAACTACAAAGACAGTAAATGGACGTCATTTAGGAATGTATCATAACCGCACAACTGCACTTCAGTTTCCGGACAGTTATGCAAAGGGGAGATTTACAAATTATTGATTTGCAGTCAATTTGTTTATGGCATGGCCCTTGGATTCCAAACTATGATTTAAAACCCTGCCATGTTCAAAAATTATCTGGTCGTAGCGCTCCGGAATTTCAGACGCAATAAGATATTTTCGACGATCAATATACTGGGCCTCTCCATCGGCATCAGTGCCTCCCTGGTGATCTTTCTGATCGTACAATACTCGTATAGTTTCGACCGCTTTGAAAAAAATCCAGACCGTATCTTCCGTGTGGTGAGCGATTATTCCTTTTCGGGTGAACCCGGCCATAACCGCGGCATACCGGCACCCCTTGCAGATGCAATAAGCAAGGATCTCAGCGGCATCGATAACCTCGTGAGCTTCCGCTATTATAATCCGGAGAAAGTTTCACTACATAATGCTCCTTCCGCGAAACCCGCAATTTTTAAAAATCAAAAGCATATTATTTTCGCCGATGTGCATTATTTTGATCTTCTGCCTTACCGCTGGATCGCGGGCAATAAACGGTCCGCCACCAGCAAGGAGGGTCAGGTGGTCCTCAGCGAGAGCCGGGCAAAATTGTATTTCCCTTCGCGCTCTTTTGTGGATATGATCGGGCAGCAGATCGTATATGATGATTCCATCTCCGCACAGGTATCCGGTATCGTAGCCGACCTTGATCAGCAGGGCCATACGGATTTTAATTTCCTGGAGTTCATATCTATGAACAGCATCCTGAAGAATACCCGCCTGCAAAAAAGTATGTATTGGACCGAATGGGGTTCTACCACCAGCGATCAGCAACTCTACCTGCAGCTGGGCAGCAACACAACTCAGGCATCGGTCGAGAAAAGATTAAAAGCCATTTTTGACAGGAACCTGGGCGAAGATGCGAAGAAGAATCATTATACCATGACCTATCGTCTGCAGTCGCTCGGGGATATTCATTTTAACCCTTTCTATGGGACATTCGATTCGCCCCTTGCGAATAAATCCATGTTGCTGGGTCTGATCATGGCCGCCGCATTTCTCATCACCATCGCCTGCATCAATTTCATCAATCTGACTACGGCCAATGCGGCGCAGCGCGCCAAAGAGATCGGCGTGCGCAAAACGATGGGTAGTTCGCAGGGTCAGCTGATCACACAGTTCCTGGGAGAAACATTTCTCATCACCGCGATGGCCACCCTCCTGTCCTTCCTGCTCACGCCCGCGATCCTGAATCTCTTTACTTCGTTTATTCCTGAAGGCGTTCAGTTCTCCTTCACGAGCCCGTTCGTATTGACTTTCCTGCTGATCCTGCTGGTATCTGTCACATTGCTCGCGGGGTTCTATCCCGCCTGGGTATTGTCATCTTCGAATACACTTGAGGTATTGAAGAACCGCGCCTATGCGGGAACGAATCAAACCCGTACGGCCTGGTTGCGCAAAGGACTGACCGTTTCTCAGTTTGTGATCGCCCAGTTTTTTGTGATTGGCGCGGTGATGGTCAGCAAACAGATCCATTTCATGCTGAGTAAAGAACTGGGTTTTTCGAAGCAAGCCATTCTCAGCATTAACTATCCTTCATCCGATAAATCGGTCGATCATAAAAAATATGTCCTCGGTGAACTGAATCATATACCCGGTATACAAAAAACCGTCATGTCCAACGACCTGCCCTCTTCCTATGGCTGGTGGACTTCCAACATGGACTATAGCCCGGTTAAAGGCCCGGTGCTGACCTCTGTCGTAGAATTAAAATCGGGAAGTGCCGGTTACCTGGACCTGTTACAGATTCCACTGACCGCCGGAAGGGATCTTTTGCCGGCAGATACCAGCAGCGAGATCCTGATCAACGAAACCTACCTTCATATGCTGGGTTTTAAACAACCCGCAGAGGCGCTTGGCATCATGGTGAAGTGGGACGAAAAAAATGTCCCGATCGTAGGAGTATTCCGGGATTTTCATGCGCATCCACTGAGTTTCAAAATTGGCCCGATGGCCCTTATTCGCTCTGCAGAAAATAGCAATGTTATGCTGGCTTCGTTGTCGGGGAATCAGACCCGCTGGCCATCCATCATCGGTGAAATGAAAAAAAGGTTTATGGCCGCTTATCCCGGAGAAGAATTCAAATATGAATTTCTGGATCAAAGCATAAACAATGCTTACGGCGGCGTGCAGCAGACATCCACTTTGTTGCGATGGGCCACGGGCCTGACGATTTTTATCAGCTGCCTGGGCCTGCTTGGTCTGGTGATCTATACCACCACGCGACGCACAAAGGAAATCGGTATCCGCAAAGTGCTGGGTGCATCGGTGGTCCAGATCATGACCCTGCTCTCCGGTGAATTCATCAAACTCGTTGCCCTCGCCTTCCTGATCGCCACGCCCCTGGCCTGGTGGGCCATACATGCCTGGATAGAAGACTTTGTATTCCGTACGTCAGTAAGCTGGTGGATTTTCGCGGCCAGTGGTATCGGCATGATCGCGATCGCCCTCATCACGCTGAGTGTACAGACCATTCGTACTGCCAGGGCGAACCCGGCAAAGAGTTTGAATGCGGAATAGTCTGAGAAAAATGCTATTCCACTCTCAGACTATTCACGGGATTTGCCAACGCGGCCTGTATACATTTAAAGCTGACGGTTACCAGCGCAATGACCAGTGTTATTGCACGGGCTGAGTAGTTTATATCAGTTTTTGATTTATGACGCGATAACATCACATCATTTTAGCGTTGTCTGGCAAGAATGTTAAATATAATATTATAAAATGCCTCCGGTTGTTCAAACATGGGATAATGACCACAGTCCTGAATCCAGTGTAATTCATAGGAAGGAAACAATATTTTAAATTCATAGTCAGCGAAATTCAGAATATCCTGTCTGCCATCAATAATATAGACGGGCTTTTTGAATGCTATCAATGATGTTCTTAAATCAATTTTTGACTTCGCTACGTCTTTAAAAATTAATTGTTGTGTTTTCTGATTCCGCGGAACGTCCATATATGGCATCAAGCTGTCTATTCTTTCTATATTGGCAACAAATCCCGAAAGTATCAGATACCTGTACTCTTTGGCTTCATCATATGTAAGCTCATCATTATTCATTTTTCGGGTTAATATTTCCATTCGTTTATTTTCCTTTTCGCTCCATTTGGCTATTCTATTAAACTGAATGGTCTGACGCAGTTCCTTGCCCATCAGCAATGAACTTGGAGCTATGATAATTAAGGCCTTCACTCTTTCAGGAAAAGCGGAAGCGAAATACAAAGCTAATGTTGCGCCCCAGGAATGGCCACATATAATGGCCTCTTTTAAACCTAAATGTTCTAATAATAAGTTTAAGTCAGAAACTGCAGTTTGTAGATTGATGGTGTTTGAATCAAGTGGGTCGGGTATGGAAAGCCCTGTTCCTCTTTCTTCTAATAAGATTACCCGGTTGTTTGTACTTAATTTCGCGGCCATGTCAGCAAGCTGCGAGCAATTGTTCCCTGGCCCACCTGTTAATAAAACTACCGTCTCCCCTTTTCCGTATTCATGATAATAGAGAAAGCCATTCCTATATTTTATAGAATCAATCTTTTGCGCAAAACCGGGTACAGCACAGTGTACAATGAAAAATATAATTAAGCAGCGTACCATAATTTTCTCCATTTCTTATTTTTGAGCCCCGAAATCCCGCTTGAGGTTTCAAATTGCCTGGTTCATAAGTTACAATTAAATTAATTCAATAAACCGACTCTACCAGGATGGAAATGATATTTCCCGAATCGGCGGGTTTTTTAATGGTTACCTTTCGCATGATACCATATCATACGGAATCACTGTGTTACCGTCATACGGGAACGGTATTTGATAGTATTTGATAAAGGTGAGTCTTCCAATGGGTGCGTCTGATTTTGTGCTATAAAAACAACATCCATCTGATAAGCATTATTTGAAACCACATAAAAATACAATTATGAAAAGGAACAACGTAATCAGACTGGCACTATTTGCATTGGCCATTTTTCTCCTGCCCCATTCCATGAAGGCCCAGGACGATAAGGAAAAAGAAAAGCTTATTTCTCAAAGTAAGGAAGCAAAGGCGGATTTAGTAAAAACAGATGCATCCATGGCTAAATTTTTTAATGATTCCTATGGCTATGTCATCTTTCCAAAAATTGGCAAGGGCGCCATCATAATAGGTGGATCGGGCGGTAACGGGGTTGTATATGAAAAAGGCAAAACAATTGGCACGGCAAAAATGGCGCAAATATCAGTAGGCGCACAGGTAGGTGGAGAATCCTACCGGGAAGTTATATTTTTTGATAATAAAGAAGCCCTTGACCGGTTTAAAGAAAACAAAGTTGAGTTCACTGGTCAGGTTTCAGCAGTTGCCGCCAAATCAGGCGCATCAGCGAATGCCAAATACGCAGACGGTGTCGCTGTATTTACCCAGGATCTCAGCGGGCTGATGGCGGAGGCTGCCGTAGGTGGGCAGAAATTTACATATAAGACTCTTTAATGGATCAACGGAAAGCATCTCTATATCAATTATTAATTCCTGCAATTGCGGCGCCGCGGAATTCAATCCATTTAGAGGAGCATTTTCTTTCGTTGTAATTCACTCCGGGTTAAGTTTTTTTAGAATGACTTATATTGTGTAGGCATTTACGCTCCGCACGGGTCATGTTTAGAAAGTTACCGGATACCCTTAGATGTAAAATATTCGGCACCGCAATCGGTAACAGAGAGACTATACTTTATAGGAATTGGTATTGATCATTTTAATGATAGCCGCTACAAACTAAGTTGGAGCGTAAAAGATATTCGCGACCTGGCGCGCAACTTTAAGAAGAAGTATGGCAAAGAGTATATTACAGGTTCTGTTGTATAGCACAAAAAAAGGAGTGATCGTGCTAGTTGATACCACTAATAAAAGACTCGGAACAAAGAATGGTTTTGAACTAATGCAGGAGGTATTTGTAAATGTAGGTCGCAGTACCGGCGCAACAATAATCTCAGCTGCTACAGGAACCCAGTTTGCACTGGAGAGAGGCGACCTGAAGAATGGAGTATTTACATATAGTATATTAGAGTTGATGAATAGAAACTCTACAATACCCGTATCGGAGCTTAATAAATATGTTAACCAAAGAGTAATTACACTCACCAGTGGAATGCCGGTACCCACATCACGGAATGAGAATCAGGTGATAGATTGGCGGTTGTGGTGAGGTGATTGTCGTCGTGGTAAACTTCAAAAAGGCTACTAAAGACCGCGCTTATGGCGTGGTAAAATTCGAAAAGCAACATTAGGCAAAAAGAATAATGTAACAACCCGCGTCCTCGTAGGAAACGTGCGTATAACTTGGCATGATCACTTTCAATATAGAAATGACCATCGCGCAATTCTTACGGGTTTTGTAGCATCCTACTATCCCTGCCAACTCAAAAAGGCCAGAACCATCACGCCTGTCAAAAGCACTACCGCAATTAAATAGATGATGACTGTTTCGCTAACCTGTAGTGATGATGGTTTTTCAATAGATTCGGAGTTCGTCATAGCATATTATTTATGTGTTCAATATATAAAAACAACTATGGTGCCAGAAAACATTTGTTTTCCAAGTCATTCATTCTAAATGAGTTATAGAGGGTAAAGTCGATGCCAGATTACGAAAAACCTGGTGCGAATGTAGCGGGAAACGAGACTCGCTCCGGATAAATAAAAACCCTTAGAGGAAACAGGATTTAGTAACAGATTTGTATACTATCTCAAATAACACGATAGGCAACATCTTGAGGGGACGGAGTATTCCAATAAAGGATATAACGGAGTACGAGCCCCACATACACCAGGCTGCGGCAATAACGTTATCCCAGGGGCCCGTATGATTAAAAATATGTGTACAGGAATCGTAGGTAACAAAAAGAAACATCAAAGTGAAAAGTATTCTCAACAGGTAGATATTTATTCTTGGAACACCATCGTAGTGTTTATAGTCCAGCCTGAAAATATTAAATACACCGAAGCGTGATGAACCATGAACACTTTCTTCTACTTGCCCGGGTAAATTGAGGGGTTGCAGCGCAAGTCCCTTATAAACTGGGCAGCTATCGTTCACAGGAAATTTGTCTTAATGAATGGAAGGAAGTTGGTGAGGAGTTGCGGTCTTGCGGTTGGCTTGACGGATTAACTGACCAGAGCGGGTATAAAAGAAAATAAGAGTCAGGCGGTAGGGTCCAGTTGTGTGCCCATTTTATTATCGTTGAAAAATTTGTTTCTATAGGCTTCAAATGCTTCCGAAATTTCGGAAATGGCCGCCACATTTGCGTCCATCGTCTCCTGGAGGTCTGGAAGTTTCTGATCTAAAAGTTCCACACCCAGGGTAATATTGTGTGCAGCAATTTGCGAGACCTTTTTCAGGACAGCCGTCTGACTTTGTTCGAGATCTTTCAATTCGCGTTGCATCTTATCCATTAATTCGAGCTTTTGTATTTTATCCATGATTTGTTGATTACGTTGATGTAATGGAATTAACAATATATATATGCAACAATCCTACCATAGAGCCTATTATTCACTACCGGGTAAGTACTCTCCGATCCAATTCTTTGTATATGCCTGATCCCAACTGTGTTTCCATCTCCGATGGCTCCATACCCACATTTCAGGATTCGAGCGTATTATTTTTTCCATGTAACGAGCATATAGAAAAGTGAGTTCTCCTTCCTTCATTGCACACGGGTCTTCACACGCTACTTCTAAAAAGGCATGATAGTAGCCACGCTTAGGTTTAATAATATAGGTAAACAACACTGGCAAATTACCCATTCTTGCTCCTTTTTCCGGACCTGACACAAAACCCGTGGGCCTGCCAAAAAAATTCATCCAGTAAGCATTATTGAGGTTACCAGGACTCTGGTCAGCAACAAGGCCCAGGAGATATCGGGTATCTTTAAATGTTTCCATAGATTTACTCATATTGCCTGCAGCAATAAATTTATTTCCATGTCGAACGCGCAAATTATACATCAATTTTTCAAACACAGCATTGCTTAGAGGCATATATACTACAAGTACCTGGTATTTTGTGTGGCTGCTCAGCACATGATGGCCCCATTCCCAGTTAAATGTATGTCCGAGGTGAAGCTGGCAACTTTTACCACTTTTAAATAAAGGGTCAAGCACTTCCCAGTTAGCAGTTACCCTTTTCTCCAGAAAACGCCTGGAAGCACTTACTAATTTAATGGTTTCTATAAAGGAGTCAAGAAGGTTATGATAAAACGCTTTGGCTATTTTAGCCCGCTCTACATTTGATTTTTCCGGGAAAGCTATTTCGAGGTTTTTCATCACTATTTTTTTCCGGTAGCCAAATACATAATAAACAACCAGGTATATTCCATCCGAAATGATATACAATATACGCATCGGCAGGAGGGAAAGCATGTAAAAAAACCCGAATACAATATAATACATTAGGATTCGAATATACCAAATACTGGCTCTAATCCCAATTCGTCGATCGTTTTACGTACAGTTTAATAAAGACGGGGATAGTAGAAACAATCCCCGTAAGCCATTCAATTAAACTCCTATTCGTTAAACCGACAGGCTTAATGATGATGGTTGTCGGCAGTTGGTTCAATCCTGAGGCAGGATTGGTATTCTGCCAATCTTTTCAAAAGATCTTTGTTCTCTTTCATGATTGCCGCTTTTTCCGTGTCTCCGGCAGGAAGTATGATATAGTTAAAAATGGAATGTTCTTTATCCAAGATGGGCCCACTATTTATTGCATAGGGACTATGAGCATCCCATACCCCGCCAATATCCGTATTATCCACCCTGGGTGCATAGAACATAAAATGAGGCATCACCATGTTAACAATTCCGCTGGTGGAATCCACATGGGTGCGCAAAAGCGGACTCAGCATATAAGAGACACCTGTCCGTGATGGAACCTTATACGTTCCATCTTTCACCCTTTTCAGAATAGTATCCCTTATCTGCGATGGGCTGTATTTTCCTGTGGCCCTCATTTCTGCTACAGCAAAAAAAACCGGCAGGTATGTTTTTGAACCTTCTGCATCATAGCTAATAGCAGCATAACTGTCTTGTACAAATTCAGCCCATTCCCAATCGGTGCGGTTGATAAAAGTTGAGAACCCATTTGTCCCCTGATGTGCGATATAATAACCCTTATTCGGATCAAGCAGATAAACCGTAGCAGCGTCGCGCAGATGAGGGGGAAGCGCACTTAAAGCGAAGTCCGTCTCCAGACCGGCCGGCATCCTTTCAAGCTTCCAATTGCCAGACTTCTGACCAAAACTTTGGATGGAGACCAATACAATGACGACGAACGACAAAGGCCGCCGGCAATTTTTTGCCAGGGCGACCCCGATTTTTTGTTGTTTCATATTATTAAGACACCCGGGATGCCGGATTCCGGACATTGACCTGGATTTTTTTTAATATATTTTAAGGAGGCCGTACGGAAATCAAACTCACCATTGTCAACATTCCAGACAACAGGTACGACTTTCGATAATATTGAAACTGTCATAAATGTATTTGGCGTTTCAATACGGTCCCGAAATGTGTTAATTTTAAAATATAGAAAATATGGAAAAGTTTTTATTACTGGTAAGGGAAGATTTAAACATGCTGAAACAGATCGGCCAGGAAGAGCACTATAAGGGCATACGTCAAATGATGAAGTGGGTGGAATCATTGTCAGAATCGGGAAATTACACCGGCGGCGAACCATTGCTTACCGCAGGAAAATACGTTAGCAGGGACAATGTGCTTTCCGATGGCCCTTTTATTGAGGCCAAAGAGTGCATCAGCGGGTATATATTTCTCCAGGCCGAAAACCTGGAACAGGCGGCTTCCATTGCGCAGACTTGTCCGCTGGTAATGCAGGATAAGATGGTATTGGAAGTCAGGCCTATAATGACATTAAACAAGACGCTGCTTGATGGATGAAGTTCGCCTTGAGGCAGATCAATTATATAAGAGTCACTTTGGAAAAATGGTATCTTCCCTGATTCGTTTCTCTAATGACATTGACCTGAAAACTGCGGAGGACCTCGTGCAGGATTCCTTTTCAGCCGCACTGATATCATGGAAAAAAGATGGCTTACCCGTTAATCCTGCTGCCTGGCTGTTCCGGGTTTGTAAAAACAAGGCGCTGAACAAAATAAAAGAAAGCAAAAGATTCAGCAAACTATTCATTGATGAAGCCATTCATCCGAGTGATCCCACATTATCAAAATTTCCCCTGGATGATCATCAGTTGATTTTATTGTTTGCCTGCGCGCATCCTGATCTTTCTCCAAAAGTTCAGGTGGTGATCACCCTAAAGTATGTAATTAACCTGAAAGTGGAGGCGATTGCGAAAATTCTTGGAATGACGGTTGACGGCATTGACAAATTATTAGTCAGGGTAAGACAAAAAATAAAGGATGAAAAAATTCTTTTCTTTGAACCAGCCGTGGAAGAATTGGAATCGAGAATACATATTGTTCATAAAATACTTTACCTCATTTTTAATGAAGGTTATAAATCTTCCTGGGGAAAGGAACTGATAAGGGAAGAATTATGCGAAGAGGGGTTACTAATGACCCGTGCCCTGTTAAACAGCACTATTGGCAATAAAGAAACATCCGCATTATATGCATTGATGCTTTTCAATGCCTCACGATTCAAGGGGCGCTTTGGAATCCATGGTGAACTGATGGACCTGGAAGAACAGGACAGGACTTCATGGAACAAGGAGCTTATACAATTAGCGTTCGTCCATTTAGAGCTATCACGAGGGGAAATGATTTCAGCATACCATTATGAAGCCTCTATCGCCGGCATTCATTGCAGCGCGGAAAATTTTGCAGCAACCGATTGGAAGACGATCACCATACTCTATAATCGCCTGCTAAAAATCAATCCCAATCCTTTTGTTGAATTGAATTATGCCATTGCTTTATATTATGCAGGGCAAAAGAATGAGGCACTTGCAATACTTCATAAGCTGGAGACAGAGCCTTTTTTCACCCAGTACTATCTTCTCCATGCCAGCCTCGGAAGAATTTATTTTGCAGAAGGCCATTATGCTTTGGCAAAAATATATTTTACGGAGACGCTCAAACTAACAAGTTCTCCTTCGGAAAAGGATTTTATTCAGAGATTAATGGAGAGAGTAGTCGATGAGGGATAGGTGATAAATCAAGGCGGAAGATCCATACGCGAAAGGTTTATTAGACAAAAACAATTCCTGCAGTATTTTTTCGAAGAAATAGATTTTAGTAAATGTTACTAACCCCATTAAAATCTATTGCAGATAACGCCAAAGGCTGCTTCAGCATACTGATAATTTACAAAAATAAAATCTTTACGGGTGAGCTTCCATGTAATTATGCCAAATATTACCAGTTGCGGCTGAATTGAAGTATAAACCGATTATGATTGAAACTGGAGTTGAAATAACTTCAGATAACTAATAAATCACGAACATCTGCGAATACTTCACCCCTAAATAACCAATCATTTATGCCATCAACTTCAATTGTTGATAACCGGTGGAAAGCAGTGGCTATAAATAGTTTTAATAAAAGACAGGAAGAAAGAGATCCCGCAGTGCCCGTCTTTGGAGGAGTTAAACAAAGATTTATCCAAGGATTTATCTGGCTTACTATTTTAATCCTGGCATTCAAAACATTCAAAAATCCTTTCTCAGCCATCACTGCCACCAGAAACTTAAAACGTTTTAGAAATAATTTCCGTAACGGGAATCACCTGAACAAATTAGCAGGTGTGGGCAATCGTTTTTTCTTTACCTATAATGCGCCTGGTTGGCCTTCCATTGCATTTAACAGGTATATTATACATCAATTAAAAAACAATAATGAAGGAATCCATAACAACAGCATTCATACTTTATTATTTGGAATCACTAAAAAATGTGGTTTCAAATGTGAGCATTGTTGTGAATGGGATAATCTGAATAAGCCTGAAATATTATCAACGGATGATCTGCTGGAAATTGTTCATCGATTTCAACAGTTAGGTATTACACAATTACAGCTCAGCGGTGGAGAGCCATTGAACCGTTTCAGTGATATTCTCTATCTACTGGATCATGCAAAAAAAGGAACCGATTTCTGGATACTTACATCCGGTTACAATTTAAATAAAGAAAAAGCGCGGGAATTAAAACGGTATGGTTTAACAGGGATCACCATCAGCTTAGATCATTGCGAAGAAGATTCCCATGATCGTTTTCGGGGTATACCAGGTTCATTTAAAAGAGCACTGAATGCCGCAGCATGCGCACACGAAGCAGGGCTTGCTATTTGTTTTTCCATTTGTCCAACACAATCATTCATCAGTAAAGAAAATTTGCTCCGGTATGCTGTGCTGGCAAAAGAAATGAACGCATCTTTTATTCAAATCCTGGAACCTAAGGCCGTTGGACGGTATAACAATCAGCCAGTCACTTTAACCGGCTCACAAATCAAAATACTTGAGAAATTCTATGAACAAATGAATTATACTGATGATTCACTGACTCAATTCCCAATCATCAGTTACCACGGATATTACAGCCGCCGGGTGGGTTGCGCCGGATCCGGAAAAGATTATGTATATGTTGATACCGACGGTGATGTTCATAGTTGTCCCTTTTGCCGACATAAATTATTCTCCGCTTTAGATGATAATCTCAGTATCAACATACACCATCTGAAACAAAAAGGTTGTGGCTCATTTAATGCATGCCTGAAAACCAAATAATATGAAAGCTTACAAGTATTTAAGCCTACTAATTCTGCCCATACTGGTAATAATCGGGTATTGCAAAGGCGGATGGTGGATTTTACTCACACCAGCCTGCTGCTTTATTATTCATCCTCTGCTAAGTATTATAAGAAAAACCGGCAAAAAGGCAGAATTACCTAAACATACTGAAGTCAATCATTTTCAATCACGGCTGGTCAGCCTAAGCATGGTTCCGGTCTTATTGTTCCTGTTCGCCTGGTCACTTACCAGATTATCACTACTCCATACATATCAAATAATAGGCCTGGCTATATCTCTGGGAACGGTTAATGGTGTGATAGGTTTTACCCTGGCCCATGAATTCATTCATCGCCGGGAATTACCTGAAAAGATAAGCGGAATACTATTACTGCTCATCAATGGTTACCTCCATTTAAGCGTGGAGCATATTGGCGGCCACCATCTCTATGCCTGCACAAACAAAGATCCGCAAACCGCCCGTCGTGGTGAATCCTTTTATAAATTCCTTCCACGAAGTATCGCGGGCACTTATTTCAACGCCTGGGAAATAGAAATAAAACGATTGAAAAGAAAAGGGAATTTATTTTTTAGTTTCAAAAACAAAATGTATGTTTTTAGTTGTCTCCACTTGTTATGTTGGACCATGCTATTTGTCTTTTTAGGGTCCCCCGGCTGCCTTTTCTACTTAGTTCAAAGTTGCGTGGCCATCTTTTTATTACACATGATAAGCTACCTGCAGCATTACGGGCTGGCAAGAAAAGAAATTGCTACTGGCAAATTTGAGAAAATTTCTGTGCATCATGCATGGAATTCGGGCCATTCACAACAGGAATTCAATCTATTTCAAATAGAAAAACATGCAGAACATCATATGCATCCGGATCATGCATACGACAAGCTCGTTCAACATGAAGAGTCACCAGAATTACCCGGAGGGTATACAACCATGATCTGCCTGGCATTAATTCCCCCTTTATGGTTTCGTATTATTAATAAACATTTGCCGTTCACCTCATAACCAAACATCATGAAATCTTTACTGACCTGGGTAAGTTCCATTTTGCCGAATGTTTTTCTCCCCATCTGCATCATTACAAGAAAGCGGAGAAAACCGATATTAATTATTCTTATTCTACAGGTTATTGGTTTAAGCAGTTGCTTTCTGCATTATTATCAACCCAATAGCACCAGCAAAATTGATGCAGCCACCATTCAGGATTTACAGTCAGCCGATAAATACTTCATACTGCATTCACAACATGGAAATTATTCTTTAACCAATATAAAAGTGACTAATAATATATTGGAGGGGAAGACCGGAGCATTGCCCAAGGAGCATACAAATTACCTTGATCCGAAACATGGTGATAATAATCGCTTTCGCGTAAGTAGGAAGAATATCGTTTTATACGAAGTGCATTTTTATTCCGGCATTTCCGTTGATAGTAATGCGCGCGTTAGCATACCACTTACTGACATAACCCGGATGGATGTTTATGGATTGAATAAAAGCGCAACCAATGAGTCAAGGGTAATAAGTATCGTGGGTATTACCTTAGGGGTTACCGGGGTTATCGTCGCTGTAGTCAGTGTTTCGAATTCTTGTAATTGTCCGCAGGTATATGCTTGTTATGGCAATAAGACCGAATTTAATGGTGGTTTATATAGCGGGGCCATTTACGCTTCCCTTGAAAGAACTGATTATATGCCGCTTCAGGCAAATTATGTCTCTAATAATAAAATGAGTTTGCGCATCGGAAATGTGGAAGGTGAAGAGCAAATCATTAACGAATTAAAACTGATTGAAATAACCCATCATAATGACGACAATGTCTTATTGGACCGGCATGGCAGAGTGGTCGTTTTTCAAAAGCCACATGCACCCGAACGGGCAATGATAGGTTCAGCGGAGGATGTTATTGATAAAGTAAGTGAACGCGATGGTTCATATTATTCGTTCACCAATCAGGGTTCGGATCAGAATACAAGCGACATTATTCTTGATTTTAAAAAACCCGCAAACGCCCGCACGGGTAAATTAGTGTTGAGGGCTAAAAATACTGACTGGTCAGGGTATTTATTTCATGACTTTAAATCGCTGTTTGGAAATTATTATGCTACCTGGACAAAAAAGAAAGATGCCGCTGATCCTGAAGAAATGGGACAATGGCAGATTAACCAGACTTTACCACTACTGGTCTCAATTAAACAGGGCGATCACTGGGAATACATTGATTATTTTGCTACCCCTGGAAATACTGCGGAAAGAGATATGATTATGGAAATAAATCTGGTTGATTTCAAAAACGAAGACCATATTCAAATACGCATGCAAACCGCTTATATGTTCTGGTCGCTGGATTATGCAGGAATGGATTTTTCTGAGGAACAACAAAGTACATTTACTGTTCTCAATGCCACCCGGATAATGAAATCGGATAGCACATCACAAACAGAACAACTCATGTCGAAAGATCATCTGTATACACATTTAAAGGGTAAAGACATATTGCGAGCGGAATTTACTGTTGTACCAAGTAAACTGCAGGACCAGAAAACTTCCTATTTCCTGCTGAGTAGCGGCTATTACCACTTCACAAAACAACTTGATGGCGAACCTCAGATTAAAAAGCTGAAAGGATTTTTAGAGAATGGTGCTTTTGATAAATATTCCAGGAAGGAATTCCAGGAACTGGTACAAAAAGTAAATAGTAAATCAAGTAAAGACCTGGCCGTTGAAAAATGAAGATGAGTCACATATTTGCCACGGTTACTTCCCGATACAAAAAGTACGGTCACGTGATTCAACGATGACAGGGAGTTTTTGCTTCATTTCTTAATTGATCAAATACCATGTCACAATCACAGCAACTTACCAGAAAAGATTTATTAACTGCAATTGTAAACCAAATAGTTTCAATTGTTGAAATAAAGGAAGTAACCCTGGCTGAGGGACAAAGTCCTTTTGTGTTATAGCCTGTTTTCATTTTTTATAAGACCGAGTGCGAATGACTTCGCCGAATCTCTGCCAGCGATATTGTCTTCGAGCGTGGTCTCCACCGGAAAGTCAGGTGATATTCCCTTGAATCTTGGAATTCCTTTAACGGCAACACTAAAACTGTTTCGCGCTATTCTGAGTTGTATCCCGGTATTGTTTAGGAATATTATCTCGCTGTTATCATTACATGTATAAGTGCCGTCCGTCTCCGATCCTATAAATTTCCCGAAATGATAATATTTCATCAGTGCACAGAGATGTCCCGTAGAGGAAAAACAGTTCCCGTTAATTAAGGTGTAAAGATTTCCCTCAAAATGATCTGCAGCCAGGGGTATAGGTTTCGCGAGTTCACCGTATTGTCCATATGGCTCACTGTAATAAGTTACAGGCGTCTTAGCCAGGAAAGCCAGTAAGTATGCACTGCAAAAAGGATCTCCCCCACTATTGTCTCTCAGATCCAGGATAACGGAATGAATGTGCTGTTGTTTCACTTTCGTAAAAAAGCTGTCGATGAAGTGTCGAAAACCAGCAACACTATCATAGAAAGCAAAAGAGCGGATCGTAAGAATGCCCGTGTTATATAAAGAGTCTATCAGAAACTTTGGTGTTGAAGGCGGCCAGGCTTCAACTCTATTGTAGGTTTCCAGACTTAATGCAGGAAGTTTTTCCTGATAAACGGAATCCCATATTGTCTGCCTTACATCGACGCGATATTCTTTCGGAAAATCAAGGGCTATTGCCAATAGTCCATTAAACCAGCTGGTATTTAAATAATCCCTTTTAGCAGAAACATTGCTACCGTCAGTTGAAATAAATGATTTCATAGTATCCAGCAGATCGGTAATCATTAGGCCGTTTATACCCATGACTTCCAAAGAGATTTTCACTGTGGTATCAGAACTTAAATTGCGCAGTATATAAACCCTCCCCTTATCAATAAATAATCTGAGCGGTAAAAAACCGACTGCTGAATCCTTCCATACCCATGCCGGCAACCATAACTGGGAATGTCCGCAACCTATTTTTACAACCAGCGGCAATAGTATTTTATAAAAATCAGTAACTGTTGTCGGATCCCTGATTTTTTCGAACTGCTGTTTAACGAGTTTTTGATATTCATCTCTGCCTGTAAAATCATAAAGTGCAGGATGATTCTTTTCTATCTGGGCCAGGAGTTGTTTGAAGTCCTCCTTCATTGCAGGCACGGAGTACTTTGTATCCAGCGTTATTTGCTTCTTCTTACCTGATTTAAATCCAGGCAGGAAAACCAGGCTAAGCAGCAATCCAACAACTCGTATCGTTGAAATTTTCATTTGTCATGGCTTCATACACCGTTGCGAAATTGACCGGGGACAAGACTCGTTTTAACAGCTCTACAATATACACCTGACACCCCATTTTTTAACCAATTTATTTGCCATTATCAACTTGTAAACACTTCGATCATTTACGGGTACAGGTAAATAACTGCAAGCACTCTATAAAGTCCTGGATAGTTCGCTCATGAAATAGGGTCATATTGATTTTCTTGGTACAAAATTATCAAATAATTTTTATACATCAGATTGAATTCCAATGCATATTGTCCTGCAGCCACACCAGTAAATGCAGATTTGTTATGAATTCGAGATTGATTCGTGACGAATTAAAAAGAATTCGTACTTAGCCTTTTTAATTGAACCAAACCGCATAGCCTTGTCTTCTCAAATTCAACGCAAGTTTTTCTTCCATTATTAAAGCTTGTTGTCTTGTCATCGGCTTCAGATTTATATGGTCGTAAAGGCTTGGACGTAAATATATTCCGTATTTCTGAACAATATTGGCAGACAGCTTGTGACCTTTTTTGTTTACATATCCGGTTTTATGCTGCTTAAATCGTTCAGCCGGGGTCTTGCTGGTCATGCCCACATACAGGCACTCAAGCACTCCATTAAATTGTGGATTAGCAGTTCGGAATTTTGTATTTTCCGTAAAGACTCGTTTTGCTAGCTCTACAACATAAACCTGATACCTCATTTATAAATTAAATTTTCCCTCACCCTCAATATATAAACATTTTGATTATTTAAGAATAATTCCGTTAGCAATGAAATTGTCAACGTCTGTTTTTGTATAAGGAATGGCTAGTGAAGTAACTAATTTTTGAGGAAATGGAACTGCTCTAACTATTTCAACTTGATTTCGTTGATTCCGGAGATCGGAAAGCCGGATGCTTTCAAAATAAAGTCAACGATTGCTGTTGGATCCGTCAGGCTATGCGGGTGATGTTTGAAACCGGGTTTGTGCATCACAGTAATGTCTCCATGCTTTTCTTTCATTTTTTCTTCAAATAAAAGGCTGTTCTCTTCCGGTGGTACTGCTTCATCCGCATCTGCACAAAGGATAAGAATAGGATAATGCCCGTTCACGATCTGCTCAATCTTGTCCATCGGACTGCCTTTGAAATTTTTTATTGCGTCCGTGTCGGCGAGCCTGTAGTCTTTTTTAAACATTTCCAGTTCTGCAATGGATGCAGGCACACGACCAAGACCAGCCGGCCAGCTTTTCAGATCAAGTACGGGATTATCTATATACACGCAACAAACCTTATCAGAGTTAGCAGCTGTCCAATTCAGAACGTAAACTGCACCCCGGCTCATTCCTTCCATAACCGCTTTTTCTCCCAGGCCGGCATTTTTCAAAAAATGATAAAAACGATTCCATCTTGAAATGGCTTCATCATTACCAAACAATTCCGCTACATCGCAATAAACGATATGATAGCCCCGCTCAAGCAGGGCAATATCCGTTTGCGGCTCGTGTCCCCAGAAGCGCGCCCTCCAAACCCATGGATGTCCGGCTGCAGTCCATTTTGGTTTAACTATTTTACAGGCTGCCGAATCAAAAATAAAATCGGCGCAGTTATATCCATAAAATGAACTGATGGTAAGCCTGGTCCCGGTTATCTGGTTGAAAATATCGAAATGCCAGTCTTTTTTTTGCATCACACAATCATATAATCTTTTTGCCGTCAACCGCGCACCCTGCTCGTAGGGATGTATCCCGTCAGGCATCCAAGATTTTTTGTCTGAAAACAACGAATGCATATCGATTACTTCCCTTTGCTGATTATATGCAACCTGCCGTATATGCGGAATAATAATGGAAACAATAGCAGGATCCCATATCTGTGTGGTATCTGTAAGAAAGGAAGGAATGGGCAGTAACAGTATTATACGCGGATGTGTCGGCAATTCCGCGAACGACCGGATCAGTAGCCGATAATCGTTTTCAAAATCCCTTTCATGCACCCGGTTAATAAGTTTAGCATCATTGCCTCCCAGGTCGATAAATACAATATCGGGCCGGCTTTGCAGCGCGGACTGAAAGGCGGTGGTTTTGATATAGGGGAAGTCCCCCTGGCTGAGTAATGTGGTACTGCTTACGGCAAAATTGGAAACTTGATAATCATTTCCCAGCATTTTTTGTAGCTGCTGCGGATAAGCATTTTGTTCCCGGTTGGTCAGGGTTGCACCGTATGTGATGCTCGCACCCAGGCAGGCTATTCTTATTCGCTCTGCCGGTTTTGCAATGGACGCGCATCCATACAAAATGAGCATCAGGAAAAGTATATTTCTTTTCAGCATATTGTTTAATCTAAACAGGATCTTTGTTTCTACCTGGGAACTGTTTATCCTGTGGTTGTAGTTTTTTATCAAACAAATAATTCCCGATTACCAGAAGATCCATCCCGCATTTCATAAAACACAGGTATGCGTCTTCCGGTGTGCATACGATGGGTTCGCCTCTGACATTGAATGAAGTATTAATCAACATGCCATGTCCGGTCACCTTTTTAAACTCGTTGATCAGGTTCCAGAATTTAGGGTTATTCAGTTTTGTTACGGTCTGAACCCTGGATGAGTAATCAACATGTGTAATAGCCGGAAATATTTTACGATATTCCTCCTTTACCTCCGAAACAAAAAGCATATAGGGCGAAGCCGTTGCGGGCACAAAGTATCGACCGGCATCTTCTGCAAGAACGGCAGGAGCAAAGGGCCTGAAACTTTCCCTGAATTTAATTTTCATATTCAGGATCTGCTGCATGTCAGGATTTCCGGGGTCGGCCAGGATGCTCCTGTTACCCAGGGCACGGGGACCGAATTCCATCCTGTCCTGGAACCAGCCAATGATATTTCCCTCTGAAATCCTTTTGCTGACGACAGAAGAAAGTTCCTGAAAATCCTCAAAATATCGGAAATGGGCTTCATATTTTTTCAGATACCGCAGCATTTCTTTATCTGAATACTGCGGTCCTATACAGGATCCCTTCATGGAATCGGGATCCGCAGATTTTTCCCTGGGTTTTTTAAACCAGATGTGGAAGGCTGCATAAGCTGCGCCCAGCGCACCTCCGGCGTCTCCGGCAGCGGGTTGTATCCAGATGTTTTCAAATATTCCGGCATGCAGGAGTTTGCTATTCGCGGTACAATTCAGCGCTACGCCACCCGCCATGACCAGATTTTTGCATTGGGTAATTTGTTTCGCCGTTTGTGCCAGTGCAACCACAACGGATTCTGTTATTTCCTGCACAACCAGCGCGAGATTTTTATGATCTTCAGTGATCTCCGACTCAGGTTCTCTTCTGGCCAGGCCCAGCAGGGACGCCAGCTTTTTATCATCTGTCATTTTCAATTTCGTTGCAAAAAGAAAATAATTCATATTCAGGAGGATGGATCCATCTTCCCGGATGTCGATGAGTTCCGAAAGTATTTTTTGTTTGAATGCCTTCGTTTGCTCCGATCGGGTATCTCCATAGGGAGCCAGTCCCATCAATTTATATTCTCCACTATTGACTTTAAATCCCAGGTAATAGGTAAAGGCAGAATAAAAAAGGCCCACCGAATGCGGGAATCTAAGTTCCCTGCATACTTTCACCTCTCCGGGCTTCGCCATGCAGATACTCGCGGTGGCCCATTCTCCCACGCCGTCAATCGTCAAAATGGCTGCCTCTTCAAAGGGCGATGGATAGAAAGCGCTGGCAGCATGTGACAAATGATGCTCAGGAAATAACAGTATTACCGGCTTTTTATTTATTCTCTTAAATTTCTTACGTAATAATCTTTTGATGTATAACTTTTCCCTTATCCATATCGGAACCGAATGAATAAAGTATAATAATCCGGCTGGTGCAAAGGAATGATATGTTTCCAGCAAACGTTCAAACTTGAGCAGCGGCTTGTCGTAAAATGCGATCGCATCCAGATCGTCCTGACTGACTCCGCCTTCGGTTAAAACATATTGAATGGCATGTTCCGGAAAAGAATCATCGTGTTTAATCCTTGTAAACCGCTCTTCCTGGGCGGCTGCAATGATTTCACCATCAGCCAGCAAAACAGCTGCGCTATCATGATAGAATGCTGAAATCCCCAGGATATATACTGGCATAATGACTAAAATAAAGTATATATGAGTGGTCCCAGAGCCGAAGCGCCTGTAACGACAATCAGGGCCGCCAGTATGAGTAAGATGCCTATCAGGGGGACCAGCCAGTATTTTTTTCTGGTACGAAGAAAAAGAAACAGTTCTTTTAAAAATTCCATAGTCCGGCAAATTATGATTATGTATTAAAATATATGCAAAAGGTCTGAATCCACATATATATGTTCCCTCTTTACCATTACCGTGCCCGTACTTTTCTTAAACTGTTTTATTTTCAGTCCGTCCAATTGCATCATTTTTCGAATCAATCCAACAGGAATCACGATGATAAAAAATACGACTCCCAGTAAAATGCCTGTACTTACCTTTCCCATAATCTTTGAAAAGCCAAACCAAACAAAAGCAAAGGGATAAAAAATTAGGGGGAAGAGCAGGGTCAGCAAGGATAAAATAAAAATAACAGGTGTTAAATTATTTTTCTTCAGATAGAACGCAAAAAAACACGTAACCAAAACGGTGACCATACCGAATTCCCTTGTCTGTTCTTTGCTGATATCCTGATAAGAAATGTTTCGTTTCTGCTTCATTCTTTTATCCCTTTTTTATTTGTTCCATCATGATGAGCGCCGTTTTATTTTTAGGGTCAGCCTTTAAGATTTTATTAAGATATTTCGCCGCCCCGTCCTTATTGCCCATATTCATGTATGTGGTAGCAATCAGGTTTAAAACGGGCAGATTGGTGGAATCCTTTTCGAATTCCCGTTTCAGTCCAATTACTTCACCGGTATATTTTTTGACAGGAAGAAAGTTCACATTAGTGGCATTGTTCTGAATGGCATAGTTCAGATAGGGCATGGCGCGTGCCGGCTGATCGAGTTTAAGATAAATGACAAAAAGGGTTTTCGCATCCGCGAAAGAGGGCGAAAGTGCAAAAGCTTTCCTGAAATAAAATGCCGCCTCTTCGTAGTTACCCAATTTCCCGTAAATCATGGCTGTCTGATGATATAAACCGGCTTCGGTCGGGTGTTCCAGCACCAGGGTTTCCATAACCGTTTTTGCTTTTATCAATTCATTCCTGTCCAGATAATAATTGTACAACACATCCATGGCATTGGCCCAGTTCATTTTCCGAAAAGCGATGGAATCTGCGAGCCTTTCTTCTTCAGAGCTGATCAGCATGGTATCGCGGGCGGGTGCAGCACTGAATGGCCAGCTGCTTTTTAATTTGGAAATCCTGTACACGCCTGTCAGTGAATCTACAGCTGTGATCGGCATGTATTGTACAAGATGGCGGAATGTAAATTCATCTTCTTTTGCAGGTGAAATAATATGTCCTTTTTTTAGCGCTTCATAAAACACATCAGACATGATTGCATAACCTGCCAAATTCGGATGTACATGTTCAAGCATGAGTTCATGGCCAATGATACGACAGGCCGAAGAATCTTCAAAAGCTGTCTTCATATCCACCAGGTGCGCATAGGGAAAATGGCTGCAGATTTTTGATATCGTATCATTGATCAGGGAGGGTGCGCGGAAACGGAGACCGTCCAGATCTCTGGCCCAGGTAAAATAAAATTTTGCTTTTATTTTATCGCCCTGAAAAACCGCCAGATTACCCAGATAAAAATTGCACAGCGCATGGGCATCATATATTTTTTCTGCGAGTTGCAGGTACCGGGAGGCCGATACCCAATCACCCTGATCATAGGCGCTGGTTCCAAGAGCCAGGTTTTTCCCAAATCCCGGAAACCGGATATTATCCGGTGGAATACTCACAAAAGGTTTCAGATCCCGGTCATTACAAACGAGGTTACTTACAAAAACCGGAATATGATTATCATTGAAGAGTGCCAGCGTTTCATTCATATTCGAAACAAACTGGTTCACTCCTTGATAAAATAATTTTGATCCGTAGGGTATTTGCTGATCGCCCACCATTCGCTGCATCAGGGTTTGTCCGGTATATTTTGCATCGGACCCATGTAAATTTTTTATCTTCTCATAAGTATTGGTAAGCAATTGCACCAGGCGCAACTGTCGCAGAAGCAACATGAGCCGGTTGATATGGGTGCTGTTTCCGATCCGGTTGGAAGAGCCCACGCCCAGGGTTCCATAAAACTCATTATGCCCCGTATATATCAGAACCGCATCCGGTTTGTAGCGAATCAGCTCCTTGGCAAAGCCCAGAACAGTATATGAATTTACCGCCGTTAATGAAAGATTGATGATTTCAAACTGCCTGTCAGGGAAAGTATGCATTAAGCGGTACTGCAGCCATCTGTGAAAAGACCCATTATGGAAAAACGGATAACCGATTGTTGTGGATTCTCCCAATACAAATATCCGTAATGTGGAATCGTCCTTATTTTTTTTGAATAATTCACTATTTCCTGTTGGGGCAAACGACTCATTGATGAAATACCTTTTGGAGGCTGCCGGATTTAATACCAGATAATCCGGATGATTCCTGGCTTCCACGAATAGTTCCAGATCGTTGCCATAGTGAAAAACGCGCAATGAAATTTCAAGAAGGAAGAGAACGAGGAAAGGAAGAAGGATGGCTACTGTTTTGAAAATAAGTCTTTTCTTCCGGGAATTATTTCCGCCCTGATCATTTACCGGATATCGCCTCGATTTACTCATTCATACCATTTCAGCGGGATTGAATAATACTACCCACGCAATTAACGAATGGCAGATTAACCAGGTTATTAATATTCGATTAATTGCTGAAATATTCGATAACTAAATGGAAATATGACTACATCTTTAGCTCACTAGGCGATTGCCTCATGAAAGGACTTGGTAAATTCTGCCCCATAAATTTCCTTGTACTCTTTGGCAAATTTCAGATAGATATTGCTGGCCAGCGTGAATCGTTTCATCGCAATGAGCGCTTTACACTGATATATCAATGCATCTTCATTCAAATGATCGAAATAGAAGATACAATTGGTAATCTCTATAATAAACTCCGGTTCTTTGGATATCCCGTGCGTTTTAATATAATTCAGACAGACGTCGATCGTTGAGTTGGAAATTTCCGATTTGATATTGTCCAGCCAGTCATATTCGGTCTGGTGCAAAAATGGTCCTCTCCGTATAATATCATTCAGCGGGTGAATATAATCGGTGCGTACATTTTGCGCCTGTTGTATGATGGACGTATATTTCCTGAAATCTATACATATTTGATCATCGGCAATCTGGAATTGCCAAAATCCCGATTCTTTGTTGATCACACAGTTGCCGATCCTCTCCAGGATGACTTTCAATTTAGCAATATTGACAGACCGGTTGTTTTTTGCATCCTTCTCTGATTTATCATGCCATAGTTTTTCGTTCAGCATTTCAGATGATATGCCCCTGCCCTGCCGGATCGTGTTAATGCAAATGATGAGAAAGAGCTCTTTCAGTAACGGAGTGAAAAGTCCCGTAATATCATGCCCTTCCTTATCGAAAACCTGAAACTGCCCAAACAGGAATATGGAAGAATGAATATCCCTGTCTGCATGATTTTGAAAAAACGGCATACCCGATATTCCCACCAGCTCAGGTTGGTGAATGGGAATTGAATTTCTTTTGGCATTCGCCTTATTTTTTTGTTTCTTTCTTCTTATAAAAAGAAGAATAGCTATGGCGACGGCCAGCACAGCAACAAAAAAAAGATTTCTTCTCAGGCCCGTATCTGGTTTTTCTGCCGGAATCCCATTGGGTTCCGGAATATAATTGAGCGAGAAAATCTGTACGGTAGTATTTTTTACCGGGTCGTCGCTTTTGGAATAATTTAAAACCACAGCGATCAGCTTGTTGCTGATCGGTGAATAATATAGATCTGCGAAGGATTCAATATCATGAAATGTAAATGGAATCGAATTAGCCAGCAACTGGAAAGAAGAGTCGGTCAGTGAACCCTTAATCAGCTGTAGATTCGAGCTGGAACTGTCATTGGGAAAAATCAATCCGTAATAATCATTCGTTTTTGGATCAATTACCAGGCTGTTGACAAATGTAAATTGACTTTTCGCGGACCTGAGGGTATATAATTTCTTAAAGGACCGGTCCTTTATGTTGAACCGGAACATATCATAATAATTCCGGGGATCCAGCATCTGGTCTCCGGTCTGACTGCCATAGCCCCCGATGATATAAACAAAATCATTCTTTGGATCTTTCCCCAGAGCGGATAGGTATCTCGGTGGAGAATAATCTCCCGCGGTTGATATCGAGTCCCATTTTTTTGTTGCAAAAGAAAATCGCTGAACCAGGTTCTTGTACCTCAGTTGTCCATATCCTCCAATAATGTACAGGGCAGAGTCGAAGGATGATATGAATTTATTGGCATGCCAGTATTCAGTTATTTTACCTGGTTCAAAGTCACGCTCCCACTGGTGTTTATTAAAATCGTAGGCAACCACCTTTTTCTGGTCAATAAAAAAATCGTACAATTTGTTACTGGCGGTATCAAAAATCGCCTGATGGCCCAGCCTTAAATTTTCACGACTGTTTGGAATCCACTGTACTGTACCATGTTCCTCATTGATAGGGAAAACTGCCAGGGAATCAGAACCCGTGATAAAAATTTTATCGGTCTTTGGATCAAATGCAACCGCACCATATCCGTTAAAGGTGAAGGAACTCAACAGTTCCCATTTTTGATATTTTGGTTTCAGCCAGGCGGGATTTTTTACCCTGGCCAGCTGTTTACTGACACCGTCATATTCCGTATCCCCCGATACTTCATTAAGTGGCCAGTAGTACTTCATAGAACCATTCTCATAGATTTTTATGTCTTTCAACTGCATCGGCGGAATGTCCCGGGTCTTATATTTCAGGTAGTCATTGGCTCCCCATAAAAATTTAAAACACCGAAAATTCAGAGGCGTATTACAGGTTCCTACCAATTTTCCGTTCACTTCGAACTGGATCGTTTGATTTTCCAGATTGAATTTCAGATTTATCCGGTTCCATTCTCTGTACAGACGGGGACTGTCGATCTGAAAACTGACATTGGAAAATATCTCGCCGTTAATGACTCGAAACGTATGTGACTTTTGGTGGTAGATTAAATCAATATTGTGGTCCCCATTGCTGATGATTCGCAGGATATAACCAAAATAGGTCTTATGGTTGGGAAGATAATTGATGTCAAAACCGAGATCGAAATTTTTTGTAAAACAGATTGAATCATCCGGGGAAATGTCCAGAGATGTTCTTTTTTCCAGCACATTCTCGTGACTGTTGAATGTCAGACCATAGGACTGGCCGCGACCTTGTATATGGGGAAAAAAAACGAATGCTATGAAAAAAGCGATATATTTCATAGGCAGCGGTAAAAATAAATAAGTTCCCGAGATATTCGATATAACTTCATTATAATCAAGGCAATCGTAAAGGACTTCAGCGTGTAAAAACCGGTTTTTCAAACCGGGAAACAGCGAATAAGGCTTTGTTATAAATATAATGAAGTTTTACCAAAAAAGATATTTTTTTGACGTTGATCAAGATGCTCAACGGTTACCGCAGTAGTAAAAAAATACCCCTCTTTACCTTTTTTTCCTGTGTACTAAATTGATAAGTGCATGTCCATATGTAGGTTCCGCTTTCCTGCTCCCTGTTTTTTATCATTCCGTTCCATCCCTGGCCTGGATCAGCGGTCTCAAAAATCTGCTGACCCCAGCGATTGTATATCCTCAATTTATAACCCGTCGGTCTGCCGATAATCACCGGCTTGAAAATATCGTTGAGACCATCCTTGTCAGGCGTAAAAGCATTGGGAAAATAAATTCCGAACGGGCATTTTTTTGTTTCCACCCGGATGGAGTCCGCACCTTCACAACCATTGTTGTCAACGACCTTTAAAATGTATAAACCAGCGTTACTGATCTGTATGGATCCGGACGTTTCGCCGGTGTTCCATACATAAGATTTGAAAGATAATGACGGATGAAGCTCCCAGGGATCAGCGGCACATATAACCGTATCAGATGGCAAAAACGAAAATGGTATTGGCTCAACCGAACGAATGTTCGTAGTATCACGACTGATGCAGCCATTTTTTCCGGTTAACTGCACCCAGAAAATACCTTTCTCATTCACTTCGATACTTTCCTTGGCCGTACCGTCCTGCCAGAGATAATCCGCATAACCACTACCCGCATCCAGTATCATGGTTGATCCAAGACACAGTACAGTGTCGCGGGGCAAATTAATTTTCGGAATGTCATTGCCCACAGAAACGATCACGGAATCCACCACATCGTTACAACCACCCTTAGTTACTTTAATGATATATTCACCCGGCTTTTCGAAACGGAATAACCTGCCGGACTGATTGCTATCCACCAGTCTCACCGATTGCTGATCAAAGGTCCATGTTACCCGTTCGGCACAAAAAGGATCCTGATGCAACTTATATTGGATTGTATCTCCGGGCTGACAAACTATGGCGGGCCCTTCTAATTTCAGCAAATCACAACCATTCATATATACCGGGCAGAACAGACGAGTCTCGAACGGAATATTGTTTAGGGTCATGGGCATTTCAGTCACCTGCATATTAAAACCTATATCGGTATTCCAGGATAGTGGCAACGTCGCTGCATGATCCGGAATGAATTGCAGGCCGGTTTCTCCCGAATGGCAGCCTGAACCGGCGGAATCCAGTTTGATAAATGTCATTGCATTAAACCCGTTTGGTAATAATCCACTTCCGATCCCGGATATACCGAAATCCGGAGCCGTGGATAGTTGAAACCAGCCTGTAAAATTTAAGTCCCTGGCGGAAAAATCATATTGCCAAAGGATTTGACCGCTGCTGTCTGCGCGCATGAGAATATCTTTATACCCCGATGTCTGGTTTCCGGAAGCCTGGTGAAAATAAATCCCGTTATCCGGTGTAACAACGATATTTTCTTTGCCGTTCAGGGAACCGTAAGGATTGTCAACAACCGAGCTGCCCAATACATTTCCATTCATATCGGAAAACAAAAAATGATTCAACCCGTTTCCCGAATAACTGTTGATAAGCAGTCCATTTTTGTAGGGATGGATATCCGTAAAGCTCAATGGAGACAGGAGAGGATCGTTTTGCATGGACCATAAAGTCTGCCCCGTGGATTCATTTAACTCTAACAGAAAGGATCTGATGAGGTCGTAGGGGGCTGCGGCTTCGTATATGGAGCCGGTCGCGTACAACAATTGATTTTTCTCTATAATACCTCCGATATTATAAAAAGCATCCGACTCCACACTGAGTTGTCTGCCCCAGACAAACTGGCCAAGCCGGTCGATTTTGATAACAGAAATAAACGAAGGATTGCCGGCGACGGGAAAGGAGCCGATTTCAAGTGCAAAACCATGATCACTGGTTTCGCATATCGCAGAATAGTAATTATTGACAACCGATCCGTTGGCGAATGAATGCGACCACTCTTTGTTTCCCGATTTATCCAGCTTGAATACAACTAAAAAATTCGGATAATTGTTTTGCTGGGACTGGTAAGGAAAAGCGCTGACCAGCCAACCTGAATCGCTCGTAGAAAGAATGGACTGAATCACTTCAACTTCACCCGAAACCATTGCTTTTCCCCAGCCCACGCAACCTTTCCCGTCGATATGCAGGAGGCAGGTCGTTTTGGAAATAAAATTGTTTGCTGCGGGCAGGTAGAAGTCCCCAGCCAGCAGGTATCCGTTGGTTTGATCAGCCGCCATGCAAAATGGTTCCATGGCCATACCCACCGGATGATATTGCTTTTGAAAATTTTCGTACTGTCCACCCGCGATGCCATCCCAGATGATGAAAGAAAAACTGGTATCACTGCAAATTCCGTTCGTTGAGACGAGCATAATCTTATTCACTCCCAAAGACGGTGTTATGGTGAAATCCTTTTGTGATGAGGCAAACGTTCCGTTTATAAACCAGGTGAACGAACTCGCATTGGAACTAAGATTTTCAAAAAATATAGGATTTCCATTTGAAATGACCGTATCGTTTCCTGGAAAATATTTGGCGGTGACTAAACAACCGGTTGTTCTGTTTAAACAATAACCCTCCAGTGAAAGACTGAATAAAAACAAACAGGTTATGGTTTTTATCCGTTGCATCAGGTCAATTCTTTCTAATGAGAGGCGGCGGAATATTTTTTTCGAGCGGTATTTCTTTTTTTAGCATTTTGCCGGCCATTCCCGTCAGATACAGGTAATAGTCACTTGGAATATCCGGTTCAAAATTTTCAAAATGACTGGCTCCTACCGGCGGCTCATTCGTCGTCTTAAAAATGGCGGTCCCTTCATCAATCTCATCGAACATAGCGATATAGATCATGTCTGCTCCTTCTTCGATGGCTCCAACCAGTTGTTGCCAATAGAACCGTCCTTTGTTCCGGGCAATTTTTACCTTGGTACTTTCCGGATGCATATTGTGCCAGCTGAAACCCGGGAACACCACCGGAACATAGTCCAGATTATTTTGCCTGCACCATTTTATATCTTCTTTGATCCTGACCTTAAATCCCGGATAGCTCTCTTCATCAAATCTTCCGACAAACCAGGGCCTGACAATATCTGCTTTCAGCAGCAATTTATGGAGATAAGGATCTTTTTCCGTATCGGCTCCGAAATCCCTCCAGTATGTGGGAACACCTAACAAAATAGAACAACCACCGTACACCGGATCATTTTTCAAAAAATCAATGATCCTCTCAATGGTCTTTAAATTATTGGTGCGGTCAGGAAACCCGACACCCCAAAGCGCCACCAAAGGCTTACCATGATGATAAAGATAAGTCTGATCCCCGCCACGGGAAGCAATCCTCATGTTGTCCACCAGGTGTTTCCAGTCGTCTATGATCAGCTGCCAGTCGTTGTTCGAATCATTAATACCGGAAAAATCATACATGATGGCAATCGCACGTCCGTAATAGCGGGATGCGTCAATGGCATTGGAGAGGACCTGGTCATCATGATGCAGATTGACGGAACTTTTTATGGCAGTTACCGAACGCTGAATAAAAACACCATCGACCCCGTATTCCTTCATCCATTTGAAATGCAGAAAAACCGATTGCTTATCATAGGAACTAAAAATATATGCCGGGCGCCCGTCGGGTGTACTGAATGATGTTTCATATATTTTCCGGTATTCCTTTACATCGGGCCAGAAATCCACCTTGCAGTAACCCGGTTCAAATCTGCCATTCGTCGCATAATGATTCCATCCCATCTGCGCTCCGTCAGCAGGAGCATTAAACCATCCCTGGTAACCAGCCATAATCAGGCCCTTATAGCTTGTAAAGGATGATCCCGCGCTATGTTTTTGTTGCGCAACTGCGGACGCAATCAGAAAACTGAACGCAATGAAAAATCCTTGTCTTTTAAACATAGGATAGGCTTGAGTGCATATGCATTTCAATTCATATTTCTTTTCACAATTTTCTCCTGTTCAATTCCCCAACTTTTATTTGGCTTTGGTCCCATTTCCAGTTCAAGAGTGCCACCATTTACCAATTGCTCGTGGGTAAACCAGGGTGTTAATAATTCCTGACCGTTCATCTTTGCTGACTGTATATACTTATTGGTCTCCGAGCAATGCGGGGCGATAATGGTAAATCTTTTTCCATTTTCGAGGGAAATCGTAATCTTACTAAATACCGGGCTGCCGATTGTGTAAACAGGTAATCCCGGTGTGACAGGATAAAAACCCATCGATGAAAAAACAACAAAGGCAGACATACCGCCGCCGTCTTCATCTCCGGGAATACCAAAAATATTATCCTTGAACCAGGCAGATAAGAGCATGCGTATTTTTTGCTGGGTCTTCCACGGTGCATTCGTATAATTATACAAATACGGAATATGGAAACTGGGTTCGTTTCCCATGGAATACTGACCCACCAGCGCGGTTGCATCAGGAAATTTATTCCAGAACACGTATTTCGAACGCCCCAGATCTTCCCGGAATAATTTGTCCAGTCTTTCTTCGAAGGCCTTCTTACCATTCATCATCGATACGAGGTTCGGGATATCTTCCTGTACCTGCCATAAATAAGTCCAGCCATTATTTTCGTCAAAATAATCCCTGCCTCCGGGACCTCCGTCGAAAGACGGATCTATATTGATCCAGTTACCGTTCTCATCCTTCGGCATAAAAAATAGCTGGTCCTTATTCCAGAGATTCATGTAATTCCTGCTCCGTGCTTCAAACAATTTGTAATCGTCCGTTTTCCCGAGTTCCAGGGCCATTTGCGCTGTAGCCCAGTCATCATAAGATGCACCCAGTGTAACTGCAACAGCCTGTCTTTTTTCAAATGGATGTACCCCCGCTACATTTTCCTTTGTTCCCGGAGGAAGCGCCGGGAAATAACCGTGCGCCTGATAAAAATCATCCAGGATGGTTTTCTCTCCATTGCGCCAGGGAAGCAAAGTAGCGGAAACAGCATTCTTTCTCATACCCGCATAAGCTGTCCCGAAATCAAATTTTCTGAGTCCCTTCCGGTAGGCATCGAGGAATACAATAGAAGAATGAAAACCATTCATACATGCGTAATCGCCAAATAGAACCGGAAATGAAGGCATCCATTTACTTTGTTCATACATCCGGACATATGACTGAAGCATATCTTCTTCCTGCGCGGGGTGTAATATCATTCTTAACGGATGCAGCGCCAGGTAGGTGTCCCATGACCAGTCATCCACATAAAAATCCCTTGCATCGGGATTGATTTTGTTATTGTAGCCGCTATAATAAAATGAATCTTCACTGATATCAACCATTCTTTCATGGCACCTGTATAAGGCAGTATAGAATGATCTGCGTTGTGCTTGTGTGCCTCCTTCAACCTGAATCTGCGAAAGCAGATCCGACCAGATATTTTCAGCATGATTTTCAACTGCTGAAAAACTCTCCAGACTTATTTCTTTTTTGTAATTGATCTCAGCCTGTTTCCCGCTGATAAAGCTGATGGCGTACCGGAATTCCACGGTGTCTGATTCAGGAGAAAAATCAATATTTATTTTTACTGATTTGCCGGTCATATGCTTCCCGGTTTCAACGGGATTGTTTACTGCCCTGCCTGCTCTGCCGAAAGCATTGAAAACACCGTACATAAAAATGCGCACATCTCCATGCCAGGTTTCCATTCCGGAAATTTCGTTGCCGGAAATCATTTGCAGGGAAGCATCTCCCTCATTACAGGTATTGATCAAAATGGATTTTCTTTTCCCGGGAGGAAAAGAAAAACGGTATATACCTGTTTTTTTTGAAGGAGAAAATTCGACGGTGATGCCATCATTGAGCAGATAAGTGGAATAATACCAGGGCCTGTTTATTTCGAGATCCTGGTCATAGGGCATCTTCTCTTCCCAGCTTTCGGAGCTGACCGGACCGATGGCCGGTTTGATACAAAAAGCAGTACCCAGCCGGTGAGAAACGACCGTTAACGGAAACCCGGCGATCTGATCATCCAGATAATCTTTACGGATTGGATGGACACGGATAATCTGGTTTGGCAGATAAGCCGTCGGCCTTGTGGGCTCAAGCAACTGGGCAACATTTCCAATCGTCGGATCGACGTATTCGAGTAGTTTATTTCCAGGACCGGCTGTGTCGCGGGAATTAAAGGGATCAGCCCGTACCAAAAAAGAAAATCCGGTAAGAAAAATTAAAAAAATAAATCGTCTGCAAAACTGAAAATAAATCATCAATAAAAATTTCAGTACGATAATATACTCTGCCTTATAAAACAGAAATGGATGACGGACCCGTTTATTAAAAAAGTTTAACCACGCATTGCGTGGTTAAACTTTTCCTGCAGGATTTTTATCATCAGTAACCCGGATTCTGAGTCCATTGCGGATTCTTGAGCATTTCATTTACGGGAATCGGTGCATAGTATCTATTCTGAATATTTACATTGGCATTGATGGGATTTTCCAATGGGTTCCTCGCTGCCAAAATAGTCGGCAACAGTTGAAGACGAACAATATCATACCATCTCGCTCCCCACTCCGCCGACAACTCATAGGCCCGTTCATATACCACGGAATCCCTGAATGCGGTAGCCGTGAGACCCGTCGTCAGCGGCTGTTCTCCCGCGCGGGCCCTTACGAGATTGATAGCAGCGTACGATTGTGAAGTGGGTCCGCTGGCAGCCATGGCAGATGATTCCGCATAATCCAGCAATACCGCAGGATACCTGATCACATCATTTGTTTTGTTCGTACTTGGATTCATGGAGATGAGCGTGGAATCTGTTTCGAGACAACCTTCGTTGTTCACTGAATTCCTGAATTTCCTGTAAAACGGATGCTGGTTCCTGGTTGAAGGTGAAAAATAGGGAACCAGGAGAAAGGTTTTATCCGGTTGCAGCAGTTTAAGTGTTGTATAAAAAGTTTCATCTGTTCTTTTGCAAACCGGGGCCGCCTTGTAAAAATTTATTTCAGGGTAAAATTCTTCCCATCCGAAATTCCCGTCCAGTCCGTATTCTTCCCAGGGCATAGAACAATCCCCGTAAAAACGATCTGGATTTCCACCGCTGACATTAAATTCCAATCCAAAAATAGATTCTGAGTTATTGTTTGTTTTAAAAACCTGTGCATAATCGGACATCAAAGAATATTGACCGGACTGAATAACAGAATCTGCTTCTGCGGCTGACAGTGCATAGTTGTTTGTCTCGTTCGTTGGCCAGGTTGCCATCGTCATATACACATCTGCTAAAAGCGCTCTGGCCGAATTCTGTGTGGCTTTACCCGGTTGTCCCGGAAAACTGGTTGGCAGCAGCCCGATAGCTGTTTTCAAATCGCTCACGACCAATGCATAAACCGTGCTGACAGAATCTCTTGGAGGCCGGTAATCAGGTCCCACCTGACTGGTAATGACCGGCACAGGTCCGAAAGTTCTCACGAGCATATAATAACTCCATGCTCTCACAAAATATGCCTGTCCCGCGGCCCCGTTTTTTCCTGCGGCGTCCGCATCGACACGCTGGTAATTGGCAATTACATTATTACACTGATAAATGGCTCCCCAGGGTGTTCCCCACTGACTGTGTGCAATGGCATTGTTGCCGGCGCTCCCGTTCAACTGATCAAAATCCCGCTGGTCGGCCTTTCCCAGATTCGGATCTGCCGTGAGATCATCGGATCCGAAAAAAGAATAGAGATGGAAATCGAAAGCGTATCCACCGTCCACTACCATTCCCTGAAAAATAGCTGTCACGGCAGCGTCCAGATCGGATTGCGTCTGGAAATAATTTCCCGGCGTCAATGTCGCTTTGGGGTCCTCATTTAGTTTCGTACATCCCAGGAAGGTCAGCAGGACCAGGAATGTAAACGGTATCAAGATTTTTATTTTCATTTTATTTTTATTTATTGATAATAATTTGGCATCTTTCAAATGATTTTCATATTAAAATCCTACCCTGAATCCAAGTGTAAAAGATCGCGGGTTTGGTATGACACCCATTTCCACACCCTGTGTCATGGCAGATTGTGCATTAGTCAGTTCCGGATCATATCCCGGGTAGCTTGTTATCGTAAATAAATTCTGGCCACTGATATACACATCCACGCTGCGGATTTTTGCGCCGCCAATCAGGCTTTGCGGAAGGCCGTAACTCAGCGACAGATTTTTGAGCTTCACAAAATTTGCGTTGTATACAAACCGGCTGCTGTTCGTCGGCCAGTTGCCGGTTGTGCTGAAGGCCGGAACGTTTGTTTCATTTGTCGGGGTCCACATCTGCGTTGCTTCCTGAAGCGTTGCATTGCGTGTTCCGGGCGCCTGGCCCCAGGTATAAGCGATCGTCTGTGAAAATATCTGCGCGCCGTTCTGGCCGGCAAACATGAAACTGAGTGTGAAATTTTTGTAACTGAAATCATTGATAAATCCCCAGGTCATTTTTGGAATTCCGTTTCCGATCGGGAGATAGTCATCCTGATTAATGGTACCGTCACCATTTACATCCGTGTATTTCGCGTCACCCGGCTTGTTACCATATTTTGCAGCCTGTGCAGCTTCCTTGGATTTCCAGGTTCCCAGAAACTGGTAACCGGTGAATTCACCCAGCGGATCTCCGACTTTCAGAATGGAAATATTCTGTTGCGGCTGACCGATTCCGCTCACGATCACATTATTCAGACCATTCAGGTCAAGTACCTTATTGTCGTTGAAAGAAATTTCAAACCAGGTTGTCCATTTTAGATTTCCCTTTGGATTGAGTGGTGTTCCGGACAGACCAATTTCTATACCGCGGTTTTGGATATTCCCGATATTACGCTGGTAACTTCCTCCTCCCAGGTATGCAGGTGTCTGGTAACTGAACAGGAGGTTGGATATTTTTTTGTTGTATGCATCAATCGAGAAGTTCAACCGGTTATTTAAAAAGGACGCATCGATACCGATATCACCCTGTAAAGTCGTTTCCCAGACCAGATCGCTTGCAACGGGTGAGCCGAGTGGTGTACTGATGGACAGTGTTGATCCGTCGTAATAATATCCTACGTTGCTTGTATTAATGACCGGTATGGAAGAATACGGTGGTATTCCCTGGTTACCCGTTTCTCCATAACTGCCGCGGATTTTCAGGGAAGAGAAAACCCTTGAATTCTCCATGAAATTTTCTCTGGAGATATTCCAACCCACTGCCACCGAGGGGAAAGTGCTATATTTTTTGGTCAGCTTGGAAGAACCATCATCACGTATGCTGGCTGTAAGTAAATATTTGTCCTTGAAAGAATAGTTGACCCTGCCCATAAATGACTGCAGTTCGCTGGATGAATAGCCGGAGGTTGTTGCCTGTGTCTGGCCCACCCCCAGATTATAATATCCAAGAGCATAGGTAGAGAGATTGGATGCAGTCGCGTTGATATTCTGATTGGTCCCCAGCTGATATTCATAGAGGCCGGTCAGGGTCAGGGCATGTTCGCCGAAGTGTAAATTATAGGTAAGGAAGTTACTGGTCTGGAAAGCACTGTACCAGGTTGTATTTCCATTTGCATATCCGGAAGACATTCCGTTAATAACGGTCTGGCTGGTATTGAGTCCAAAAAGGGAACGCGTCCAGCCCCATTGTGACTCATAAGAGTTGGAAGAAGTAAACGAGAGGTTTTTCAAAATATGATAGGTTAGTACACCTGTACCAACGGCATCGACCGAGTTTGCATCCACTTTCTGATAGGTAGCCTGCGCCACCGGACTCACATTCAGCGTACCATACTGGGATGTAAGAGTGAGTTTCCCGGTTGTCGGATCCACGACCGGTTTCGTTGGATCCCAGAAGGCTGCTGACGCAAAAGGATCTCCGGTATCCCCGACATAGGCCGTGTTCCGGCTCGAAGGAATGGCGGTGAGCAGATAAAATTTCAGATCCAGTTTATCATTGATTTTAAAATCCAGGTTGGATCTTAAACTACCTCTTTTATAATATTGGTTCAGGATCAGACCCGGCTGGTCGAGATAATTAAAAGAAACGAAATAACTCATATGGGAGGATCCCCCGGATACAGATGCGTCATAGTTCTGAACCAGCGGTTTTTGCTGCAGGGCTTTCTGCCAGTCAGTTCCCGGATTGGTTTTAAATCCATCCAGCTGTGCCTGGGTAAAACCGGGGGGCAGGCTCACTGCTGCATTCTGAATATTTACGGTATTGGCAAAATTGTAAGCATCCATTAAATCCAGGTTCTTCGCAATTTCCTGTTTAGAAAACCAGGCACCCACGTTGATCCTCGCAACTCCGTCATGACCGGCCCTTGTTGTTATGATGACAACGCCATTGGAGGCCCTTGATCCATAAATGGCACTTGCAGATGCATCTTTTAAAATTTCCAGCGACTCAATGTCGGCGGGATTAATACTTCCGATCGTTCCTCCAATATATCCGTCTATTACGTACAAAGGTTCATTGGTTCCGGTTATCGAATTGGTACCCCGGATACGAACACTCAGTGGATTACCAGGCATTCCGTTGGAACTCTGCACAGCCACGCCGGGAGCGGTTCCCTGGAGAGCCTGTTCCACTTTTACCAGCGGCCGGTGTTCATTTTCATCGGGTCTTACTGTACTGATTGCACCGGTAACGTCCCTCTTACGCTGTGTTCCATAACCAACGACGATCACATCATTTAATGTCTGGACACTATGTTTCAGCTGAACCTCGAAATAACTGCCTTTTCCGATCGCAAGTTCCAAACTTGAAAAACCAACAGAAGACACGACTAAATCTTCTTTTGCTTTGCCGGCAACCGCAATCTCAAAATTTCCGGATGAATCGGCTAACGCGGAGGTCGTGGTATTCTTAATATTAATGCTTGCGCCGGCCAGGGGTCTGCCATGGTCATCGGTAACCTTACCTTTTATTAACCGGCTTTGGGCAAAACCGTGAACATAAAGGCCAAACACCAGTAAGACCAGTAAAGGAAGTTTTTTCATATCAAGCAGTGGTTTTGGTGAGTAAAGCACAAATAACGGGACAGGTCATTAACGGAACTGCTAATAATTGATTAATTAAAAAATTAATTATTCTTTTTTTAGAGGTTTTCGAAATTTATTTAGCCGGTTTGATCCCGGTTCCGGATTCCAGCAGGATAAAAAAGGGGAATGTAGAGACATTCCCCGTGGAGCAGTGTCAATATATTATTGGAGCGCCTACTCTACTTAAACCAAAAGAAGTTGAAATTTTTTTAAGTCTTACAAAATACTTTCCCGGGATTAATTCCTGTACTAATAATTGATTAACTACGGTATTAATTCATTTATACTGAATAATACTTAAAAATTAATTGATAATTAAAGCCCTGGTTAACCGGCCGGGTGTTTATTGCACTCATAGATTTCAATTATTAAAATGATGCATAACGAAAAATCTTTTCCGGCCTGTGACCGCCGTTCGATATTAAAAGCACTTGGAATAGGAACGGCCTCCGGTGTTTTAGGTGTATTCGGCGCCATGCCATCTGCCCGTGCCGCCGGTATTTCCAAAGCGCCGCATTCTGGCGGCAGTTTACCGTCCCTTAAAATCAGAAGTGTCAAAGCGATTGGAACCGCACCGCAGGGAGCCAATCTTGTAATTGTAAAAGTGGAAACGACAGAACCCGGGCTCTATGGTCTTGGCTGCGCCACTTTTACCCAGCGCGCCGAAGTGGTGGTAGCCGCTATCAATAACTATATGCCGGATTTCTGCGTGGGAAAGGATGTGGATAATATAGAAGATATGTGGCAGTCTTTTTTTGTGAGTTCCTACTGGAGAAACGGCCCGGTGTTAAACAACGCCCTCAGCGGTCTGGATCAGGCACTCTGGGATATTAAGGGGAAAAGAGCCAATATGCCGGTATATCAGCTGCTCGGCGGCAAATCCAGGTTTGCAGTCGACTGTTATGCACACGCTGATGGGAAATCGCCCGAAGAAGTGGCCGTGAATGTTCAGAAATATATAGATCAGGGCTTTCGGTATGTGCGGATTCAGCAGGGAGGTTACGGCTCCTTATATCTCGCCCAGAAACCCGATTTCAAAGACGCAGGATTTGGCAGTCAGACGGATGATTTCATGGATGAAAACGCATACCTGTTGGCAGTTCCGAAAATGTTTAAGGAAGTGAGAAAACAATGTGGTGAAAATGTGGAACTATTACATGACACCCACGAGCGTGTGCAACCCATGAACATGATCAATATGTGCAGGAGACTGGAGGAATATAATCCGTATTTTATCGAAGACCCGGTGTCGCCGGAAAATATGGACTGGTTTAATCAACTCCGGATGAGTACCACTGTTCCCTTTGCCATGGGCGAATTATTTAATAATCCAAATGAGTTTGTCAGCGCCATGGCCAGTCACTCTTTTGATTATATCCGTTGCCATCTCTCACAGGTCGGCGGAATCACCCCCGCCATGAAAATTGCGAGGCTGGGAGAATTCTTCAATGTAAAATCGGCCTGGCACGGGCCAGGCGATGTTTCTCCTGTCGGACATGCCGCGCAATGTCATGTGGATCTGGCCATCTGGAATTTTGGTGTCCAGGAATCCGTTGAGTTCTCTGATAAACTGAGAGAGGTTTTTCCAGGTACACCGGAATTAAAAAAAGGATATTTCTATGTGAATGAAGCGCCGGGATTCGGAGTAGATATTGACGAAAAGATTGCTGCAAAATATCCGATCAATAATCATGCGGGCCGATGGACGATTAGAAAAAGAGACGGAACCATTATCAGACCCTGATGAATACAGCGTCCCTTTCGTTTCGAATAAAAAATACCCTGCTGATATGGGTAATTTTCTCACTGATCTCCTGCGAATCAAAAGACAAAAATATTAATGATCATTATACTGTGGACTGGCCCATCTATGGTGGAAATAAAGCCGGTAACCGTCATTCCTCTTTGAATCAAATCCATTTAGAAAATGTAACCCATTTGCAGGTTGCATGGATTTACCATTCAGAACCAGGCATTACGACTGATAAACAAATCCATTCGGAAATGGAGTGTCAGCCCATTGTGGTGAACGGCATACTATATGCTACCAGTCCGCAGCTAAAACTTTTTGCTTTGGATGCGGCAACCGGAAAAAGGATCTGGGAATTTGATCCATTTAAAAATGCCAGCCCAAAAATAACCACCTGTAGAGGTGTTTTATACTGGGAAAATGGCCAGGATAAACGAATCCTGTTTTCTGCCGGTTCAAATCTATACGCCATCCAGGCTTTAACGGGCCTGCCGGTTAATGGATTTGGCGAGAATGGAAAAATAGACCTGCATATCGGCCTTAATGATAACTATGACGTGAGTAATTTATATGTCGCAGCAACAACACCCGGAATTGTTTATAAAAGTACACTTATCATCGGGTCGGCCGTCTCAGAAGGGGGCGATGCGGCACCCGGTTATATTCGTGGGTTTGATATTTTATCCGGAAGGCTGAAATGGATATTTCACACGGTTCCGCAACCCGGGGAGTTTGGCTATGATACCTGGCCGAAGGATGCATATAAAAGAATCGGGGCCGCCAACAATTGGAGCGGATTAACGGTCGATGACAAAAGAGGAATGGTTTATTTGGGTACCGGTTCACCGGCAGCTGATTTTTATGGAGGAGCACGTGAAGGGAGCAATCTGTTTTCTGACTGCGTTCTGGCGCTGGATGCGGCATCGGGAAAACTGAAATGGTATTATCAAACGATACATCATGATCTCTGGGACCGGGATATTCCCTGTCCTCCTAACCTGACGACTATTCTGTATCAGGGAAAGAAAAGGGATGTGGTTGTGCAGGCAACCAAGGATGGTCTGGTCTATATGCTGGATCGTGATTCCGGACGCTCTCTTTTTCCGGTTGAAGAAAGAAAAGTTCCAGTGGATGGTTTGCCCGGTGAGCATCCATGGCCAACACAAAAATTTCCGTTGAAACCTCTTCCCTTTTCAAACCAGGTTTTTGCTGAAGAAGACATCACTAATATTTCCCAACAGTCCCACGACTTTATAAAAAAAATATTCGACTCATCCCTTCATGCCAGTAAATTTTTTCCACCGGGAGAAAAGCCAATGCTATTGTATGGCTACAGTGGCGGAGCGGAATGGGGAGGAAATGCCATTGATTCAGATGGCATACTCTATCAGAATGCCAATAATGCACTATGGAAGGTTCAGATGGAATCCAGGCTCAACCCCGAAATGGAATTTTCAACTGCAGGTCAGGGCTTATATATTAGCCATTGTTCTTCCTGCCACAGGACAGATAAGAAAGGAAACGGTGCCGAAATTCCGGGTCTGCTCCAAATCGGTTTACGTTTGAGTGAAACAGAAATAAATCATATTATCGTAGATGGCCGTCGAAGAATGCCCTCATTCAGTCAGCTTTCGCCTGTTGAACGAAAAGCCATCATTCAATATTTGCAGACCGGTCAATCCGTGAAAGCGGTCAGTAAACCTGAACAGAAAAAAAACGGGTTTCCATACCAACCCGCTTACCATGCGAAGATTTGGGAAAAAGTATATGATCAGAATAGATATCCGGCTGTTAAACCTCCCTGGGGAACACTGAGCGCTATTGATCTGAAGACAGGAGGCTACCTATGGCAGGTTCCGCTGGGAGAATATCCGGAATTGACAAAACAGGGAACTCCGCTGACGGGTACTGAAAATTACGGAGGCCCGATCGTAACAGATGGCGGTCTTATATTTATTGCCGCCACGAGGGACGAAAAAATCCGCGCCTTTGATAAAATGACAGGAAAGGCCGTTTGGGAATTCAAACTTCCGGCGGCAGGTTTTGCAACGCCCATCACCTATACTGTAAATGGAAAACAATTTGTGGTGGTGGCAGCGGGTGGTGGAAGAGGATTAATATCCGGAGATTCCTATATTGCTTTTACGCTGCCATAAAAAGAAAGAATAAATTTTTTCACTATGATGGAGACTGGTTTCCGTAAAAAGAATTCTAATTATTTTTATGTAACAGCCCTATTTTTTTTGATCGGCTACATCTATCTATCGATCGGTGGAAATTTTTCTTTTGGGGGCTGGCTGCTAACCGGATTTTTTATTTGCCTGTCGTTGGCATTTCGGGGTTCCTCTTTGTTAAAAGGATTTTCATACACGATGGTCATTTTTGCCGCCGTGAGTCTGGCCCTGTATTACCCCGGATATTTCCTGCAGGTAGGTAGTCTGAAATTATCCAGTCTCATCCTTCCATTATTACAAATCATCATGTTTGGTATGGGCACGGAGTTAAGTATCAAAGAATTCCGAACCGTGCTGAAAAAACCAAGAGGCATTTTGATCGGCATTCTTTGTCATTATACGATCATGCCCGTCCTGGGTTTCACACTGGCTACTGTTTTCCGTTTTCCAAAAGAAATCGCCGCGGGTATTATTCTGGTTGGTTGTTGTCCCAGCGGACTGGCATCCAATGTGATGTCATTTCTTGCCCGGGCGAACCTCGCGCTGTCTGTCTCGGTGACCGCTGTATCTACCCTGCTCGCTCCTTTTTTAACGCCGATGCTTATGCGCCTCCTGGGAGGTGAATTCATTGAAATCCAATTCTGGCCCATGGTATGGGATATCGTGAAAATTGTGATTCTTCCTATACTGGCGGGCCTTATTTTTCATTATTTCGTTCGCGGCCGTTTTTCTTTCATTGATAAAGCCATGCCCGTCATTTCCATGTCGGGAATCGCTCTGATCATCGTGGTCATAACGGCAACAGGCAGAGAAAGCCTGCTCCAGGTTGGTTTGAAATTAATCGGGGTCACTTTTATTCAAAACGTAACCGGTTATACTTTAGGGTATTGGTCGGCCCGCTTATTTAAACTGAGTGAAAAAGACTGCCGGACAGTTTCCCTGGAAGTTGGGATGCAAAATAGTGGTCTTGCTTCCGGTCTTGCTTTGACCATGGGGAAACTGGCGACCGTCGGTCTGGCACCGGCCGTCTTCGGGCCGACGATGAATATTACCGGCTCGGCGCTGGCGAACTGGTGGCATAGGAAACTGGCCGATTCCAGGGGGTTTAGTAATTGCATACCATAGCTTTTCAAAATCACGCCTCAGTAAGAATTCTTTTCTTTCTCCATTATTTCATCTAATACTTTATAAAAGTTATCGGGTTGTTCATACATTGGAAAATGTCCTGACTTCTGTATCCAGAAAAGTTGTGTTTTTGGCAATGCTATTTTCAGCTCATAAGTGCAAAAA
>Ga0209863_10000106_pt1 | contig 50372 bp, 34 predicted proteins | sample OrgsoiDNA2013046_FD_185796 | JGI IMG/M metagenome (GOLD analysis project Ga0209863, IMG submission 185796) | Permafrost soil microbial communities from the Arctic, to analyse light accelerated degradation of dissolved organic matter (DOM) -... | ecosystem: Environmental > Terrestrial > Soil >...
ATCTTTTTTTAGAAAACCGCATACACCTGCTTTTATTAAATGGATCAGAAATTCTACGTCATACATGGTGAGCATTAGGATTTTAATTTCGGGGTGATTCTTTAAAATCCAGTAAGTCGTAGCATGCCCATCCATTTCCGGCATATTTAAATCAAGGATGAGTATCTCAGGAATATTACCAGGATTTAATTTCTCTATGAATTCCTTTCCGTTGTCTGCTACCAGGGAGACCGAAAATTCATCGAATGATCTAACCACATTTGCCAAAGTATCCCGTATCATTACGTGATCGTCAACCAGCCCGATTTTAACTGGAGTTTGTATCATTTAGTCAAGATTAATAATTATCAATATGGTGTAATTACTGAAATGCAAGTGCCTTTTCCGATTTGACTGTCAATTTCAAATTCGGCCTCAATTATATTTGCCCTGTTTTGCATATTAAATAAGCCATTGACATGGTTTGCCCCGGAGATCTTTTCATTTAAATCAAAACCTTTTCCATTGTCGCAAATTTTTAATTCTAATGAATTTTTAGCATACCCAAGAGAAATGACAATCTCCGTTGCCTTTGAATGTCGCAGGATATTGTTAATGGCTTCCTGAACGATTCGAAAAAGGAATATTTCCTTTGTCGCAGTCAACATAGTAGTTACTCCGCTTACATTCAGTTGGATATTTAATTTCCCCTGCCTTTTTAAATATGCGACCTGCATCTCTATGGATTCCTTTAGTCCTTTTTTCTTAATAATCTCTCCATTGATCGATCTCGACAAGTGCTGAAGCAGATCCATAGCCTTTTCAAGAATATCTGAAATTTCGGCGATACTGTCTATTGCTTCTTCCTTCCTTTCAAGGTCCAGTGTACTCAAACCAAGTTTAGCAAGAAAGAGAACCTGTCCCGCATTATCATGTATTTCCATGGCTATTTCATGTGAAGTTTGTTCCTGTGTTTCTAATTGGGCTTTGAATAATTCCCGGTCATGATTCGCCTTAACTTCCAACAGATTATTGTCAAATCCTCGTTGTTTTTTTTGAACAAAAAAAAGTATAATGATAATAAATGTCACCATCACCAAAATAAAGAAGGTCATAAAAATTAAAAATATTATTATTTCTGATTTGGTATTGGACATATGAATGCTTTCATAAATGAAATAAAAAGTATTGTATAAAAAAGGGAATTTGTCAAAATAATAATTTTTTGAAAGCCAGGAGCCAAATAATGAAGATTAAACCAACTGAAGTAGGTGGGGATAGACATACTGAAATAAAATAAAATTCCACAGGTTGCGATAAAGTTTGCATCAGATTTTAAATCAATATTTAAATCAGATTTTAGTATCTCATATATGTAAAATAGGCATGCAATAGTAATAAGAAGCCCCTCTGTACCTGACAGGTCGGGGGCGAAAGAAAAGAACAATGTGCTGCTTAAAGTCCAACCAACGATGCAAATTGAAAGGAAAATAAATAATGAGATCAACATAGTTGTTCGGAATCCTTTTCCCTTTATACTAATAAAAAGGAAATAGTAAATCAGGGAAATTTCTAAAAGAGAATAAATGTTAAAAGATACTTGTTCAATATTTTTATATGAGCTTTTAAATGGAAGAACATCAAAAATATTAAATATCAGATTTGCGATTATTGATACAATGATATATAATTGAATTGGGAATAAATTTTTCCTGCTCTGATGAATTTTACTTATAACAAATGATATTATAATTGTAACTAAAGAAAGCCAATTGAATATTTGATTTGCGATTTCCATAACTTATGTGATTCGATCCCACGAATATATAGGCAGTTTTTATTGATAGTGAGGGTGAAAACACCCTATTTTTTAAAAATGTTTTTCGTATTAATTTGGCTAATCCTGTTGAAATATGAGAAAAGGATCTGGAGATCCGATTCACTCAGAATCGAAAAGTAATGTGAACCGGGTCTGAATTTGTTCATAATTATTTGGATGTCAATATGCTACTTGTATTATGAATACAGGTTTCCAGTAATTTCGTGCGCATTTTAATTAGCTTCGGGTGGTTTTCAACATTTAAACATCGGATGATCCCAGATTAGGCGATCAAAACCAGATTCAGATTTTTTAAGGGATTTCTATATGTTTGGTATAAGAATGAATTCAGCACGAAATGCGTAGGCCTTTTTAACTCTGTACAGGTGAGATCTTTCCGAATATTGTTCGATTGATTCACTAAAAAGTAATGATGATAAAGAGCTACGCCCAATCCGATTATATTTCCAGAATTTATCGACCCATTTTATTTTTTTAAGGTCATTTAGTCAATACATCTTTTCAAAACAACCAAATCTAAAAATCCCCTCTAAAATCACCTCTTTCAATTCCGCCATTTTACTGGTGTCCGGTTTATTATTGTTAATATTAAGTATATCAAAAACTGACCATGTCCCCGGAACTGATCGGATCGGTATTGGTTATCGTTTGCCTCCTCATCATCCTGGGATTTGTTTTTGTTATCGGGTACATCGTTTCCCTTCGCCGGAAAAGCAGGAACAGCGTCCTGCGGGAAATGGAAGATCTGAAAATCACCTTTAAAAATGAAATGCTCCAGGGTGAACTCGAAATGCAGGAACATACATTCGAAACCATTTCGATGGAAATTCATGATAATGTAAACCAGCTGCTTTCAGTTTCTAAATTAAATCTCGTCATGATCGAAGACGCTTCCCCGGAAGTGCTCGAAAAAATCCGCTATTCCGGCGACCTGATTACCCATGCCATCAACGACCTGAAAGATCTTTCGCGGAAACTGGATTCCGACAGGGTCAGACAGGAGGGTCTGCATACCGCCATCGAAGAATTTATAGTTCATTTACGCAAATCATTGGCTTGTGAAATCATTTTTAAAAGCAGCGGACGTCCCCTCACCATCCCGGTAGAAAAAGAACTGATCCTTTTCCGCATCCTCCAGGAGGCCATTAATAATATTTTGAAACATGCTGAAGCCAGTCTCATTATGATTGACATTATTTATTCTGTCGAATCATTAAAAATGGAAATAACGGATAACGGGAAGGGCTTTATGATAAGTGAAAACCCTTATGGCATGTACGAAGGGGCCGGCATCAGAAACATGCTGAAACGGGTCTCTATGATCGAAGGTAATTTTTCCATAGAATCATCCCCTGGTCAGGGTACCCGGGTCGGAATAAGGCTACCACTCATTCAGAACGACGAGATTGAAAGGAAAGACAGAAAAAACCTGCTTTTCTGAAGATCGTGATCTTAAAAAAAGCAGGTTAACAGATGGACCTTACAAAGGATTTCAAAAGGACTGGATCAATCGGTGGTTTTTCATAGGCCGTTTTACGAGTAAAACCGGGTCTTGGCGGAACACAGGTATATCGGAAAAAACGGGCTATTCGAAAAAAAAAATAAGTTGATTGACATTGGACTTAGCGTGGCTTTCGGTGGATATTGGAAACTCTTTAATGGACGGTAATTCTCTGGATATTGGACTTCTCAGGGTGCTTATTCCTGTCAATCAACTTGGATCAAAAGTATAATCTTCAAAATCCCATACCTATAGCATGTTTTCTCGTTTTTCGCCGTACGGCTTTTACTGCCGGGTACGTACCTTTTCTATCGTTCTGGCGTTATTATCCTACCTTAAGACGTAGTTCAACTACGTATAAATTGGTTTCCAGTATAATCCGAAATCGTTTAATTTCGTAGTTTCCCTATAGTAACTGTCACAAAAATTTATCATTTTGGGAACGGTTTGCCCAACAGCAACCTTAAATTCACCGTATGAAAAAACCTGAACTGAGCGGAACCATTAAAGTAATCATCGCTGATGACCATGCCTTGTTCCGGGCTGGCGTAAAAACCGCTCTTTCTGTAAAGAAGGACGTGGAGCTGATAGCTGAAGCCGACAATGGCATGCAGCTGCTTAATCTTTTGAAACATATGGAACCCGATGTAATCCTGCTGGACATTCAAATGCCCATCATGGATGGTATTGCCACGCTGCCGGAAATACGCAAATTGTATCCTCATGTCAAAGTGATTATACTTTCCATGCATAATGATCATTCGATGATCTCCAAGCTGATGGAAATCGGGGCCAATTCTTACCTGACTAAGAACACCGACTCTGAGAATATCTACAACGCCATCAAGACCTGTTACGAACAGGAATTCTACTTCAACGAACTCACCAATAAGGCGCTTCTGGCTGGTCTTCGCACGCGCCGTACGGAGCCCAGTATGCCGCAGGAGGCCAACCTCACCGACAAGGAGACTACTATCCTTAAAATGATGTGTGAGGAAAAAACCACCAAGGAAATCGCTGACCTGGTTGATATCAGCCCACGTACCGTGGAGGCGATCCGCGACAAACTAAAAACCAAGACCGGAGCCAAGTCAATGGCCGGGCTGGTTATGTATGCGGTGAAGAACGGGATTATTCAGCAACCTTAGGCAAGTATGCAAATGGGCAAATGTGCAATTGTGCAAATTTATTTGCCCATCTGCCCATTTGCACATTTGCATATTGTTCTCTGCACATTATTCGGGGAACAGTGTCTTATCGATTTGCGGAAAAAGACGGAGGCCATTTTTGTAATAGATCTTTTTGAGTACATCGTCCGGGAGTCCCAGCCCGTACATGTTCCAGAACGCGTGATATTTTCTTAACGGCGGAAAATATTCATCGTCCGTTTCGAGCATCCTGAAATAAAAACTATACTCCGGAATGGACCAGGTGTCCTTACCAAACAGAATCCTGTCCTGGTATTTAATAAAAAATTTCCTCGCGGTCTTAGGCTGCCTTCCGATTTCTTCCAGTACGGCGGCGAATTCTATCTGAACATTGGGCAGGCTGTCCAGCATGGCGCCCAGTGCATCTAAATTATTTGCGAGCCATCCGAAATGGGCGGCGATAAAAGTGGTGTTCCGGTGTTTCGAAAAGATATGGTGCTGTTCGGCCATCACTGTTTTCCAGCTTGGATAACGGGACGAGGGCCTTGCCCTGTCGGGATGTAATTTTAATTCCAGCCATCGTTCATTCGTATTGTCCATTTTGTCGAAGAAAGGACTCGGTTCACCGGTATGAATCAGCACGGGGATTTTCAGCTCACCACATTTTGCCCATATCGGATCCAGGCGCGGATCATCCACCGCGATCCTTTTCCCGTTTTTATCTTTTACTTCAAGACCCAGATCTTTATAAACCTTTAATCCCGCTGCTCCCGCTTTGACATCTTTTTCCAATTGCTCCACTGCCGTTTTTGTCCAGGCCGGATTGTCGATACCACTAAAATCAATATTTGTAAAAACCAGGATACGGCCCTTTGCATTATTTTTCACATTCAGTAAGGAACGGTTCAGTTTTTCAACACCGGCATTATGCATTTCGTTTCCACCGTATTCGTCATGAAAAATATCAAAGCTTCTTCCACTGAGGTTCACCATCACTACCATGTTTAAGGAGTTCATATCGGAAAGCAGGGCCTTTAAATCCTGGTCCGGCATATCCCACTGGTGATTATGCACGTCTATAAAAGGATATTTTGCTTTTTTGATGATATGTTCCGGCACGACCAATGTGGATTTTGGATTATAGGATTCCATATCCATATTCTGTCCGCAGGAGGAAAGGCTCAGTGCCAGGAAAAAAAGAACGCCGTAGAATATTTTCATTCTACAATTTAAGCTGGAATTCATCCACGACCACACCGTTCGTAATTTTCATGAGTCGGATTGGAATATAGGGTAGATTTCTATTCCGGGCATATAAAACGAGGACTATTTTTTAAAATAAAAGGCCACGGGTTCAAAGCCAGGAACGATCCATTTCATTGCGGATGAATGCAGTAGCTTTGAATGTGTAAATAATTTACTTATATTTTTTATGGAAACACTCGAAATTAAACTGGAAGATCACAAATATCAATTTGATTATGAAACTGAGCAAATTGATATTCCCCAACCCCTATTTGTTTTTTACATCAAACCGAAAAAGAAGTCCAAACTGGAATTTTTGTATACCCGTTTTTTTATGATCGGAACCATCCTCCCGGATAATTCGATTCAGATCTTTTACAATGAATATAATGAGGAAAAAACAGTACTCAAAGAAGAAATTAAAAAACAACTGGAAGCCCTTTATAAACAGGACTCCATCACTCTGCTGGAAAGAAAAAAGCGAAAACGGGAAAGGCAGAAAAAGGAATGAATTGATGTTATTTCATTAAAAAAAACATACATGCAGCTCATTGATAGTGAATCAGTCAAAAGGATAACCAATGGAGATCTGATCGTTCGGGGAAGCCCGGATGAAATCTTAAAATCAAGATATGAGGAAGGCTGGTGTATCGTAAATAATTTCAGGGAAAGCGAAGAGTTGGAGGTTGAAAGATCAGGCTTGGTGGGAAGTGTTTCATCGCTGGTGAATGTAAAGCGCAGACTTGCATACGGTGAATTGATAGATAATGACTGGTATATTCTGGATGCGCAACTTCACTGAGTAACAGGGAGAAGGTTATTTTTTTATTTCCCTTTGTAATGGCCAGCGGCTGTTTTGATATTCCACCAGGTCGGCTTTTACATTACCGATCCTGATCGAAGCCTGGATACGGATTGGGATATGGTTCGGATCATCGGTCACCCATACCGTCATTTTTTCCCCGGCTTCGAACATCGTTCCTTTGATCAGGAAGGGCTTGATTTTGATAGCATGAAATTTTCCAAAACTGGTCGTGATGGTTTCCCTTCCGATAAAACGGATGTATGATTTATACAACTGGTTGTCCAAAAACATTTCAAATTCAATCTTGTCTCCGGGGCGGAGACCGTCAACCGGCATATTCCGGATATAATAAAGGGCGCCCAATACATCCTGCACACAGGCGGGAACTTTAAAAACCCCACTGTCGGAGATAGCCGTGTGAACGTCCCGGTTGAACTGTATATTTTCATATTTTTTTGCTCCGCCTTCCAGCGTGGACCTGGTAAACCGGTAAGAAAGCAGGGAAGCCGTGTCGATATAGGTCTCGTACCTGTCCCGTACCTTATACAGATGGTCGTAAAAGGGAATTGTTTTGCCGATCGCCGTGATATGGTAAACGGCTTTACCATTCAGTTGTTCATCCACACAGTTGAATTGAACATTTCCCGCCTCGAAATGGACGCCCGCCAGCGCATAGTAGATTTTATAACTTACATTTTCCCCCGCCTTAAAAGAGGTGTTTTTAATGCTGCAGTTTTCACCCACCGGACCGGATAGAGGAACAGTTGCCAGCAGCAGATAAAACGTAATAAGCAATTTCATAGTCATCGATTACAGTATTCAAAAACTGGTCCCTGCCCATTCAAGACATTCTATATATTTTTCGCCAGACCTTTTCTTTTTTAAAAAAGAGCCATGCAGATATTTCAGCAGCCTGTCCGCTTACAGCCGGGGGCCAAGGGTCTTAGCTAGTCAGTTCTGAAACAGTCCGTACGACCCCGGAAATTAAAAATATTTCCCGGTGTATGTGCCAGATTTTTATTCAGTGAGGTGACTGACCACCGACTCATTCCTGCAATGAGTGGCTCAATCTTATGCCTCAACGTCGTCAAACCTGCAAACCCCTGAATCTTTCCTGGCAAAACAAATATGCAATCTTTTCCGGGACGAATTTCAGAGTCTGTTCAGAGGCTCTGAAAAATATTTTTGATTAACCGGTTTCCTACAAGTGCTGCGGATGAAGTCTATATGCGACCCGGATTTATTCTAGGTTTGTTGCAGGATTCTTTTAGAGTTCTTTTAGAGTTCTTCTAGAGTTATTGCAGGATTCCTTTAGAATCCTTTTAGAACTCTTTTAGAACCTAGCCGGAATCTTAGAAGAAACCTTACCGGTCTCGCAGGTAACTCGGAGTGGATGTATACTGCATGTGGTATGCAACTGCCATACAGTTAAAATATCGGATCAGCTCTTTTAATAAGCCAACAAGCTGATCTTCAAATGCTTAATACAAATGGTTACCTGAACAAAAAATACCTTTTTCGGCATCCTATATTTGGCTGTCACCCTTTTGGGTCAGGTAGTTAAGGAGAAACACTTAGCCTGTTATGCGGTTGTTTGGAATAATAAATCCTGCTATATTGTTCATTGAACCTCATAAATTACCAACGTGGAACAGGAAAATATTATTGACTCGGAAATTTTGAGATTAAATGAAAAGAAAAGGCCTATAACGATCACCATTGTATGCATTTTAGGATTTGTCGGATCAGCTGTTGCTATTCCAATCATTTTTTCAAAGTATACCGCGCGGATAGGAGGTTGGTATCCACCAGTGCTGGCAGCGTCCACAATAAATGAGATTGTTTGTATGACAGGCTTGTAAGGAAAGTCAATTTTTATAGTTATCCATGGGAGTTTGGAGGTTCCCAACTGCAATCATTCCCATTATAGTGATAGCCATTTTAATAAATTTCATTAAAAAAATGGATTAGTTCTTTACCAGTCTGGTTCAACGATTTTTCATAAATAACTCGACCTTGTGCCGGATAGAGGTGGAAAGAGTTCGGTGGAAATATGAATTATTTTGCTCCCGAAATAATACTTAATAAACTATTGCCTCTTTCCTTTCTGGTTTTTTATTTTCCTTTGATTCAAATGAAGGCAGCACAAAATGTTTTAATTCATACTGCTTGAGCGCAGCAAACAGCGCTTTCAGTTCAATCGCCTCTGCTGTGCCGGGCTGGGCATCCATGATAACTATGACGCGTCTCAATCCTTTAATGTATTGCACATTTGTTCTTATTTCAATCCCTTCCATAAAATCTGTTTTTATTCTTGTAGAGACAACAAAATAAATGATACCGGAGGAGAATACCGAGGAATTCCGGATTCTTAACGATGTCTTTATATGGTATTAACAATACAGTAATTAATAGGAAAAAACTAACAGATTTTATTTTTGCTTCTCGTGTTTTTTTGTTATCATAAAAGGAGTTCCCGACTCGAGGGAGTAAAACTAATGAAGCCGGACCGTGTATATAAAATCGGCGAAATAAGGATCGACGTTCCAAAGTTTGACGGTTCCCAGCTATGATACACTTCGCCGGACCTCCTCGAATCTCAAAACTCACTCCGAATGAAGGCTCTTCGCCGGATTGGCAACGGCCGCCCGGATAGCCTGGAAACTGACCGTAAACAAGGCAATGAGTAAAGCAAGAACACCTGCTATTCCGACGATCCACCACGCTAGCTGTATGCGGTACGTAAAATCGTTGAGCCAGCGGTTCATGATCCATACCGACAGGGGAGCGGCAATGACAAATGCAATGGCGACCAGTTTCAAAAAGTCTTTTGAAAGCAGGCTCACGATTCCCTGTACACTGGCGCCGAGTACTTTTCGGATGCCGATTTCCTTGGTGCGCTGTTCGGCGATGAATGTGGCCAGGCCGAATAGTCCCATGCAGGCAATCAAAATAGCGAGCGTGGAAAATATGATCGCGATTTTTCCTACCCGCTGTTCTGACTGGTACATTTCATTAAAGGATTCATCCAGGAAGGAATAGGTGAATGGCATGCCCGGGCTCATCTGTTTCCAGAGCGTTTCAATTTTATTGATGAGTACGGTGACGTTGGCAGTATTTACTTTAAAGGACGCCATGCCGGATCTTTTACTCAGGAAAAAACTCAGGGGACCGATGCCCTGTTTCAGGGATTCGAAATTGAAATTTTTCACCACACCGATTATAGTACTCGCTTCGATTTTGCCCGGTTCGTCGCTTTTGTATATTTTTTTCCCGATGGGATCGGCATATCCTAAAAATTGCGCAGTCGTTTCATTGATAATGACGGCCGTTGAATCACTGCCATACTCTTTCGAAAATCCACGACCCTTTATGATCTGTATGCCCAGCGTTTTAAGATAATCATAATCAATCCGCCAGGCCTGCATATCGATGCTGCCACTGATGTCCATGGTTGGTTCCTTAAAATAAGTATTATCGTTCCGGGAGCTGTTTGATACCGGTAAAAAACTGCTCAGGGTTCCCGATTGAACACCGGTCATCTGCAGCACACTGTTTTTAAATGCAGTCGCCTGGTCACCCAATGTATAAGTATTATTTATAGTCAATACCTGGTCCTTACTATAACCCAGGTCCTTGGTCTGGATATAATTCAGTTGTTTGTAAATAACCAGGGTGCCGACAATCAAAACGATGGATGTGACAAACTGGAACACGACCAGCACGCTTCTGAGTCCGCCGCTGCTGGATCCCAGTCTTAATTTCCCTTTTAATACTTCAATCGGCCGGAATGCGGAAAGAAAAAATGCAGGATAACTTCCGGCCAATAAACCGACAACCAGTGGAAGGGCGATCAGCAATGGTAGAATATAAGGGGAGAACAGGCTGCCCAGTGACATGGATTTACTGGCGACATCGTTGAACAGAGGAAGCACCAGGTAAGCAATGACGATCGCCAGGATGAGTGAGAAAATCACCATCAGCGTCGACTCGGTGAGAAACTGGAAGATGAGGAAACGTCGTTCTGTTCCGAGTACTTTTCGGATGCCCACTTCCTTGGCGCGGCCGGCGGAGCGGGCCGTGGTGAGGTTCATAAAATTAATACAGGCGATCAAAAGAATAAACAAAGCAACTGCTGCAAAAATATATACATACTGAATGTTCCCACTGGGGCTGAGTTCAAAAGAGCGATCGGAGTGCAGATGAATTTGGGTTAAAGGAATCATTGAATATTCCAGCCGGTTACCCGCTTTTTTAAATTCATCCATGCTGTTGATCTTGATAAATTGCCGCACGGATGGCAGGACATATTTATCGATATACTGATCGAATTTTTTCTCGAGCTGTTTGTAATCGGCGCCTTTTTTCAATAAAAGATAAGTATGAAAATTGTGGCTGGTCAGCTGTCCCCATTGATAACCCGCGTTCTTCATGGTGAACATGAAATCGAAATGAAAATGCGAATTGGAAGGAATGTCTTTTATAACCGCGGTAATTTTATAAAGCGGATTTTTATCATCTTTTGTTTCAATGGTTTTGCCAAGAACTTCAGTGCTGCCAAAATATTTCTTAGCCGTGGACTCCGTGATCACCACGGTATTGGGTTCGTTTAGCGCCGTATGGGTATTGCCGGAAATGACGGGCAGAGTAAACACATCGAAAAAAGTGGAATCCACATGGGCCACCCGGTTTTCAATAATGAAGACATTACCTTTTTTAATCAGCTTGTTTCCGTTTGAATTATAAATTCTCGTGTATTGTTCGATGGCCGGGTAATCCTTTATCAGGAGCTGACCCATCATATCTGAAGTAACCGGCAGGTGAAGTTCACCCCCGCCCAATTTGATATCGGAATTGATGCGATAAATCCTGTCTGCATGGGTATTATACCGGTCATAACTGAGTTCATCCATCATGTACAAAGCAATCAGGAGAAAGCTGGCCAGTCCGACCGCCAGTCCCGTAATATTCAGGAAGGAATAAATTTTATTCTTTAAAAGATTTCTCCAGGCGACCATCAGGTAGTTCTTGATCATTTTTTTTAGTTATGCGTGAGGCGAGAAGCTTGAGGCTTGAGGCCTCAAGAGTAATGCACCCTACGCTGTTTTATATTAATTTTTATAATTCTTCTCGCTTCATGCTTCACGCCTCACGCCTCACGCCTCAAGCCTCGCGCATAAAGCCTCGCGCCTCCTGCCTATTCAGTTTTCAAGCTCTTCACCGGATTCGCCATCGCGGCTTTGATAGCCTGGTAGCTCACGGTAAGCAAAGTGATCAGCAGGGCGCCGGCACAGGCTGCACCAAAGATCCACCAGGATAAGTCGGAATGGTAAGAATATTTTCCCAGCCAGTTGCCCATGAAATAAAAGGAAAGCGGTACGGCAAAGACCAATGATATGATTACCAGGCCGAGGAAATCTTTCGACAGCAATCCCCACAGGTTCAAAACGGAAGCTCCCAATACCTTACGCACACCGATTTCTTTGATTCTTTGTTCAGCCATAAAGGATGCCATACCAAAGAGTCCGAGACAACTGATGAAGATGGCCAGCCCGGCAAAGAATCCGGCCAGTTTGCCGATCCGTTCTTCGTCGCCGAATTTCTTCGCATATTCCTGATCCACCCACTGGAAATTGAATGGCTCTGCCGGACTATAAGACGCAAAAGTCTTTTTGATTTTTTCCACGGAAGCAGAAGCACTTGATTTGGGATTGATCTTTATGATCACATAGGAATCCGGGTTCGGATCAATATGATATAATTGCGGCCTTACCTGCTGATAGGGATCTTCGATGATCATGTCTTTGATTACACCGACTACTTTAAAAGGATGATCATCCCAGGTGATGGTTTCACCGACTATATTTTTTAAGGCGATATATTTCGCAGCAGTTTCATTCAATACAAATGCAGCCGTATCGGTTGAAAAGGATTTGGAAAAATCGCGTCCGTCTACAAACTGCCAGCCCACGGTTTTACCGTATCCGTAAGTAATGCCGGTATTCGGAAAATCGACACCCAGATTCGGATCCTTGCCCTTCCACATAAACCCACCGTTGGTGGACCATACCGAGGTAGTCGGACCGCCGGATTCTGTCATTTCAACGATTGCACCTGCATTGATAAGGTCGTTGCGGACGGCATCAAAATGATTGTGGATTTCAGGTGTTAGCAGGGGCGCCATAACCAATCCGTTACGGTCATAACCGACGGGTCTGTTTTTAGCGAACTGGATCTGCCGGAATACGACTACGGTTCCGATAATCAGGATCACTGAAACAGTGAACTGCAATACAACCAGCACTTTCCTGGGAATGGCAGCAAACCGTCCCGCCTGGAAAGTTCCTTTTAATACTTTTACGGGTTGGAATGAAGAAAGATAAAGTGCGGGATAACTTCCGGCAATTAATCCGGTGATCGCTGTGAAGGCCAGACAAAAAATCCAGAACAACGGGTTAGTCCAGAGAATTCTCATTTCTTTATCCGCCACGCTGTTGAACAAAGGCAACATGAATTGAACCAGCAGCAATGCAAGAATAAATGCGATGAACGCAACCATTGTGGATTCCATGTAGAACTGGCTGATAAGCTGCTGGCGCAAAGAGCCCACAGCTTTTCTGATGCCCACTTCACGCGCTCTCTTTTGTGAACGCGCTGTACTCAGGTTCATGAAATTGATACAGGCCAGTAGGAGCACAAATGCACCGATGATTCCGAATAGCCATACATACTGTATTCTTCCACCAATATTTTTTCCATTCTTGTATTCAGCATATAGGTGCCAGTTTTTCATCGGCTGAAGAAAAAGCTGCGGATTATATCTCCGGTCTTCCTTTGGAACATTGCGGAGTTTGGCGTCCTTTATTTTTCTTGATACGGTTTCCATATTGGAATGGTCGGCGACCTGTACATATATCTGGAAAGCATTGCTGCCCCAGTTATTGTTCATTTTAGTGATCCAGGTATCTTTATACAGCTTTAATTTCCAGGGCGAAATAAAAGACATATTACCAAACCGGGAATTGCGGGGCAGGTCGGCATACACGCCGGTCACTTTCGCATTTAATTTGTCATCCATCCGGATGAGTTTACCCATCGGATCTGCGTCCCCGAAAAGTGCTTTCGCCATAGAGGCAGAAATCAGCATGGAAAAAGTTTCTTTCAGTCCGTCCCGGTTTCCCTTGAGCATTTTCAGGTTGAGCATATCAGGCGCAAGCGGTTCGAAAAAATTCCCGTCCTTGGTTATTTTTTTATCACCCACAGAAAGAAAATGGCTTTCAGTCCAGGAAGATAAGAGCACATATTTAAAATCACTCCCATAACTTTTTCGTAATTCATCGGCCAAAGGAAAGGGCATGGAGGACCATGTTCCGATTTCACCATTGATGGTATTATGTTGCATCACCTGGGCGATCTTTTCATAATTCGGATTGTCTTTGTCGTACGACAATTCATCCCATATCCACAATCCGATGATCATCGCAACGGCCATACCGACGGAAAGCCCCACGATGTTGATGGTGGAATGCGCCTTATTTTTTATCAGGTTCCTCCAGGCGATCTTGAAATAATTCTTAATCATTTTTTAAGCTTGATTTTTAGGCGGGAAGCATGAAGCTTGAGGCTTGAGGCCTCACGCGCAATATAACTAACGCCTTTTTATTTTTATTTTAATAATTCTTCCAACTTCCAGCCTCGCGCTTCGCGCCTCCTGCCTCGAGCCTCCTGCCTCACTCCGAACGCAAACTCTTCACCGGATTCGCAGCCGCCGCTATCATCGTCTGGAAACTAACCGTTCCGATAGCGATGAGAAATGCAAGCATACCTGCTCCCGGAAATATCCACCAGCTGATTGGGATCCGGTAGGCAAATTCCTGCAACCAGTTATGCATCACATACCAGGCGATGGGTGAAGCGATCAAAAAGGAAATGATGATGAGCCGGACAAAATCTTTGGACAACAATAGAACAATATTGGCTGCCGATGCACCCAGCACTTTCCGCACACCGATTTCTTTGGTTCTTTGTGCCGTAGTAAATAACGCGAGACCCAGCAAACCCAGACAAGCTATGAATATCGCAAAGCCGGCAAAAAGCGCAAATACTTTACCAAACAACTGATCATTTTTATAGAGTGCATTAAAATGATTGTCGATAAAATAATAGTCAAACAGATTTCCCGGGAAGAAACTGTTGTATTTCGATTTGATGGCCCCGATGGTGGAAGCCAGATCCCTCGTATTCACTTTTACAGAAATCGGATGGTCAGATCCGTAGAATGGCATCAGCAAAATGGGCTCCATTGCATAGTGAAGTGATTTCTGATGAAAATCTTTTATTACTCCAATCACATTCCATTTTTTGTTCCATACCATAATATCCTTTCCGAGCGCTTCTTCATTCGATGAAAATCCAAGCGATTTAGCCGCTGATGCACTGATCAGGATATTATGCAGCTTGTCAAAGCTCCTGTTATAATCCTGCGGGGAAAAATTTCTGCCGGCCAGCAAAGGAATACCGTACAGGTTTAAAAAATTAAAATCAATACCCGTATTTCGCATCGTTATTTTCGCGTCGCTGTTTTTGTCTGTCCTGTGCACATTAAATGCCCTCCCTAATTCGTCACCGGCCACGCGGTTAGATGAGCAGGCCCCGGCAATGCCGGGAATCTGGTTCAGTTCTGCCTTGAAACTGTTTTCATGACTGATAAAACTGGAATCAAATTCCGTCAGGACCGGCGGCTTGATGATTAATACCTGAGATAAATTCATGCCCAGATCCTGGTTATTCACAAACCGGATCTGTCGGTACACTACGAAGGACCCGATGATCAACGCGACCGTCGCTGCCAGCTGTGCGGTCACCAGTAATTTTCTGAGGAAAACTCCCTTGCCTGACTGGCTGTATTTTCCTTTCAGCACGAGAATCGGTTTGAAAGAGGAGAGCACAAAGGCCGGATAGAATCCGGAGACCAGAATGCCGCATACCAATCCGGCTATTACGATCAACTTTATATTAAAACCGTTATCTGAGTGAGAGAATAAATAATTCAGGCTAAGTTCTCTTTCAACCAGTGTATTGAAAGGTGACTGAACCAAAGCAATAATTCCCAAAGCGAAAATCAGCGCTATCACATTCAGCATCAGCGATTCTGTCAGGAACTGCCGGATGAGTTGGGGGCGGGTGGCACCGGAAACCTTTCTGATGCCTACTTCCTTCGCGCGATTCATGGAGCGGGCCGTGGTGAGGTTTATATAATTTACCCAGGCAATGACAATGATAAGCATGGCAATGATGAGCATTCCCCAAACTGCCGTGGAACTGCCTGTCTTACCGATTTCATACTCGTAGTCAGAATACAGATGGGCTTTCAGCAGGGGTTGAAGAAAAAACTTTTCATCACTTCCGGAAATTTTATCACCCTGAAAATATCGTTTGCTAAACGCCTCAAATTTTGCCTGCAGGGCTTTGTAATCGGTGCCGGGTTTCAATAGTATATAATGCCAGAAATCGGAATCTGTAAAATCATATTCTGCTTCTTTCCAGGGGTTCTTTTGTGCATAAAGAGTAATATAAGAGGCCAGCAATTCAAATTGTAAATGGGAGTTTTCCGAGACGTCTTTGCATATGGCCGTGATTTTATAGGGAAGTGAATCCCTGGAAATCTGAAGGGTTTTTCCTAAGACGGAGGAAAAATCGTTGCCCCTCACGGCGAATATTTTTCGGGCGAGTGTTTCAGAGAGAATGATATTGTTGGGTTCGCGTAAGGCAGTTTTCGCATCTCCGGCCAGGAGAGGATAAGAAAAAACAGAAAGGAATTCGTTATCGGCCGCCAATGAATTTTTTACTTCGTACTTCTTTTCATTTTCGGAAAGAATGATTGTGCCCAATGGTTCAACCCGGGTATTGTTCAATATTTCAGGAAAATCCTTCTTCATCGCTGGTCCCACGGCGGAATAGGTAATCGTGCCATGTTGCACCAGTTTGCCATGTTGGTAGCGGTCGTTCGTTACCCTGAAAATATTATTTGCATTCCTGTTGAACCGGTCATAGCTCAATTCATAACTCACAAATTCCAGGATCAGCAAACAGGCGGCCATGCCAATGGACAGTCCGACGATATTAATGGTTGAATCTGTTTTATTATTAACCAGGTTCCTCCACGCGATTTTGAAATAGTTCTTTATCATATTTTAGGCTTGAATTTTTACGCTTGAGGCGTGAGGCTTGAGGCCTCCCAGGAACGCGCCCTAGCAATTTTATTTATTTAATAATTCATCTGCCTCGCGCCTCCTGCCTTCTACCTCGCGCCTAAAGCTTACTCAGACCGCAGGCTATTAACCGGATTCGCATTCGCGCTCTTCAATGCCTGCACACAAACCGTTGCCATCGCAATCATTATGGCCAGTACACCTGAAACACCGAACACCCACCAGGGAATAGCTGCGCGGTAAGCAAAATTATCCAGCCAGTTGTCCATGGCCCACCAGCCCAGCGGTGCTGCGATGGCAAAGGCCAAACCCACGAGCATCAGGAATTCTTTCGATAATAAATTAAATAAGGAACCGACACTGGCTCCCAATACTTTTCGAACGCCGATTTCCTTTACACGCTGGGATGCTGTAAATATGGACAGTCCCAGCAATCCGAGGCAGGAAATAAAAATGGCCAGCGCAGCAAAGATCACTGACAGGTTTCCGATCACCAGATCACTCTTATACAGCTTCGCATACTCGTCGTCGGAAAATTTATAACTGAACGGAAAGGCCGGGTTCAGTTCATTGCATAATTTTTTCAGTCCGCCCAGCGCCGTTTTCGTTTTGCCAGCCTCTGTGCGGATCAAAATTGTTGCATAACGGTTATTCTTACCTGAATTTCCCATACCAAGTATGAGCGGCATAATGGGATCGTGCAGAGAGTGGAAATGAAAATCCTTCACCACTCCGATGATCTGGCATCTATAACTACCGCGAAAAACCGGCTTGCCAACAGGATCCTTATATCCCATCAGTCTCACGGCGGTTTCATTTACGATGCAACCCACCGAGTCGTAGGTTCCATCCGATGGGAATTCCCTTCCGGCAACCAGTTTTATGTTCATGGTGCGCATGTAATGAGGACCTATTTCGTCTTGTATAAAACGAACAGTCTGATTGGGATCTTTTCCAGACCAACCGACAGAAAGCGTTCCGTTATTCATTTCGGTTGGAGCTTCCGTGAGCTCACTAACATTTTTTACACCCGGCAAATTGGATGCTTCAGCATTAAACACATCGATCTTGCCGCCCAGGTTTCCTTCAATCGGAATATACAAGAGGTTTTCCCGGTTATATCCAATATCCGCATGCTGCACATAATGTATCTGTCGCGAGATGAGAATGGTGGAAATAATAAGGATGATGGAAAGAACAAATTGAAACACGACCAGTCCTTTGCGGAACCAGACCGCACGTATTCCTGATTTGATTGTACCCTTCAATACCTGGATCGGATGAAAGGCAGACAGATAAAAAGCGGGATAGCTGCCGGAAAAAATTCCGGTGATCAGACAGAGACCCAGTATGCTGATCCAGAAACTGAATAGCGTAAAAGGGATATGGATTTGCTTTCCGGTTAGCTGATTGAAGGCCGGCAATGCAAGGCTCGACAGGATTAGTGCGCCCGTCATGGCGATGACTGCCATCAGCACGGCTTCTCCGATGAACTGGGGAATCAGTACAGAGCGCAGTGCGCCCATGACTTTACGTACACCGATTTCCTTGGCTCTTTTTACTGAGCGCGCCGTGGTCAGGTTCATAAAATTGATACATGCGATCAATAAAATGAAAATCGCCACCAGGCTGAACAGTTGTACGTACACGATCCGGCCGGTTACGGGATAACCGTTTTTGAATTCCGAACGCAGGTAGTACTGATCAAATTTTTGAAGGTCTAGTTCGATGCGGTTACCCTTACCGAGTTCTGTGTCAAACTTGTCCAGGATGGATCTTATTTTTTTCTCTACCGTCATAGCATTAGCACCATCTCTCAATTGAATAACTGTGCGCGGATCAACACTTCCGTAACCTGTTGCCCATCCATTATTATCTTCCACGTAAGCGGTCCAGCTGATGATATAATCAAACGGCGTGGATACCTGAGCCGGCAGATCCTCAAAGACAGTTTTCACCGTAAAATCTTTTTTGTTTTCGTATCGGATGGTTTTACCGACCGCAGCGGAAGGGCTCCCGAAGAAATCAGCCGCCATCTTCCTGGAAATGGAAATACTATTCGGTGAATTCAGTGCGTCTGCAGCGCGGCCTTCCAGTAAAGGATAACTGAACATGGAAAAGAAATCATTCGCTGCGCTATACCCGTTTTGTTTTAATATTTTGTCGCCAACGGTAAATGTGCTGAGGGATGGCCACGAAAAAGGAGTGGCGGCTTTTATTTCCGGAATTTCTTTTTTCAGTTCTTCTGCCAGCGGTCCCTGCGTCCAATACCATGATTCTATTTTTCCGCCGAGATGGTTTCGTTCATAGATATAATATAAATTTTTTCCGTTCTGGTGGAAAGCATCCACACTCTTCTCGTCCCTGACCCATAGTAAGATCAGCAGGCTGCAGGCCATGCCCAGTGAAAGCCCAAGGATGTTGATAGCAGAAAAGCCCTTGTTTTTCCAAAGGTTTCTGAAAGCGATTATGATATAGTTTTTTAGCATATTATGAGGCTTGAGGCCAAACTTTAAAAATTAACAATTAACGTTCATCACTTGCAGTGTAACACTGAAAAAACTTTACCAATCAAAGTCCTAATCGAAACAGACATTGCCTTTTGCCCTACGCTTCCAGCCTCACGCCTCAAGCCTAACTCATTCCGATCTCAGGCTTTTCGCCGGATTCATTAATGCTGCTTTCACCGATTGAAAACTAATGGTTATCAAAGCGATCGTAACAGAGAGTAAAAAAGTAACGGCAAATATCCACCAGCTCACAGAAACACGATATGTATAAGACTGAAGCCATCCGTTCATTGCCCACCAGGCGAAGGGTGCTGCAATGAGAAAGGACAGGACAATCAGCTTTATAAAATCCCTGGATAATAATTGAGTGATACTGAAAACGGAAGCTCCCAATACTTTTCGGATTCCGATTTCCTTTATCCTGTTTTCGGCTGTGAAACTGGACAGGCCGAACAACCCCAGGCAGGAAATGAAAATAGTCAGCCCGGCAAAAAGAGCAGCTAATTTGCCAGTTTGTTTTTCATTCGCAAACTTGCTGGCATAATCTTCATCCAGGAAATAATACTCGAAGGGATAGGAGGGATTATATTTTTTAAATATGGATTCTGCTTTTTTCAGATTATCGGGTACCGTATTAGCGGGATTTAATTTCATATTCAGTACATAAAAAGAAAGGCTGGATGGACCCACCATGATCATCGGGGCGATGGGTGAATAGGGCGATTCCAGAATAAAATCTTTGATCACACCCACCACATGCCAGCGCGAGTCACCCATCCTGACTTCAGTGCCGATTGGATTTTTAAGACGCATCACTTTCACGGCGGCTTCATTCAGTAACATCGCATTGGAGTCCGTTGGGTAGGTAATTGTATTGATATCCCGGCCGCCGATCAGTTTCAATCCCATCGTCTCCACAAATTTGTTATCAGAGGCAAAAAAGATAAAATCTGTTTTTTGATCCTCTGCATTGGAACCAGTCCATTGAAATCCCCAGCTGTCTGACCAGTGGCGTGTCATTGGCTGACTGGTCCGCGTGATATCGGTGGCCACTCTATTATTGATCAGTTCATTCCGGATCATTGCGTAGTTTTTGTTAACATCACCCTGCATATAGTTGTACACAATATGGTCTCTTTCATATCCGGAATCCCTGTTTTGTGCATACCGGATTTGCTGCAATACAACGATGGTTGAGATGATCAGTACAATAGCGAAACTAAATTGAAAAACCACCAGGAATTGCCGGGGTGCGATTCCCTCACGGCTGGTCTTCAAAGCGCCTTTTAATACTTTGATGGGCTTGAATGAAGAGAGATAAAAAGCGGGATAACTCCCGGCAAGCATGCCAGTGAGCGCAACAAACCCGAGGGCTACTGTCCAGAAATGTGCGTCCCCGAAATCAATGAAAAGTTTTTTATTCACGAGCAGATTAAAAAAAGGCAAACTCAGTTCCACTATGAGGATCGCCAGCGAACCGGCGATCAAACTGAACATCAGTGATTCAGCCAGGAACTGCCAGATCAGAAGTGATTTTGCGGCGCCAACCACTTTTCGGATCCCAACCTCTCTGGCCCTTTTTTCACTTCGTGCCGTACTCAGATTCATGAAATTGATACAGGCGATCAATAATATAAAAGAAGCAATCAGGCTGAAGAGGCGCACGACTGAAATTCTCCCGCCAGCCTCCCGGCCATTTTCGAATTTGGAATAGAGATGCCATTTGGCAGCCGGATGTCCAAATAATATATCGTTGGAGGGCGTTTGCTCGTGCTTTGTATGATCGACGATCAGGTTTTTTATTTTTGCGTCAAAGGCACTGGATGATACACCTGGTTTCAGTGTATAGAACGTACGCAACGAATTATTCTCCCAGTAACCATTGGCCCATCCTATTTTTTGCAGATAAGTCCAGGGAAGCAGGTATTCGAATCGGAATTGCGTGTTATCCGGAAGATCTTTTAATACGGCTTTTACAACGAAGAAATCCACACTGTCCAGCCTGATTTGTTTGCCCACGGCAGATTCTTTTCCGAATAACTTGGTTGCCAGCGATTCTGTAATCACTATACCGGTCGGGTCGCTGAGTCTGTAATTCCGGATTCCCTCCAACACGGGGAAACTGAACATGTTTAGGAATCCCGAATCCGTAAAATTACCCGGCACATTAAAATGACGGTCGCCGACGGAGAGTAAAAAATTCGTATTCTGCCATCGCACAACGTCTTCGATATCCGGAAATTCAGTTTTTAATGTTTGGGCGAGAATCTGGGGTGAATTTTCCATGACGACAGATTGACCATTGCTCTTTTCCTCCCTGTAAGCCTGGAATAATCTGTCTTCTTTTGCATGGAACCGGTCGAAACTCATCTCGTCGTTTATCCATAAAAAAATCAGCATGGCGCTGGCCATTCCGGTCGCCAGTCCCAGGATATTGATCACAGAAAATATCCGGTTTCGTTTCAGATTTCGATAAGCAACGAGGAAGAAATTTTTAATCATTTTCTAAAGCTTAAAGCGGAAAGCGCAAAGCGTAAGGCCTTTTAATGCCTAAAGCCCAAAGCCTAAAACTTTTAATAGGCCTAAAGCTCAAAGCCTAAAGCATTGTTCCAAGAGTATCTTTATCATGTCACAGATTGATCACCTGTATAAGTTTTAGGCTTTAAGCTTTTCGCTTTACGCTTTATGCTTAAACAATGCCATAATGATATAAATCTGATTATCAATCAGATGAGTAACCAACATCGGTTCAGACTGCACGAAATCGAACGGTACCTGTCCGATAGCCGAACCGGTACGGGTATATTCAAAACTATTCAAATCCTCCTATCTTCGAAAGATCAATGAGAAATGAACTGAGCTTTCTGATCAATTTCAATGGAAACCTGATCGACCCGCAAACTCCGGTGGCCACTGTATTTAACCGCAGTCTCCGTTTTGGGGATGGCGTTTTTGAAACCTTATATTGGGATGGACAAATAATTCAAAACCTTGATTTTCACCTCGACCGGCTTTTCAAGGGCCTGTTGACTTTGAATTTCGATTTATCCGGTGGTTTTTCGCGGGAATTTATTTCAGGAGAAATCAAAAAACTTTGCCAAAACAACACAACTTTTTTAAAGGCCCGCGTCAGGTTGAATATTTTCAGAGAAGATGGATCTGTTCTGTTGCCTGTCCAAAATAAGCCTGTTTTTATAATTGAATCCTCCGAATATCCCGAGGAAAATCTTACGCCACTCAGGCTGACCATCTATAAAGGGGAAATGAAGTCAACGGGTTTGCTCAGCAATCTGAAAACCAATAATTATCTCCTGAATACGCTGGCGATTCAATTCGCAAAAGAAAATGGATTTGACGATGCCATCATCCTGAACAGTCGTGGAAATATTTGTGAAGCCAGTTCAAGTAATCTGTTCATGGTACAGAAAGGAGTTTTTTTCACGCCTGCCCTATCACAGGGTTGTGTGGCGGGAACGAAACGGAGGGAATTGCTTGAAATATTACCCACGTTGGGTTTCCAGGTAGAAGAGACGATTATTACGAAAGACATGATTTTTGAAATGGAAGAAATATTTCTCACCAATGCCATTCGGCCCATCCGGCCGGTTATCTGCATTGAAAATACATACTATTCCCGCGAACTAACTACCATCCTTACACGATTAACCAATGGCTCCAAACAATGAAACCGGTCGTGAATATCTTCTGGTTCAGGCGCGATCTGCGATTGCATGATAACGCCGGATTATATCATGCACTGAAAGCAGATCTGCCTGTTCTGCCTGTTTTTATTTTTGACCGGAATATCCTGGACCAGTTAGAAAACAGAAAAGATGCAAGGGTTGAATTTATCCACGGGGCTTTGAGGGGATTAATCAGGGAACTCGCAAAACATAAAAGCTTTTTGGAAGTCTACTATGGAACACCCCTGGATTTTTTTTTATCCCTCACCGAAAATTATACCATTCGTAAAGTATTTATTAATGAGGATTATGAACCCTATGCGCGTGAAAGGGATTCCGCGGTTGAAAAAATGCTCCGGGAAAAAAACATTTTATTTCTGGCTTTTAAGGATCAGGTTATTTTTTCTAAACAGGAACTGCTGAAAGAGGATGGTCTTCCTTATACGGTTTTTACTCCTTACAGTAAAAAATGGAAGAGCCTGCTGACCAAGGGTCGCGGGGATTACTTGAGTTCCTATCCAACAGAGAAATATTTTAAAAATTTATTTCTGCAGGAGACAAAGCCATTAACCGGTCTGATCTCCATGGGGTTTTTTCCCGCCGGCCAGATTTTCCCTTTACCCCGGGCGGACCGGGATCTGATCAGCAGTTATGAAGTGCGGCGGGATTATCCCGGCTTGGATGCGACATCCCATCTGGGTATTCATCTGCGGTTCGGAACGATTTCGATCCGTCAACTTGCAACAGAGGCAATGATTCTGAATGCTGTTTTTCTGAACGAACTGATCTGGCGGGATTTTTATCAGATGATACTCTGGCATTTTCCGAGAGTAGGGAAGGGCCGCGCTTTCAAAGAGGCTTATGAAAAAATCAAGTGGAGAAATGATGAAAAGGAATTCTCACTTTGGTGCCAGGGGAGGACGGGTTATCCGCTGGTGGACGCAGGGATGCGCCAGCTTAATGAAACCGGGTTCATGCATAATCGTGTGCGCATGGTTACCGCATCCTTTTTATCCAAACACTTATTAATTGACTGGCGTTGGGGCGAAACATATTTCGCTGCAAAACTTCTTGATTTTGATCTGGCCTCAAATAATGGCGGCTGGCAATGGGCCGCCGGGAGCGGATGCGATGCGGCTCCGTATTTCAGAATTTTCAATCCGACTCTTCAGCAGGATAAATTTGACCCTGATGGAAGCTATGTGAAAAAGTGGCTGCCCGGTTTGCAGGAACCGGATTACCCGAAACCCATGATAGAACATCCATTTGCGCGTGAACGTGCGATCAGGGTTTATCAAGAAGGGTTGATGGTTGACGGTTGATGGTTGACGGTTGACGGTTGGCGGTTGGCAGTTGGCAGTTGATCCCGCACATGCGGGAGCAGTTGGCGGAAAAATATTTCAAATCTCCAAATTATCATTTCCTTTTTTAATTTTCAATTATTACATTTTCTACTTTTCTACATTCACCACACTAAAGAATCATGTATGTATCCTATTATAAACTTCTAACAAAACTTGAACAGCATGCCGTCCCTCTTCCCCGAGTGAAAGGCTGAATTGATTTACATAAAGATCAATATGCTGTCGCATGACGGATTCCTGCATTTCCTGTGAATGTTCTGTTACGTAATCTGAAAGATCCGGATAATATGCTTCGGCAAAGGCCAAACTATCGCGAATCAATCGGTCCACTTCTGCCCTTTGGTCAACGGTAAATTCATTTCGCATCACGATGCCACCCAGGGGAATGGGCGATTTGGTTTTTTGTTCCCAGTATTCGCCCAGGTCCATCTGTTTTATCAGACCCTTCTGCATATAGGTGAACCGGTTTTCATGAATGATCACTCCGCAATCCACTTCTCCATTCAACACGGCGGACTCGATCTGGCTAAAGACCATGAATTTTTTTCTTTTTGCCTGGGGGAAAGCCATGCTGAACAATAAGTGCGCCGTAGTTTGCTCGCCGGGTATGGCAATGCTAAGCTGGTTAATGTCCCGTAACAGTATATTATTTTTCGAGATCAGTAACGGTCCAACTCCTTTTCCCAGGGCGCCACCTGAATCCAGGAGGGAATAATTTTTTTGCAGCAGTGGCCAGACTCCGTAGCTGACCTTGCTGATGTCCAGTTTTTTTTCCATTGCCCAGCGGTTCAGTGTCTGCACGTCTTCCAGCACCACGTCAAATTCGAAATCACCGGTATCGATTTTCCGGTTTACGAGTGCGTCAAAAATGAAAGTATCATTCGGACAGGGGCTAAATCCTAAAGAGAGTTTCATCAGCTTTTTCCAGTTTTTGTATCAGATGAACCAGCGTTTCATGCAGGCTTTTTATTGCTTCTTTCAATTTCCATCGGCTTTTATCCCGGTCCCCCGTCAGATTCGATATCGAACGGATCTGAAGAAAGGGAACCTGTTCCATCAGGCAAACATAATGCAGCGCAGCTCCTTCCATGCTTTCAACAACCGGCGCGCGATTTCGTTGAAAATCTGCGAAATCGGAGGATTTGATTTCGTTCACTGTAATCCCATCCAAAACGGTTAGTCCGGTCCATTCCAGGAGGAACTGGTAGGGATTTTTTAATTTTCCTTCCGAGAAAGGAAACCGGTCCGGATTATCCAGACCCATATCGAACATATTGCTGAAACCCGCTTTTTCCATTACCCCAAGGTCTGCGATTTCTTCCGACCCGATCGCATAAACTTTACCGATCTCCTCTTTCGTAGCGGCGCCCCCGATACCAGCCTGGATAACGAAGTTGGGTCGTTCGAAGCGGATCTTATTTTGCAGTGCGTAGGAAGTTTGCAACTGACCGATTCCGGTAATCAACAATTTGGCCTTTAAGGCGTTAAGCCCTACGGTATGATTGCTGAGCCAGGTAGCTGTTTCACTGATTTCAAAATCTGTAGCCGACGCCAGGAGCAGGAGCATTTGCAAATATCCGGAAACCTGCCCAATCCGTCCGAAACATTACCTTTGCAAAAATTTTTCAGTGAATGGTCTTTCTGACGAGAATCGAACATTTTAATGCGGCACATAAATTATACAATCCTTCCTGGACGCGTGAAAAGAATGAGGAAGTATTCGGCGCCTGTGCGAATGAAAACTGGCATGGTCATAATTATGAATTGTATGTAACCATTAAGGGTGATCCGGATCCCGAAACCGGATTTTTGATGGATGTGAAGAAACTGAGCAATATCATTAAAGAACAGGTAACCGAAAAACTGGATCACAAAAACCTGAATGTGGAAGTGGATTTCCTGAAGGGTAAAATGTGTTCGACTGAAAACCTGGTTGCCGGCATCTGGAACCAGTTGACCGGTCATTTGCCCGCAACGGCCAAATTACATTCGATCAAACTCTATGAAACACCCCGCATCTTTGTGGAATATTTCGGATAATCATTATGGAAAGAAAAGTAGCCATTTTCAGAAAAGAACATTTTAATGCCGCTCACCGTTTGTCAGTTCCAGGCTGGACGGATGAACAAAACTTTCAAAAATTCGGGAAATGTTCCAACCCACACTATCATGGTCATAATTATGACCTGGTCGTTAAAGTCACGGGCACGCCGGATCCGCAAACCGGTTATGTGATCAATTTGTCTGATCTGTCATCCATGATTCAAAAGAATGTACTCGCGAGGTTTGACCATAAAAACCTGAATCTCGATACGAAGGAATTTGCTTCCCTGAACCCGACGGCAGAGAATATCGTATACGTTATTTATGAAATCCTTCGCAAAGAGCTGAATGATTCGCTGGACCTGAAAGTCAGATTGTATGAAACGGAAAGGAACTTTGTTGAATATCCGGCTTGAAAGTTAAGAGTTAAGGGTTAATAGTTAAGTTGGTTTATAATTCTAAAAATAAAAAAGCTTTTGCTGAAGCCGGCTAAGAAGAGCATTAGGCGTTAAGCGTTGAGCGTTAAGCGTAAAACATGTCTTATAAAAAAACAGAACAGTACGACGAAAAGACAACTGCTTCCCTGACCATCAATTACAGGGACATTCTCAGTCAGCTGGGAGAGGATACTAATCGTGAAGGGCTTGATAAAACTCCGGAACGTGTGGCCAAAGCCATGCAATTCCTCACGCAGGGGTATGAACTGGATGCGCATGCTATTCTCGATTCGGCAAAATTTCATGAGCCCATGAGTGAGATGATCATCGTGAAAGACATTGAAATTTATAGTCTTTGTGAACATCATATGCTCCCCTTTTTCGGGAAGGCCCATGTTGCCTATATCCCCAACGGATGGATCACCGGCCTGAGTAAAGTGGCTCGCGTGGTCGATGTGTTTTCGCGCCGTCTCCAGGTACAGGAAAGGCTTACCACGCAGATTTTACACGCCATCCGGGATTCACTGCAACCACTGGGTGCGGCAGTTGTGATCGAGGCATCTCACTTGTGCATGATGATGCGGGGTGTCCAAAAACAGAATTCAGTAACCACAACCTCAGCGTTTTACGGTGAATTTCAGAAAAATGAAACCAGAACGGAATTCATCAAACTGATATCATCCGATCTGAATTAAACCCGCTCAAAGATTTTCTTTGTTGAGTCGGTGCTTTGTGGCAAATTTGTTTTTTAACCTCTAAGTTGAATATGAAGCACGCGTATGTTTTTCCGGGACAGGGTTCTCAGTTCCCGGGAATGGGAAAGAGCCACTATGATAAAAGTGCTTTTGCAAAAAAACTTTTTGAACAGGGAAATGAAATTGCAGGCTTCCGGCTTTCAGATACCATGTTTACAGGTACTGAAACTGATTTAAGGCAAACCAACGTTACGCAGCCTGCTATTTTTCTGCATTCGGTTATCGCATTTAAAACAGTTGATAATGCCCGCCCGGAAATGGTTGCGGGTCACTCACTTGGGGAATTTTCTGCTCTCGTGGCAAATAGTGTTTTGAGTTTTGAAGATGGCATGCGCCTGGTCATCATCCGTTCATCAGCAATGCAAAAAGCTTGTGTTTCCAATCCCGGAACCATGGCTGCCGTGCTGGCCCTGGAAGATGAAAAAGTTGAATCCATCTGTCGTGAACTCGAATCAGAAACCGGCGAAGTGCTGGTGCCTGCGAATTATAATTGCCCCGGGCAAATCGTGATCAGTGGTTCGCTCAAGGGCATAGATCTGGGTTGTGAAAGAATGAAGGCCGCCGGCGCCCGCCGCGCGATTGTTTTACCGGTAGGTGGTGCTTTTCATTCTCCCCTGATGGAACCCGCCCGTGAAGAATTAAGGGCAGCTATTGAAAAAACTACTTTTTATAATCCTTCCTGCCCGGTTTATCAGAATATTGTCGGTAAAGCAGTTATGGATAAAGAAGAAATCAAAAAAAATCTCATCGATCAGCTCACGGGACCCGTTCGCTGGACCCAGTCCATTTTGGCAATGATCGCAGACGGAGCCACTCATTTTACTGAAATCGGTCCGGGGAAGGTTTTGCAGGGGCTGATCGGGAAAATTGATAAAACGGTTCAGGCGGTTGGGGTGGAATAACGCATAACGCTTTAAGCGTTCAGCGTTAGGCTTTCAGCATAAGAGAGCAATTCAGCCACTCGCTGCTGACATCGGCTCCGTATTTTTTATAAAAATCAATTGCTGGCTGATTCCAGTCAAGCACCTGCCACATCATTCCGCTGACATTCAACAGGCGGGCTTCTTCCACTGTGGCATCAAACAATTTTTTCCCCACACCCTTTCCCCTGAATTCTTCCGTAACAATCAGATCTTCCAAGTATAAACGAAGGCCCTTCCAGGTGGAATAACGCATGTAATACAAACTGATGCCGATTATTTTTTTATCGGAATCATCCGCATCAAAGGCAACCAGTGCATACCATACCGGATTTTTTCCAAAACCGGTTTCGATAAAATGTTCGAGCGTCACTGTGACCTGGTCTGGCGCCTTTTCAAAAACAGCCAGTTCTTTTACCAATTCCATCATTCGCCCGCAATCTGAAGCAACCGCCTTTCGTATTTTAAAAACCACCTTTTTAATTGTTAGTTGTTAATTGTCAATTGTTATAGGGCCCCACTCTCATACTCCCATACTCTCATACTACTTCTTCGCTGCCTTAAAAGTTCCATTGGGCTGGGAGGATGTCAGTCCGGTTACTTCATTTTTATCATTTAAATCGAATGTGATCGTAAAGCCGGACAAATCCTTCAGTGTAAACTTATTCGCATCAATGGGAACAAGTGTATACTCCGGCTGACCCGGAACAGACAAATGCAATTCTTTATTTTGTAAAAATACTTTTAGTGATATTGCTCCGATGCTGTATTCACCTTCAAATTTTTTCAAACTATCTGTTTGAACTGCCGCAAGTTTCGGAATCCTCGAAAAAACCAGTGTTTTTACACTTGGCTCAAACGCCGCATTTAATTCATTGATTTCTCCGTTCGAACTGATACGGAACTCAATAGCGAACCCCTGGCTCGTGTCCACTCGTCCCTGTTTATCCCTTGGATAAATTTTAAACCAGTCGTACTTATCCTGTTTAAGATAGGCGGTATCTTTTCCGATTTGCACAAACATAGAGTCATGTTCCTGGAAGACATTCATGGTGCCATATCCTTTGTTATTAAAAAGTCCTGTATAGTCTTTAAGCGGATGAGAAGCATTTGAGCGTACATTGGCTGATGCCTGTTTTGCTCCATCAGCATCTTTTTGTCCCTGCCTGATTTTCTCATTCGCCTCCCACAGATAATTGTTCCAGTCATAATATTTCAACCCGAGCATTCTGTCTGAAATCAGATTTCCGATTATTGGCGGGATAGAAGAATTTCCCTGGTTGGATAATACGACAATGCCTATAGAATCGGTGGGAAAGAAACAGACACTCGCAGAAAATCCATCGATATTTCCGCCGTGTTCAACACGGTAATGCCCCCGGTAAGAAGTCATCATCCATCCAAATCCATAAGTTGAAAACAGTATGTCCTTCGTTCCCAGATCAGGTAATCCGTTACCGAATACCATCTGAGAACTCATGGCTTCTTTTGCGAATCCCGGAGGAAAAATTTCTTTCCCATTAAATTTTCCTGCATGAATCCAGGTATTTACCCAATTCGACATATCCATTGCGCTGCTATTGATGGCGCCTGCAGGCCCCATGGCATCGATGTGATAATAGTCCGTTTTTTTTATCCGCCGGATTTTTGCTGAATCGTTTATTTCATAGCCGATGGCTGCGTCCGGATCTTTCTCCAGATCAGGAATGGTCAGGTTGGAACGGTTCATGCCGAGAGGCTGGAAAATGCTGTTTTTGATATTTGCTTCCCAGCTTTGATGGGTATATTTTTCTATTATCACTCCCTGGGCCAGGTACATGAAATTATTATACTGCCATTTTTCTCGGACCTGCGCACTGGGTTCCAGCCATTGTATACGTTTTAAAAGACTATCCCGTGAACTGGTCATAAACAAATACCATGAATAATCATGGCGCGGCAGTCCGGTGCGGTGGCACATCATATCCCTCAGCGTGATCCGGTCATTCATTTCATCGTTGTAAAATTTTAATTCGGGCAGATAATCCCTGACGGGTTTGTCAATATCCAGGTCACCCTTTGCAGCAAGTGAACCAATCAGCGAAGCAGTAAATGATTTTGTGCAGGATCCGATGGCAAAAAGGGTATTGGGCGTAACAGGTAATTTTTCCTCGTTGTTACGAAAACCAAATCCTTTCACATAGACTAGTTTGTTTTTTTCCACTACCGCAACTGCGAATCCTGCTCCTTTCCAAACGGAAAGAATACGCGTGAATGTAGTATCCAGTCCGGCGAAGCGTTTATCTGACACCTGATTTTTTTCCTGTGCACTGGAGAACATCACGAAAGATATTGACAGGATAAGCAGGAGCGGTTTCATAATTGTCAATTGTTAATTGTTAATTGTCAATTGTATTTGGATGAAGGACGCCAGGACGGGATATCTGTGTTCCACACTGGTGAACATATTTGCACATCTGCACATTTGCACATTTGCACATTTGAATTCCGCCTCCGGCGGAATTCAAAACCCCCACTTTACTAAAGTTGCTCCCCAGGTAAATCCGCCACCAAATGCAGCCAGTACAAGAAGGTCACCTTTTTTTAATTTGCTTTCCCAGTCATAAAGGCAAAGGGGAATGGTGCCGGCAGTTGTATTACCATACCGCTGGATATTGACCATCACTTTGTCTTCAGACAATCCGATGCGGGTGGCTGTGGCATCAATGATCCTTTTATTTGCCTGGTGTGGAACCAGGTAAGCGATATCCGCTCCCGTTAACTGATTTCTTTTCAGAAGCTCTTCGCTCACATCCGCCATTCGGGTGACAGCAAATTTATAAACGGGCTGGCCTTCCTGATAGATATAATGTTCTTTCCGGGCAACAGTTTCAATCGTTGCAGGTTTCAGGGATCCGCCGGCTTTCATATGCAGGTGGGTCCTTCCGCTGCCATCACTTTTCAGTATGCTGTCCTGAATTCCGTATCCTTCGAAATTGGGTTCCAGCAGCACGGCTCCTGCACCGTCACCAAAAATAATACAGGTGCTCCGGTCACTGTAATCAACAATAGAACTCATTTTATCGGCTCCCACGACCACAACTTTTTTATACCGGCCGCTTTCTATGAGAGTGGCACCGGTGGTCAGGCTATACAGGAAACCGCTGCAGGCAGCAAGTAGGTCAAAACCCCAGGCATTTACGGCTCCGATTTTTTCGCAGACCAGATTCGCAGTAGAAGGGAAAAGCATATCAGGCGTTACCGTTCCGACGATAACACAGTCAATTTCGGAGGGATGGATACCTCTTTTATCACAAAGCTGGAGTATGGCCGGAACGCAGAGATCGGAAGTGCCTTTGTCAACGCCTTTCAGAATTCTTCTTTCGGAAATCCCGGTACGTGTCCGGATCCATTCATCGTTTGTATCTACCATTTTCTCGAGGTCGCCATTAGAGAGAATATCTTCTGGCAAGTAGCCGCCAACTGCAGTAATGGCGGCAGAGATCTTTTGGGTCATTCAACAAAGATCGTTGGTTTTTATAAAATAGTTACGCGGTTTAAAAATACTATTTTCGCGCTCATGATAACATTTCTCAGGGGCGATTTTGTGTATAAAACACCGGCTCTCATCCATATAGAAGTGCAGGGTGTAGGTTATGAAGTACAGATCAGCCTGCATACTTTCTCCCAAATGCAACATCTGGAATCCGGCCTTTTACATATATATCATCAGGTAAAAGAAGATGATGAAACCCTTTTTGGTTTTTTCGAAACAGGTGAAAGAGAGATGTTTATTCAGTTAATCAGCGTTTCGGGCGTGGGTGCTTCCACAGCCCGGATGATGTTGTCGGCTATGAAACCCGAAGAGCTCGCCAGGGCGATCATACAGGGTCAGTCCAAACAGCTGGAAAGCATCAAAGGGATCGGAAAAAAATCAGCGGAAAGGATCATTCTGGAACTCCGCGACAAGGTTGGTAAGAAATTTACCGGATCAAATATTTCCCCATTGATAAACAATACATTGGAGCAGGATGCGTTGAATGCTCTGGTGTCCTTAGGCATCGCCCGGCCGATGGCCGAACAGGCTCTGAAAAAGCTGGCCCAGGATGCCCCGGTTCCCCAAAAAGTCGAAGACATCATTAAGCAAGTTTTAAAAATCCTTTAAGCCTATTGTCGGGATTTCTACCTAACTAATTACTGAGGAAGTTTGACCAGGCATCTGCTTCAGATTATCATCTTCACGGTATGGATCACTGCCGTCACGGTTGCTTCATTGTCGCCGGTAACTGTCTGTGCACAAAACACACCCGATACCAGCCATCGTTCGCCATCAGCCGATACACTTCATTATCCCATCCAGGATCGTCGCGGCGATCAGATCAGCAGCTTCAATCCCAGTTCATTCAACCTCAGAAATCCTTCCAATCTTAAGGATTCGATCGAATACGATCCGAAAACCAATCTCTACTACCTGGTTGAAAAAATCGGAAATAAATATTACCGTACGCCCACCGCTTATACTTACGAAGAATACCTGAAACTTTCATCCCGGCAGTCAGAAGATAGCTATTTCCGCCAGCGCGCAGATATGCTGAGCGATCTGAATCGCCGGCTCGAACAACCCAAACTCGGTGTCAATAGCGGGCTCTTTAACCGGCTTTTTGGAAACGGGAAAATTGATATCCGGCCTCAGGGCAATGTGGATATTCTGGCGGGCTACCAGGGACAAAATGTTCAGAACCCAACCCTTCCTGAAGCGGCGAGAAAAACCGGCGGACTTGATTTCAACATGGATGCCAATGTGAATGTACTGGGAAATATAGGCAGCAAACTGAAACTGCCCATTTCCTATAACACGCAGGCCTCTTTCGACTGGATGAATCAGCTGAAACTGGAATATACCGGCGGGGCCGATGATATCGTGAAAAAAATTGAAGTCGGTAATACTTCTTTTACGACACGCAGTGTACTGATGGCTTCCGAACAGTCCCTGTTTGGCATCAAGGCACAGCTTCAGTTTGGAAAATTATTTGTAACAGGCATCATCGCGAGCCAGCGTTCCCAAAGTCAGTCAACAACCCTGCAGGGTGGCGCCTCACTGACGACGTATCAGTTCAAAGCTGATGACTATGATGAAAACCGTCACTTTCTGCTGGCGCAGTATTTCCGGAATAATTACAATAAGGCGATGTCTAACCTGCCCGTTATCACATCCCAGGCACAGATCCTGCGCATGGAAGTATGGGTAACCAATCGCAATGGGACTTCAACACAGGCCAGGCAGGTCGTGGCTTTGATGGATCTGGGTGAACCGAAACCATTTAATACCAGCGTTCATCCACAAACCGGGCAGCCTTATCCTTATAATGATGCCAATTCTGAATACCGAAGTATTATCAACAATCCGGGCAGCCGTATTTCCACCCAGGTAATCGGTGTATTGACCGGGATCGGCCTTACACAGGTACAGGATTATGAACAGGTATTTGCAAGAAAACTCAACTCCACAGATTATACCTATAATGCACAGGTAGGATTTATTTCCCTGAACCAGACACTTCAGCCCAATGATGTACTGGGCGTCGCATTCCAGTATAGCTATAATGGTAAAATATACCAGGTGGGAGAATTTTCCCAGGATATTCCGCCAGACACAACTCTTGGAGTGAATCCCGGAGCACAGAAAGTGCTTTATCTGAAAATGCTGAAAGCAACTTCGCAAAGGACCACATTGCCGATCTGGGACCTGATGATGAAAAATATTTACACGTTGAAAACGGGAACGGGCAGTTATTTATCGAATATCCAGTCTGCCGGATTCCAGATGAATGTTCTTTATGAACAAGCTGGTGAGGGCACAAAAAGATATCTGCCCGCTGGCGCCCAGGGCGGTGTTCCACTGCTCAGTATTTTAAATTTGGACCGGTTGAACGCTCATCTTGATCCGCAGCCGGATGGTGTATTCGATTATGTGGAAGGATTTACGGTGGTGTCATCGCAGGCCCGAATCATTTTCCCCTTACTTGAGCCCTTCGGCTCGGATCTGGCAACACTGGCATTCAACAACCAACCGATAGATACCCAGTATGTATTTCGACAGTTGTATGATACGATCAAGGAGGTCGCCAAGACCTATGCCGCAGTGGACAGGTACTATCTGCAGGGAGTTGCAAGGGGAACCGCGAGTTCGGACGTTTCATTGGGCGCTTTCAATGTGCCTCAGGGATCCGTAAAGGTGACGGCAGGCGGACAGATACTCAGGGAAAATATAGACTACACTGTTGACTATACCAACGGATCCGTGAAAGTGATTAATCCTTCGATTATACAATCCGGTGTGCCGGTGAATATTCAATATGAAAATAATGCGAGTTATGGAACGCAGCAGCAGGGATTCATGGGACTACGAATGGATTATATTGCCAAGAGCACCGCAACCCAGTCTCTGTCGATCGGAGGAACGATTGAGCGATTGAATGAGCGTCCCTATTTTACGAAAACAAATTACGGTGAAGATCCGATCCGGAATACGATGTATGGAGTGGATGTAAATTTCCGTTCGCAGTGGCCGGGATTAACCAGGCTCTTCAATAAACTTCCCTTTTCTTCTTCGAAAGAAATGAGTACGATCACGGCAGTCGGCGAAGCGGCATATCTGCAGCCGGGTCATCCGCCACAGATCGGAACAGGAAGCAGCGGTACCATTTACATTGATGATTTTGAAGGTTCCACCAGTTCCGTGGATCTTCGTTTTCCGATTACTTCCTGGGCCCTGGCTTCGACACCTGCAAACAATGGATTATTTCCGGAAGCAAGTCTAAGTGATTCACTTCCCTACGGATATAACCGGGCAAAATTTGCCTGGTACAATATTGAACCCACGCTACAGGATAAAACAGCCAGCAATAACCCGGTAAAGGGCTATCAGGATTTCACGGATCCGAGAATTGTACCCGTTAATATCACGCAGTTATTTCCGACGATCACACCTGAATTCGGACAGGCACAGCTCATTACTTTCGATGTATCCTATTTCCCCACCCAAAAGGGCCCTTATAATTTTGACACCAGGCCGGGAAGCCTCACGCCAACCGGGGATCTGACCAACCCGAAGAGCAGATGGGGAGGAATTATGCGCTCCATTGACCAGACGGATTTTGAGACATCCAACGTGCAATACATCGAGTTCTGGATGCAGAGTCCTTTTCTTGCGGGCAACAATCCCGGAACAGGCGGCCAGTTATATATTGACCTGGGCTCTGTATCTGAAGATGTTTTAAAAGACGGAAGAAAATTATTCGAGAATGGTTTGAACACGCCCAATATTCCAGCGGCGATTGACAGTTCGTCTGTCTGGGGAAGAGTCCCATTCAACGCCGTTCAGACAACCAATGCATTCAGTACGGATCCTACAGACCGGCCATTCCAGGATCAGGGATTTGACGGATTGGATGACGGCGGTGAACAGACAAAATTTGCTACATACCTCAGCAGGCTGGCCGTTTTATTCGGTACCGGTTCACCCGTCTATCAAAAAGCAGCCGCAGATCCTGCAGCCGATGATTATCTCAATTATCGCGCGCCTTTTTACGACTCAACCCAGACACAGATCGTGGGTCGTTATAAAAATATCAACAACCCGCAGGGTAACTCACCCATTTCACCGCCAGGTGCAACTTTTGTAAATGCCAGTACCCTGTATCCTGACCAGGAAGACCTGGATCATGATAATACGATGAATGAGCTGGAAGAATATTTTGAATACAAAGTGGATCTAACGCCTTCTTCCGTGAGCCAGGTCGGCCAGAATTTTATTTCTGATTCACGGAGTTTCCTGGGAACAAATAATGTTCAGCAGGTCTGGTATCAGTTTCGGATTCCAATTACATCCTATACACAAAAAGTGGGAAATATTCCTGACTTTAAATCCATTCGTTTTATCCGGATGTACATGAACGGATGGACAGATTCTGTTGTATGCCGCTTCGCGGAATTCCAGCTGATACGTGATTCCTGGCGCAATTTTAATTACGAGCTGGATACCACCGGTCAATATATTCCGATACCAATAAACAGTGTGACTTCCCTTGATGTGACTGCCGTAAACATCGAACAGAACAGCACACGCACACCAATACCTTATGTTATTCCTCCAGGCGTGGAAAGACAACAGCAGCTGAGTACAAATAATGTCAACCTCCTGCTGAACGAACAGGCGATGAGTCTGCAGATCTGTAATTTATTACCCGGTGCATCACGGGGCGTTTATAAGAATACCAATTACGATTTACGCCGTTATGGAAAACTGGATATGTATATCCATGCAGAATCCAGGGGTAATTTTGATACGGTAAAAAATTATCAGCTGGAAGCCGTGGTCCGTATCGGAAGTGATTTTATAAACAATTATTACGAGGTTAGGATACCTCTGGAAATCACGCCCTGGTTTACGCCTTCCTCTGCTGTCACGACCATCTGGCCGGATTCCAATAATCTGAATTTAAATGTACAGCGCTTTGTACAATTGAAAATGGACCGGAATGCCACCGGAAATTCATCCGGATTTTACCAGGAATTTGATACTTCTACGAAGCGCACCTATTCTATGTTTGGTAATCCCAACCTGGGCCAGGTACAGGCCATTTTTCTCGGGGTTGAAAACGTTTCGCAGGGACCGAAGTGTACTGAAGTCTGGTTTGATGAACTCAGGCTCTCCAATCTGAATGATCAGGGAGGATATGCGGCCAATGGCCGCGTGGATATTAAAATTGCGGACCTGGGAACCGTTTATTTGTCGGGCAAGACACAATCAGTGGGTTTTGGAAGCATCGACCAGAGCATCAATGAACGGGCGCTCAGCAGTACGACGCAGCTGGATGCGGCGACCCAGCTGGAATTGGGTAAACTGTTGCCCAAGACACTTGGCCTGTCCATACCGTTTTACGGAAGCTACTCACAAAGCAAGAGCACGCCGGAATATGATCCCTATGACCTGGATATAAAACTGGCGGACAAGCTTGCAGCGGCATCTCCATCCGCGCGGGATTCAATCGAACAGGTGGCAGTGGACGTAACAACTATCCGGAGTTTCAATTTTACCAATGTCAGAAAAAATAATATCTCGGGGAAAAAACTGAAACTTTGGAGCATAGAAAATTTCGATTTCAGTTATTCGTATACACATACAGATCATCATAATCCCATTGCACAGGAAGATGAATTAACGGTTTATAAGGGCGGCCTCGGATATAATTTTGTGGGTACTCCCAAGTTCTGGGAACCATTTAAGAAAAGGATCAAATCAAAATCGCCCTGGTATTCTCTGATAAAAGATTTTAATCTGAACCCGATACCGGCTGTTCTTACATTCCGGGGAGATGTTGTAAGGCAATATGGGGCTTACCAGTCCAGGAATGTCGGAGGTGGTAAATATCAGATTCCGGAAACTTTTAATAAATTTTTTACCATCGATCGCACTTATATCCTGCGATGGGACATCACCCGTTCACTAAATATAGATTTTGCGGCACTGAATAAAAGCTGGGTGGATGAAGATAGTGGCAGACTGGATAAAACACAGAGAAAACAGATGTGGGATAATTTCTGGAAAGGTGGCAGAACCATTCAGTATTCACAAACGGCCAACTTTACGTATACGGTGCCTCTGCAAAAAGTTCCCGCACTGGACTGGACGACGCTCCGGCTGGGATATGGCTCGACTTACCAGTGGACGGGAGCATCAACGATTGCCACCACGCTTGGAAATAGTCTGAATAATACGCAGAAAAAAGATGCAACGGCCGATCTGAACCTGACGCGACTCTACGCAAAATGGCGATTATTGCGTGAGCTGGATCAACAAGGTTCTTCTCCTACACCCAATTTGCCAGGCAAAAAGAATGACAGCCTAAATCAAAAAAATCCGCAACAGGACAATGGCGATCAGCCGCACCTGAAGGGCATAATGAAAGCGCTTGCGAAAATTATAACTTCAGTCAAAGACGTTACCATCAATTATTCGGAGATCTCTGCTTCGACGATATATGGTTATAAGGATAGCACCCATGTCCTGGGAATGGACCTGAAATCGAACGAACCAGGATGGGGTTATGTGTTCGGCGAACAGCCGGATACCAGTTTCATCAACCGGTTAGGTAAAAAAGGATTGCTAACCAACGATACCCTGTTCAATTTTCAGAACGCTGCCAGTTATAACCAGATACTCACGATCGCCGCGCAGATACAGCCCGCGAGGGATTTAAATATCACACTGAATGTGAGCAAGAGTTTTGGTAAAAATTATACCGAGTTATATAAGGACACTACGGGCAGTAATTCGTTTGCCCGATTGAATCCATACACCGCAGGAAGTTTCAGCATTAGTTTTATTTCAATAAAAACACTTTTTGAGAATGGCAGTTCGAACCAGATTTCTTCGACATTCCAGAAATTTGAAAATTACCGGACCATTATTTCCCAGCGCCTGGGAAAACAAAATCCATATTCCGGCGGATTGACGACAGCAGACGGATATGCGAAGGGTTATGGAAAATATGCACAGGATGTTTTGATTCCGGCATTTATTGCTGCTTACAGTGGAAAATCTCCAAATAGTATTGCCCTGATCCAGGAAGATAACCCGAATGTAAAATTCAATCCTTTTGCCGGATACCTGCCAAAACCAAACTGGCGACTGACCTACAATGGACTAACCCGTATTCCCGGAATGGAAAAGATCTTTACGAACTTCAGCATTTCGGATGGATATACCAGTACACTCAGTATGAATTCATTTAATTCAAACCTGAATTTCCAGGATCCATTTGGTATTCGTCAACCAGGATTTATTGACACCCTCACTGGAAATTTTGTTCCCTATTTCATGGTTCCCAATATTACGATCAGTGAACAATTCGCGCCACTGATTGACCTGGATATGCAGTTTGTAAATCAGCTGCAAGCAAAATTCAGTTTCAGTAAATCGAGGCAACTAAGCCTGAGCCTGATCGATTACCAGATGAGTGAAAGCCGTTCAACAGAATATGTCTTCGGCCTCGGATTCCGCAAACGCGGTGTGCCGCTTCCGTTCCATATCCAGGTGATGGGGAAAAATGGATTGACCAACAGGCTGGAAAACGATATGACGCTGCGGCTGGATATGAGTTTCCGTGACGATGCCACCACCAACAGTTACCTGGATCAAAATGCTTCCGTTCCGGTCGGCGGTCAACAGGTGATCAGTATATCGCCATCGATTGACTACGTAATTAATAACCGGATTAATCTGAAATTCTATTTCGATGAGAGGCGAACGATTCCAAAAATTTCCAGCTCGCCGCCTGTAACGACTACCAGGGCGGGAATACAGATCAGGATTTCGCTGGCAGAAATGGCAGCACAGACTCCGAAGCCGCCGAGGTAAGCCTAAAGCTTAAAGCCTAACGCCTAAAACTAAATCCAGTTTAGAGTGTGACAATTAATTAGTTCATATTCTGGAAATTGAAATATACATTTCAAATTTTCAATTCGTCGTTTTGGGCTTTTGGTTTTATGCTTTAAGCTTGTACGAGTTTTAAGCTTTGAGCTTTAGGCTTTAAGCCTGTCCGGGTTTTAGGCGTTAGGCTTTAAGCTTTAGGCTTAAAGAGGTAAAACGCATTCGCCTGAGCCAGACAAGTGATCTCGAGTTCATTGATGCAGACATGGGCTGGCAGGGTTGCTGTATAGTAAACTGTGTTGGCGACGTCTTCGGCATGCAGTGGCTCATACCCTTCATACACTTTTTTCGCTTCGGCCTCATCCTGTTTTAACCTGACCAGTGAAAACTCTGTTTCTGCAGCGCCGGGATGGATCACGGTCACTTTGATTTTGTGCGGAAGCAGGTCTATACGCATGGCTTCCGAAATAGCCTGTACTGCATGTTTGGTTGCGCAGTACACGTTGCCTTTCTGGTAAACCTGTTTTCCTGCGGTGGATCCGATATTAATAATATGACCTGCCTGATTAGCGATCATAAAAGGAAGAATTGCTTTTGATACATACAAGAGTCCTTTCAGATTGGTATCGATCATCTTATCCCAATCGTCCAGGGATGCTTCGTCAAAATTATCTCTTCCGAGAGCAAGGCCTGCATTATTTAAGAGCAGGTCAATTTTTTTCCATTCCGCAGGGAGTGATTGGAATGCATTATCCACGGCGCTCCTGTCTGACACATCCAGCGGAAGTACGAAAACGCGGTTTCCAAATTTTTTCTCCAGTGTTGTTTTAAGTGCATTTAGTTTTTCCACCCTTCTTCCTGCAATAATCAGGTCGAAATTATTTTCGGAAAATTTAAATGCACAGGCTTCTCCAAAACCGGAACTCGCACCAGTAATGCAAATGATTTTTTTCACGCAGAATGATTTATTGTTGAAAGAAGGTTAACGGATAAGTACAACAACGCCTTTTTTTGAAACCGTTTTACCGGTATAATCAGTCCCCTGAACCATCCAGACGTATCCGCCGACAGCCTGTGGTTTCCCATTATAATTCCCATCCCATCCGCTCCCGATATGGCTGGTATTGTAAACCAGCATACCATTCCGGTTATATACCCGGAAAAATTCAATTTTAGAAATGCCCACAGGGATTGGGCGAAAAATACTGTTCGTGTTATTATCCGGAGTAAAAGCATTGGGCACAAAGATATCGGGCGCTGTGGTGAATACCTTAATATGGATGGTATCATAAGCAAAACATCCTTCCTCGGAAAAAGTCTTCATCACGTATGTCTGATTCTCATTCAGAAGCGCTACCGGATCCGGGATATCATTGCGGTCCAGTGCAAAATTAGGGTACCATAAAAAAGAGGGTGCACCCGAACCATGTAACTGCAATGGCTGACCCACTACAATGGAAGTGTCATTCCCGGCAAAAGCGATGATCTGAGGAATTACATTCACAACAACTTTCGAGATTCCAGGTTTGGGGCAACCCAGTATATCATAAACCAGTAACTGGTAAACTGTTGTTTGAGTCGGATAAGCCAGTGGATTCAACGTGGCAGGATTACTCAGGTAGGTTGGGGGTAGCCAGGTAAACCGGATTCCCTTTGCAGTTGCATTCAGCATCGTGGTATCCATCCAGCAAATCGTTGCATCGGCACCCGCATTCGCAAGCGGGTAAGGGACAGCCTTAATATTCACGTTGCCGGTAGCAAAACAATTACCAATACTGGCAACAACTGTGAACACGGTATTGCCTGAAGGGGCAACATGCGGATTTTTTAATTTGGGATTATCTGTGATGCTGCTTGCCGGGGACCAGTCAAAGTATAATCCGTCACCGGTAGGATTTAATGTAATCGTATCACCCCGGCAAATGGTTGAATCGTTTCCGGGGTAAAGTGTAACCCGGTCAACCACACGTACAAGCAACGAATCGGAATTAGCACAACCCGCCTGATCCAATGTTGCGGTGTAAGACGTAGTGGTCTTCGGATATACGGAAGGATCCGGCGTATTCGGATTAATCATATTGCCGGACGGATTCCAAGTGAAATTTCCATATCCCTGGGCGTGCAATTGAAGCGTATCAATACTGCAGATCAGGGTATCCCGGAAAGGAAAAAAGATCGGCGGTTTGTCTGTTATGTGAACTGCCTGGCTGACCGAATCCAGACAACCTTTACTATTGGCGACAACCAGGGTGACGTTTTTCATTCCCGTATCACTGTATTTGTAAGAAGGATTTTGCAGAAGAGACGAATCCCCGGCAGCCTGGTTATCACCAAAATTCCAGATCCAGGATGACACGATTCCGTATTTTGATTTTGTCGTATCCTTAAATAAAACAGGGTTCAGAACACAGGATCCCAATGTTGAAAATCCTGGAAAAAATCCTGGATACACACTCATCTGTGTAGATGCGCTGTCTGAGCAGGGTTCATCTTTATTTACATAAAATCTCACGGTATATACACCTGTATCAGGAAAAGTAAATGTTGGTTTTGCAAGCGTGCTGCTGTCAGATGTAATGGCCGGCACGCCAAAATCCCAATAATAATTATGAACCAGTGGAGTGGCTGCGGCTTCATTATGAAAACTAAAATCAAATCCGTTACAGGTGATATAATTCGGGTCCAGATCTGCTGAAGGAAAATCACAACGGTCGTCCACCGTGATGATAAAATCTTTTCTGTGTGAAGAAACAAGTATTCCAGCCCGGTATTCCTTAACCAGTACGCATACAACATAATCTCCACCAGGAGGAGCCACGCCGGAAATAAGTCCGGTTTTCGGGTCAATGGTAACATTGGATCCCAGAGGCTTGAGTCCACTGAATCCGGACAGGTAAGCTAAGGATAACCAGGTATTGGGAGGACCGGGATTGGTAACCACAGCATTATTTTCTCCACCGCCATAATATCCGGAGGCAAACTCGTAACTCAGGGAATCCCCTTCCGCATCAGTGGCACTGTAATCCAGTTTGAATCTCTTGCCCTGGCAAATCAGTACCGTATCTTTAATACCGAAATCAGGATTTGAATTAACCCCGGTGGCACCAATTGAATTGGTTCCCTGTATTTCGCAGAAATAGGACGCGCCTACATTTACATTGGGAAGAAGGTTCCGGATATTATCAATCCGGCAGCATCGCTGGAAAATAACCATGTATCCGCCGGGATCTTTCGGAAGCTCTTCAATCGCTGTAAATTCACGGATCCAGTAACATACGGGGGAAGGATGAACGATGCAAGGGCTTGGAGAAGTCAGACTGATCAGCTGACTCCTGCCCAACTGGGCCTCCACATCATCCACAAGTTGAGAATCGGAGTTTCGGTAAATACCCAGGATAACCGTGGTCTCCAGCTGGCCCGTGGTTGACTGGCAGCTGATAAACAAGCGGAGCCTCAGTTCGTATCTGTCATATCCCTGTTTGGTAGGTGAAGGCCCCAGGTAAGTATAATGAATTTCCCCTCCTTTAATATGCTTGCAATAACCCCTGAAGGCAAGCATAATAAGTATAAAAAACAGGGATATTATTTTGAGAGTTCGGCTCACGTAGGGTAACTTCTTTTGATTAAACGGGAATATCTAAAAGGAATCGATCGACAAATGAATTACACAGGCTAGTTTGCTCAATCATACCCATATGGGCTGCACGGGTAAGTACATGAATGTACGATATCCGGGGTAAATGACATTGTTCCAGAGCATCTATTATAGGTACCGCTTTGTCTTCTTCTCCCATAATAAACAGTACTGGTTTGGTGATCGATTTTAAAACTCCGGTGGTTGACGGCCTGTTTTTCATTGCATCCAGGTACTGTACGAGGGATTCGCGGCTAAAGTTGGCGTACCGGTCTGTCAGTTTACGGATTTCTTCAGGGTGTTCCGATTTAAATGATTCAGAAAACAATCCGGGTATTGACTGCTCCACAAAGAGGGCAGGATCATGATTTTGAATAAAACGAATGCTTTTTGCCCTGGACTCCTTCTTGTCTGCAGAGTCTTCGTATGAACTGGAGTGAAATAATCCCAGCGCACGGATTTTTTCAGGATATTTTTCTGCAAAAGCCAGTGAAATATAGCCACCCATGCTGTGTCCGATTAATACAAATTCACTGATATTTTCGTACTCCAGGATAGCATGAAGGGCTCCCGCGAAATTTTTGAGTTGGGAAAATGATCTGTTGTAAGGAGATTCCCCGCTACCCGGAAGATCCGGAAGGATCCATTTGTACTTGTTTTCTATTCCGGTCAATAAAGGATCCCAGATTCTGCGGTCCTCCGTGAATCCGTGTACGAGCATAACGGGTAATCCATTCCCTTTTATTTCGTATGCCAGTTCATCACCGCTGTACGATCGTTTTTTCTGCATGATTCCGATTTTGAAATAAATTAAAACTCCGGAATATGATAAGGAGCAAAATGGGTACCACCGCCGTATTCATTCTTTGGTACCACCACGAAAATCCAACTAGCAGCAGTAAGGCAATGATTGCCGTTACCAGAAAATAATATTTTATCCAGGCTGCTTTTTTGCGAATAAAAAATACGATAATCAGATGGGTTGGAAGCGCCCAGAGTATATTGATATTTTTCCTGCACACATCATCTACCCGGCCAAGCCACATGGAAGCCATCAGAATGCCAAACAGACCGAGAAGGCTGAAAAAAATAATATCGAAAATCATTAAGGTTCCTGCCATATAAGGCCGTGACCTGAAAAAAAATAGCAGAATAGTCATCAGAAAAAGAAACAGAAAAACGAAGCGCGGCGTTAATCCCCTCCAGGAAGAGTTCCTTTCAGAAAAGTTCAACAGGATCTGTTTTTCAGAAACCATCTTCCTGTTTCCTGTATAAGCGCTATCCATTCCCCTAAACAAATAATCCGGCAGAAAATGAATGGCTTCCACATTGGTCACTTTCGCATCCAGGTTGGCTCCCAGGAATAAATCTATTCCGAATTCTGACCATTTGGCTTCCTGTTTGTCAAGGTATTCGTGAATCATATCTCTGAAACTCAGGCCCGGTCCGCTCAATGTGCCACTTGCGGATTGAGGCACAACCGAACTGTTTACCGGAAGAATATTTTTATAAATCAACGAATCCCTGGTGTTAGATTCTATCATCCTGGCTGCCCGGGTAGTGCAATTATCGGTATGGAAATGGTAATCGTATAAACGGTTTTCTTCGAGCGTATTTGTTCTTAGCGCTTCATATAACTGCTTTTTTTCAGCGCAGTCTAAATCCAGTACCTGCGCAACAACAGCCCGGTGCTCGAACTGATATTCGAGCATAAAATTTTCATAGGTATCTGCAGACAGTGAATATCGCATGATACCCCGCGAGAACTTAATATAGAAAAGCGGATCGGTGTCGTCAAAAGTCCCGTAATTATAAACGACATCCATTCCTCTGGTTCTGTCAAGAACACGGATGGCAGTATGACCGAATATGGAATACAGATCGGTGCCAGGTGCGCAGGTTAGCAGGCAGATCTCCAGGGTGCAGGAATCTTTATTTGCCTGGGCAGAAACCGAAATGCTGCTAATAAAAAATAAAATAATAACTACAGTCCGCTTCATTCCATTTTATTTTTCAGAAAGAAAATTCCGTTTCTTTAGCGGCTGTAATTCGGCGATTCCCGGGTGATTTCAATATCGTGCGCATGGCTTTCCTGCATACCGGCATTGGTAATTTTAATGAACTGTGCGTTCTGAAGTGCTGAAATATTTTTGGCTCCGCAATATCCCATGCCGGCTCTTAGTCCACCTGTATATTGCTGCACTACTTCATTCAGGTTTCCTTTAAATGCCACACGGCCCTCAATGCCTTCGGGAACCAGTTTCTTGATACCATCTTCCACATCCTGGAAATAACGGTCACTGCTGCCCTGGGTCATGGCTCCCAGTGATCCCATTCCGCGGTATTGTTTAAATTTTCTCCCTTCGTAAATAATGGTGTCACCAGGACTTTCCTCAGTTCCTGCAAATACACTTCCCATCATCACCACATTAGCTCCGGATGCAATTGCTTTTACAAGATCACCGGTATAACGGATACCACCATCCGCAATCAGCGGGATGCCCAGTGGTTTCAGTACGGAAGCAGCTTCCATAATGGCCGTGATTTGTGGAACGCCGGCACCCGTAACGATTCGCGTTGTGCAGATGGATCCGGGACCGACGCCGATTTTCACTGCATCGGCACCCGCTGCTGCCAGGGCCTTAGCTCCCGCGGCTGTTCCGACGTTACCAGCGATCACCTGTAATTTGGGGAAATTCTTTTTTACTTTTTTCAATGCATCCAGTACGCCGGTATTGTGACCGTGCGCACTATCCAGGCAGGCAATATCAACACCAATTTGCATTAGTGCAGCTGCCCGATCCAACAAGTCTGTTGTTATACCCAGGGCCGCTCCTACACGGAGTCTGCCAAATTCATCCTTCGCCGCATTCGGAAAACTCGAAAGCTGCAGGATATCCCGGTATGTTATGAGACCGATAAGTTTTCCGGATTTATTAACCACCGGAAGTTTTTCCACTTTATGCTTGCGCAGAATGCTTTCTGCCATTTTCAGATCTGTTCCTTCCGGTGCCACAATGAGGTTGTCCTTGGTCATGACCTCCCGGATTTTCCTTTTCCTGTCGTCTTCAAAACGAAGGTCGCGATTGGTTAGAATGCCTACCAGTCTCTGGTTATCGTCAATAATGGGAATACCGCCGATTTTATTTTCTTTCATCAGTGTAAGAGCGTCACCGATCGTCGCATTGGGATTCAGCGTTATCGGGTCAATGATCAGGCCGCTCTCACTCCGCTTAACTTTCCGAACATGTTCCACCTGCTTTTCAATCGGCATGTTCTTATGCAGGATTCCCAAACCACCTTCCCTTGCCAGGGCAATGGCCAGGGTTGCTTCGGTAACGGTATCCATGGCCGCCGAAAGCATGGGAATATTCAGGGTTATTTTCTTCGTTAGATTGGTCCGGATATCAGTTTCCCGCGGAAGTACATCAGAATAGGCTGGTAACAATAAGACATCATCGAATGTTAGGCCGTCACCGAAAAATTTGGGGGGAAGGGGGGTTTTGGAGGAAATTATTCTTGCCATGTGCAAAGATAATGCAAGGGATAAATTGCTCCCAAATCCAATTTATTAGTTGGCAGTTGGCAGTTGGCGGTTGGCAGTTGGCAGTTGGCAGTTGGCGGTTGACCGTTGTGACATGCGTTAGGCGTTAGGCGTTTAGCGTTAAGCTTATTTCACCCGGTAAATCCTTCCCGGCATACTGCAAATCAGATCCTTCATTTCCAACTCGAGCAGTGCACCTGCATTGAGACTATTTGGAAATCCTGTCGTAGCGTTGATAACATCGATATGCATTTGCTCCCTTTCTGTTAACAAATCCATAATGCGTTGTTCCACTTCGTTCAGGACGATGAATAATTCACCCTGGTCTTTAGTCGCTGGCTTCTTTTTTTCTTCCCAGCCCATCAACTTGATGAGGTCCTGAGTGTTTTCCAGCAATAATGCCTGATTATTCCGGATCAGCCAGTTGCATCCTGCACTTTTAAAGTCGGTTGTTCTTCCCGGTAAGGCAAATACTTCCCGGTTATAACCATTGGCCAGGTCGGCTGTTATCATGCTGCCGCCTTTCACGGCGGTCTCGGTTACGATGGTGCAATCGCTGATGGCGGCTACGATCCGGTTGCGGATGGGAAAATGGTGTTTGCTTGCTTTCACCTGGCTGATATATTCGGTGAGAAGTCCGCCCTGTTTCATCATCTGTTTTGAAAGTTGTGCATGTTCAGGCGGGTAAAGGGAAGCAAGTCCATGCGCAAGTACGGCAACGGTTGTAAGTCCATGTTTCAGCGCTGTTTTATGTGCTATGGCATCGATTCCGAATGCGAGACCGCTTACTATCAATACATCGTAGTCTGTTAATTCACGGATTATCTTTTCTGTCACCAGTTTTCCATATTCGGAATTCCGCCTGGTTCCGACAATGGAAATCGTTTTTGTTTTGTTCAAATCCGCATTCCCTTTATAAAAAAGCAACACAGGCGCATCGTACGCAGTTAATAATCTTTGCGGGTAATCTGCATCCTGCAAACTCAGCGCGCGGATGCCATATCTCTGAAGAAAAGCAATTTCTTTTTCGGCCAGTTCGAAATCCCTGAATGATTTGATTGAGCGCGCCCTGATCTTTCCAATGCCTTCGATAGTTTCAAGTGAATAAACGGATGATTTAAAGATTTGCTCCGCGGAACCGAAATGCTGAAGCAGGGTCCTTGCATGAATCGATCCCACTTGAGGAACTTGTGTAAGACTGATCAGGTAAAGGAGATCCGGATGCAAGAAATATTTTTTTCAAACCTAATCACGTGGGTTGAAATTCCGGCAGTAAAATAACCTGAATGTTTACAGTTAAAAGCCTCAAGCCTACTGCGTTTTCACCACTTTCAGCTCAGTGCGTCTGTTCCTTGCTCTGCCGGCTTCAGTTGAATTCGGGCCAACGGGTTGCGTATCACCGAAACCTTTAAATGATAATCTTCTTGGATCGATGCCTTTGGACTTCAAATAATTTACCACTGCCTTTGCACGGTTTTGTGAAAGCAGCAGATTGTCTGCCGGTTTTCCGACATTGTCGGTATGACCGTTTATCTGAATGAACAGCAGTGGATTTTCTTTCAGCAGTTTGATCAAATCATCCAGTTCGATCTGCGAAGCCGGTTTGAGTTCATATTGATTCACATCGAAGAAAATATTTTTCAGGACGATACTTGCGTTGGCTTCGATGGGCTGGAGCGGGATATCCATCTGGTAAACAGAATCTGCGGACGGGTTAGAAAGATTAAAATTCGCTGAGAAAAATAAATACCCCTTTCGGTTTACATTAAACGCATAATTATTTCCGATCGGTAGTGTGGTCAGGTAATTTCCGGTTTCATCGGTTTGCAGTTTACTGATGATCCGTTTATTACCGAGGTCGCCGAGTTCAACGGAAGAAGGAAGGCCCTTCCCCGTTTTTATATCATATACTTTTCCTTTGACCCAGATTGTTTTTGCCGGCCGCACGTCATTGCGTAATTCAAATGAATAGAGGTCAAGCTGACCCCGGCTGTCTGCCCGGTCACTCGCATAATAAGCCGTTTTGCCATCCGCTGCCACAACCAGGCTGCCTTCATTTTCAATTGTATTGATGGGGTATCCTAGATTTTCAGGAATTCCCCATTCACCTGTTGCAGTTTTTCGCACTATGAATAAATCTGTACCTCCGTATCCCGGCAAAGTATTCGAAGTAAAATAAAGAGAACTGTTGTCCGCATGAATGAAGGGTGCGCTTTCGTCTCCCGCTGTATTGATATGGGGTCCTAAATTTTCGGGTGCCGTCCAGTGGCCGTTTTCAGTCCGGTGACAAACATAAATATCATTGCCTCCGTATCCGCCGGGACGGTTGCTTGTAAAATATAAATCTTTTTTATCAGGTGAAAGGGAGGGACCGGATTCCCAGAATTCAGTATTGAAATTAGGTCCTAAATTTTCCGGAGCACTCCATCCTTCGTTGTTCAGATAGGAAATAAACAAATCGCAGCTGCCAAACCCGTTTTGGAAATTGCAACCTGTGAATATCAGCCATTGACCGTCCTGTGAAATATTCAAAGCCCCTTCATTATTATTACTGTTGATATTGCCTGCCAGAGGCCTGGCGCGGGTCCATCCATTATCTGTACGGTCAGATTCATAAAAATCTTCATTGGTTCCATGCACCCGCCGCGTAAATACAAGATGTTTTCCGTCCAGGCTGATCGTAGGAAAATATTCTGAAACGGCGCTGTTCACACTGTCTCCCATATTATGCGGTTCAAATTTATAATCCGTATAATTTTTTTTCTCCGCATAATCGATAGCAAACTGGTAAGACCGGATCCTGTAGTCTGCTGCCCTTACAGACGATTCATGCAGGGTGGGGATGGTTTTAAAATCATTTACCGCATCGAGTGCTTCTTTAAAATCCCCAAGGCCGGCCAGGGGAATGGAATAGGAGAGACTATAATCTTTGAAATAATTGCTGTCAATGGATTTTGCAATTTTATAATTGTCAACTGCTGCCTGGTAATTTTTTAATTCGGTATACATCCCTGCCATAGACAAATAGGCATCTGCATAACGAGGATCGAGGGCAACTGCTTTCTTTAACAATTCCAAACCTTCTTTCAGGTTACCGTCCCTGCCTTCAGTCATCGACTGATCAAATAACTGTGTGGCTTTCTTATCTATTTTAGCGGGATCATACTGAGCCTCGGCCCGACAGATTAACAGGGAAAATAAAACTGTGAAGAGGGTCTTTATGAAAGTCATGGAGCAAAGGTAGTGTGGTGAGTCTGGAATTGTGGAAATGTAGAAATTGAGAATGAAATTTGGAAATGATAATTTGAAAATTTGGAATTTATTCATCGTCTGTCAACCG